>Ga0099364_10006027_pt1 | contig 17761 bp, 20 predicted proteins | sample TergutTh196P3_FD_73070 | JGI IMG/M metagenome (GOLD analysis project Ga0099364, IMG submission 73070) | Microcerotermes parvus P3 segment gut microbial communities from Pointe-Noire, Republic of the Congo - Th196 P3 | ecosystem: Host-associated > Arthropoda: Insects > Digestive system > Gut ...
TATCGGCGAAAACAAGGATAAGCTCCCACTATTGCGGGAACCAATGGAGCAGATTACGAGGCTCGAACTCGCTACCTCCACCTTGGCAAGGTGGCGCTCTACCGGATGAGCTAAATCTGCGTCTTATAAATACTATGCGAACAATCACGAAATGTTAACCAAAACAATAAAAAAACGATCCGGAAGGGACTCGAACCCTCGACCTCTAGCGTGACAGGCTAGCGTTCTAACCAACTGAACTACCGGACCGCGTGGTGGGAACAACAGGGATCGAACCTGTGACCCCCTGCTTGTAAGGCAGATGCTCTCCCAGCTGAGCTATGCTCCCACGTTTTTCTGACAACAATACTATTATACACAAGTCGGAACTGTTTGTCAAGTGTTTTTTTAAAAATTTTTTTTTAATTCGCGGTAAATTCGGGACATGTAAATTCGGAATGGGCAAGCCCGTCCCCTACAATATATCAAACCTTTTCATTACTGCAATAATTGTCATTATTACTATTTCATGCAATTTGTGTTCAACTTTCCACAAACGAGTGCGGTTGCCATTACTACCGCCGCAATCGCAATTTATCATAATTTTCGTTGCTTTGGGATAGTTAGAATCACCAACTACGTTCCACTTATTCCTTGAGACCCATTCCCAAAATATCAAGATTGCCGTTGTTTATGTATCTTTGATGGTTTTTGCGCAATTCGACAAGGTCAACTTTGTCATCGGGACTTTCGTTATACAAAAGGTCGCCCCTATTAATTACGCAAAGTTCTGTTTCCGTATCTATGACAGCGGTTCCGTCTTGCAGGGCTTTTTCAAAGGGGTCGCCGCCTTCCCCCACGACAAAGACATGTCGCTCAAAAACGCCGCCGCCCATGTTGAAGTTGCACTCGATGATTACCCGTCGCGTGCCGTCTTCAAATACGGTGTATTCGGCGTTTGATATCGTGAACCTTTCAGCCTCCGAGTTCATATTGTTGGTCACGGCAACCACCGCTCTCGTGGTAAACGCCAAAGCCGGGTCTGTCTCGCCACGACACCCAAAAAGGGCGACAGTCAAAAACAGTGTCAGTACTATTGCCGCTATTTTCCTCAAAATATTCATCTTCACATTTCCTTTCTGTTTGAACACATTCATCAATTTAATAGCTTTATACCCATTTTACCATATTTTGTGAGATTTGTAAAGTATGAATTATAATTTTATTTTGGGGTTTTATTTTTGGAATGTGTAGTTCTTAGTTTATTGTGTTTGTGCGAATTTATATCGAAAAAAATAACAGACCGCCCCCTCGGTTCAACCCGCGAGACGGTCTGTTGTGCTGTGTTTAGATTATATAGCTACACCGCACCTAACAAAAGAAAACACTCAATCCCTTTTGAGCGTAATTCTTTTATTCGGTTTTCGGCGTTTTTTCTGTCACTATACGAGCCTGCGACTACTCGGAGAATTGTCTTTTCAGGCGTTGTGTCCCCATCGGAAGAAGCCTTCGCGTTCGTCGCGACAGAAGTTTGTGCTGTTTCCTTTTTCCAAGGCAACCCTAAATAGTTTATAATCCCCTTAGCATAGGCGACAGCGAAAGCGCGTTGTCGCGCCGCTGTATTAAACTGCACAAAGTCATCCATGTTGTCCATAAACCCAAGCTCACAATATGCCGAAGCGCAAGGCAGTGTGCTTAGCAAAAACGGGCTGTCCTTAATTCCTCTGCTTGTCTGCCCTAACGCCTTGACTTCTTTTTCGATAAGCTGACAAAGGGCGGTAGAACGCGGCTTAAAAGCCGAGCTTTGTGCCGCAAAAACCTCAAAACCTCGCGCCGTTCCGTTAAAAGCGTTTGTGTGTATGCTGATATGCAAATCGGGTTTCCACGCTTTTGCCTTACTAAAAAAGTCTCTTGCTAAATCGTCAATGTCGCTTTCACGCGACATTAAAACCTCCTGCCCGTGGCGTTCAAGCTGACGCTTTAGCTCTAACGCAACGGTGAGATTTATGTTCTTTTCATAAATTTTCCCGTCCCTTGTGGTAGCACCGACATCTCTGCCGCCATGCCCTACTTCAATGCTGATTTTTGACATTTTTATTTTCCTCGCTTTCATTATTATTATTTATTTTTTCTTGCCCTTTTTTAAGAAAATTCAGTAAAAATTTAGGAACGGGTACTCCCATTCTTTGCAAATTTTCCAAAATAGAAATCGCTTCTGTGATAAACACCCACCCCGAAACTACCAAGCCAATTGGTAGGTTAAACGGCAAATCAAACGCAAAGCCTTGTCCCAAATAATGGTTGACAAAGCCGTCAATCAAAAAGCCCAAAAACAACAGCACTAACATTCCCATTTTCTTGTAAAATCCGCTAACTGCTTTTTTGCTCTTAAGCCCTTCATTCGCGCGCCCTGCCAACATTCCAGTTATGTAGTCAATTAACATGGCAGCAAGTGCAAAAGCAAAATACTCCCAAACCGTGTCAAACCACGCGCCTACGGCGGTAATTACTGCAATAAATTCAATTTTTAATTTTGTTATTTCGCTCATATTTTATTCCTCGATTCATTTTTGTTATACTAACAAGATTAAGAAAAACTATTGTAAATCAAAAAAATTGTTTTCCATAGATTTTAACAAAATTAAACGTTCTTTATAATCTTGCTCGCTATAAAATTCAACTCCTGCTTTCTTCAATTGTTTTTCAAAATATGCCCTAAACTTTTCAGGTAAGTATTGTAACATTTCACGGTCATATTTTTCCATGAAATCCATTGACATCCCTTCTAATAAGGTTAAAACTTCAATTTCGGGAATATTTTCAATGTATTTGCTTGTTTCTTGAATCCCTAATTTTTTTACAAGATAATACTCATACATTCTTGAAAAATTATAGGGTGTATTCGCAAATTTTTCTAATTCAACTTTTCTCACCTTTCCTGTAATAACCGCATCTAATAACAACCTAATGCGCGCTGTCGATTTCATCGGTAATGCCTTCAACCACTCTTCCATAACCTCATTATAAAGCGTGGGGTCAAGATTATAAAGAAGCTTATAAACCCCCGCTTTTGTAAACCCTAAAAACGGATATAAAATGTTAACTCCATAAAAGCTTTCACGTTCATGAGGTTGAAAAGGCGTGAACTTTTTGCCTGAAATATAATCCCACGTTTCCAAGCAGTCTGACATAAGTTTTCCATCTACAGCATAACCAATGCCCTTTTTATCAGCAAAAAACAAACTCGCTAAGTTACTGTAGCCATTTGAAAAGTGTGGGAATAAAAATTCAGAGGCATTTGTTTCAATAATATTGCCTCCGAGTTTTGTGTGGATTTTTTTCTCAAATTTTTCTTCAATTGAAGGCGTATCAAAATTAATTGAGACTGGAACTAAGTCAGGACAAAGTTTATACAAAGTTGCACTGTCAATTCCGCCGGATAAATTTAAAGACAACTTATCACGTGTCAAAGAATATTCTTTTTCATTTATCTTATCGGCTTTAATTTTCGCTTTTGTTTTTTCTGAAATATCTTTCAGTGCTTGACGACTTATTTCAAATTTGAAATGTATAAAGCTGTATTTTTGTTGCACCAATGCTGCAATCATATATGCTATTTGTTCAAACGATATTTTAACATCAGAATCATTTGAATCTACATGTAAATTAAATTTTTCCTTTTGCTCCTCAAGGACAACAGAAAAGCCTCTATCATTTATTATTGGCTTTTCCACAATAAGCGTTACTTTCCCTTTGCTTTTTTTATTTAACCCTTCAAAATATTTTTCATTACATTTGAATATTTTTTTCATACTCATTCCTCCTTATATTTTTTGCAAAAAATCATTTCTATTTGTGTATCTAAGCCAATATACACCTCTCCCGGGCTTATACCAAAGTGCCCCGCACGGCTCATGCGAATTGGACGGTGGCGGGCTTATGTGCGTAGGTAATATCGCCCCGTTAGCTAATTGAGTTGAACCGACACTTCCTGCACTTAGCTTTGCGGAAGTAACAGCACCATTTGCGATAGTCAACGCCGTCGTCCCCGTAACATCTCCTGTGTGTGCTGCATGAGATACCGACACACTTCCACCTGTCCCACCACCTGTTATACCATTTCCGGCAGTTACTGATGTTACACCCGAAGAAGTAACAAATCCCGAATTATTTGTTAGTTGATTAGTGTGAGTGGGTATGCCTGTAATTGCATGCGTGTGCGTTGTTCCCGATACGCTGTTTGTAGTTGCTGCAGAACAAGAAGAAGGTGTGCCCATTGCTATTGTCCCTGAACTTGTGATTGTTCCACCTGATAATCCTGTTCCTGCTGCTACCGATGTTACACCCGAAGAAGTAACAAATCCCGAATTGTTTGTTAATTGACTGGTATTAGCCGGTATAGTCGGCATGTTATGCGTATGGTCGGAACGCGCAACATGTGTCGTAGAAGTGCCTGCGCTACCTGTCATTCCACTTGACAACGCGCCGCCTGCCGTTGTTCCAAGAGATAAATTAAAAGCATTGTTCTTTGTTGTAATTGTAGGCTCCGCTCCCACTTGCGCCGGTGTATGAGTGTGCGCGGCATTTGCAAACGCGCTTTGCGATATGGAATTTATCTCCCCAGCTGTCCCTGAAAAAGTCATAATATTACCACTCGTGCCGCCTTGAATTGTGTTTTGCTTTGCATTAAATTGTGTGCTATGCGCATTGCTGTCAGTAGTATGCTCTAACGGTGCTTGTGCCTCATTTGTTACATTTCCAAGTCCCACTTGTTCTTTCGTCACATCATGGGGATTGTCTTTGTTGCTTACATGTTTTGCATGCTCATCTAAAACAATATCAATAATATCAACGTTTTCGTTGAAATCTTCAATGTTATAATAATCTGTTTCTTCAGGCCTGTTTAGCTTATAATTTTCTGTTTTTATCATAAATTAACCTCTTTTCTTAATTTAAAGTGTTTAATTCCCTTCAATTGTGAATGCATAGATAACGTTAACCCGGAATATTTTTTAAACATAAATAAGTCAATGTCACAAAGCAATTCATTTCTTATTTTGTAATGTGTTTTCGCGCTCAAATCATAGTGCAAAAATGGTTTCAGTTTGTAGTAACGGTTAAATATATACGAAACAAATAAAACCAAATTTACAGGTGTCATTTTCTCTAAGAATGTCTCAATATCTCCAATCCGATGCGCATTTGCTAAGCCAACCCTTACGGTTAACCTATAGTCCCTTGGCTCCAACTCAACTTCATAATCATCATCGCCACATAAATTCGTTAACATTTCTTTCAACTTCTTTAACGTGAAAATCATCGGTGAATTTAACTGTGTCATAATCATGAATTTGCGTTCATTTTCATCAATGGGATAGTTGCATTTCGCCACTTTAATATCCAACATTTTTTCCCATCTCTCAACACCGCGCTTTGATGCCGACAAAACAAAACCATCATCCACAATGCTTAAAATTTCATCAAACAAACGCTCCAACTCGGGCAGTTGAACACCTGTTAAAAGTTTATACTCCCTAACATTTCTCATCATATGAGGCAGCATTTCTATTAAATAGTTATTCATTCACCACACTCCCAATTATCGGAATACAATCAGCTTTAAGCACAATTCTGCTCAATTCAAGCTCAGTTTTGTCCAATTCAAGCTCAGTTTCGTCCAATTCAAGCTCAGTTTTGTCCAATTCAAGCTCAGTTTCGTCCAATTCAAGCTCAGTTTCGTCCAATTCAAGCTCAGTTTCGTCTAATTCAAGCTCAGTTTTGTCCAATTCAAGCTCAGTTTCGTCCAATTCAGTCTTCACATCATCAACGCCCGACAAATTTAAAAGCCGCGCATTAATGTGAGAACTTCGCACGGTTATATTCTTTTCTTGCGCCCAATTTGAAGCCAATTCATGAAAATATTCCGCAATAACTTTTTTAACCTCAGACTCCACTGACTCCCAATCACGTTGGTCGCGAAATTCTAACTTTATTCTTACATCAATAGGAGTTACTCCAACCGGTTCAACGGTGACAATATGCCCAATTGGGGCAATTCCGAGACCTTGCCCTTCTCCTTCATCGGGGTCAATCAGCTTTTTAATTTCTTTAGCAAAACCTTCATCAGGCTGTTTGAATTCAGAGGTTATAAAAACTATTTTCACAGTCCCACCTCCGTCAAAAGCACGATAAATTTTCACACCACCAACGCCCGGAATCGCAAGAACTTTTTCTTTATAGTCCGCGACATTCCCCCCGAAAGCCGTAGAGCTAATTCTACTGAAAAATCTTTCTCTTAACTTTTCGGTGTTTTCCTCATCGGTCCCCGGAATTAGCAATTCTACAATTTTTCCGCTCTCTAATCCTCTGATAAATTCCATTGGAAGTAAAGAACCGAAATTTCCATTAACTGATGCCCCGGGAAGTTGTGCAGTTAACTTATAACTACCATCTGACACTCTTTCAGTGACAGTATAATGCGCCCCATTAATGGAAAAATTCCTACCCATAACATCAACACTATCAGGCTCAAATTTACCTAAGACCACCGCGTTAGTAGCAGGAAATGGTCTCAACCCTCGCTGTGCCGCGTGTCTTATTAAAAATTCACGCTCAGCAGTGTCGGGAAAAACCTCTTTTCTAAAATTCTCAATGTCAAAAGAAATTTTCGCGAGAGTTTTAGCCGTGGGCGCAAGTGCATCGTATATTAAAGAACCCTCTCGCTTATCAATATCATTAGGAACTTCTTCTAACATTAACTGCAATATTTCTTCATAAGTTTTCATTTTTAAACCTCGCTTAGTTATTTAATAATTCACTCTCTTTTCTGCAGGAATGTCTCCAAATAAAGTTTTTGCAACAAATGAAATGTGAAGAGCGTTCTTAGAATCAGGCGACCTTTTAATCTTAAAGTTTGACAGGCCCACAATTCGGTCGTCTTCCATTAAAGCCTGCGTTATTCTGCGTTGTGCCATCGCCGCCGCAAGATTTAAAGGTTTGCCAATAATATCTTTCACGCTAAACCCATAATCATCAGAATAAATTGAATAATCATATCTCTCAGTTTGCAATACTTTCTTTATAGCCTGCTCCATAGCATCTCTGCCGTCAATCATTCCCCTTATAACATTCTCACCTAAATTGTAAGTTAAGCTCGGTTGCCTAACCTCTTCTTCAGGTATTAATGGTTCTTCCTGTTTTAAATTTTCCTCTCCCATACTTTAAATTTTCTCCTTCCTGCAAAAACGTTTTTTTTAATTTAATGTTCCAAAACTCTGTCGAACAAAAAAAATCTATCAGCCCCCTGTTGTTTGATTAAAACAACCCTCTCATCGAGCTTCAAACTTGTCAATAAATTAAAGCTCTTTTTCCCTTTATACTCGTGTTCGTGCTTTTTTTCTTCGATTTCCGAAAAAGCCTCTTCTGTTTCATGCTCTACTTCCATTTCCACTGAATAGTCAGTAACATTACGCAGAACAACAAGCGAATCACCTTCAACAACTTGCTCATCATCTAAAAGAATTCCCAAAGGCTCAATAGAAACGACTGTACCCACCACAATACTAACAGCATCTGCATCAAACACGCGCTGTGATGTTGCAGTTTTAACTCCCCCTGCTACACTTGCAATATCATACGCCACTTTTCTTACACCTCCATTAATTTTTCATCGGTAAAACAAACACCTGCCCCGCATAAATGGTATAATGATGAAGTCCGGTTCCCTTGTTTCTCTCATCTATGCGTTCCTTATTAAGTTGATAAATTTCAGGATACCGTCTCCCATCGCCCAATGTTCTCTCCGCAATCAACCAAAGATAATCACCGGGGACAACTGTATAAGTTTCCAAAACAGGTTTGTCTTGTGTGCTTCTCTTCTTCTTTTTACTTACAACTTTCTCTCTCTTAATCTTTTTCGTTCCACCACCGGCATACTCAGAGAGATTGATGTCAACCATAACATCTGTCCCGTTACTCGCTTCCTCTCTAATGACATAATCTTCTAAAACTACTTCTACATCAGTGTGTGAAAATTCTACATCTTCATTTTCCGAATCACGAGAAATAGTGAGCCAAAAAGGCTCTGCCGATTCTTTAAAATTCTCCAACATATCAATATAAAAAGAAACATCATTAAACCCATCGGTATACAACGAAAAAGGATACTCACGGCGCGGAATAAGTGCGGAAAAAGAAATTGAACTAAGACCGGGTTTTTGCAGAACATTAATCTGCGACCCACTCAAAAGGGAAATCTTGCTGTTTTGATTATTAATTTTAACAATAATCGATTGCGGCGTGACCGGAAGCCGTTGAGTATCTAAATAAACATCATACATATTTTTTCAAACACCTCCTTTCGTTTTTCAATTTAAGTAGTTACGGTTGAAATTAGAAACTTCAACCGTAACATACCTCGCTCCACGAGCCTATTTTGCGCATTGAATCGCGCAAAAACATCATCGTCTATTCTTCCGACTTAAATTCATTTTATGCTCAATAAAAGCAGTAATAGCCGCTTTCTCATACTTGTCGCGCTTTAATAAATCAGTAGGTAAAATGTTAAAATTATGAAGGCAATAATAAGCAAGACTGGTTTCAAAATCGCCTTCATTTATTGCTTTTTTACCTCGGTTACCAAATCCACGAAACTTTGGTTAAATCCATTTATTTCCTTCGCTTTACTCAAAAGTCTTGCATACTCACCCGGTAAGAGCATATTCCCCAAAAGGTCTTCGGCACCCATCGCACCATAGCTGTCTTGCAACCCCTTGTCATTAATATCCGGACATACCATACAACTCACAAGGAGCTTTCTCGCATATTCTAAATCCATTTTCTTAGGATTATTACCATCTAACACCGAAGACTTTATTTCTTCATTCTGCGCCGATGTAATAGCTTTTAATTCAAATTCAAGCGGCTTTCCGTTTTCATCTGTAAACCTATTTGAAACAACAACTTTAACATTTTCTTGTTTCTTGACATTTTGCGCTAAAAACGCTGATAAATTTAACATACTTTAAACCTTTACCTTTCTTCATAAATGTGTAAAACATTTTTTAATAATATCCATTCTACTGCAATGTTCGGGCGCGGTAAAAACCGCGCCCACACTGCTATACTAACTTACATTCCTGTGATGTTATTAAATCTTTTCTGAACCTCAAAATTCTCGAAAGTGAAGTTCATATTTTCGTCAAGATACTCGCCTTTTGCATCAAATTTTGCCAAAACACCACCGTCAATGTTGCAATCTTTAAGAACAACCGTTTGGCTTCCCGCCGAGCTGGTAGGGTCATCATTTTTGACAAGAATGTCAAAATAAATATCTCGACCGCTGTTCTTAAATTCCGACATAATGTCGCGAAAAATCGTTGTGTTATAATGGAATGTCGCGTTGCCCGTTCCTTTCCATCCGGTAGAACGATTACCCTTTGCAGTTCTCCCTAAAATCGGAACTTCTGATTTTTGTTTTTCATACTTTGCCTCAAGGTTTATAGCTTGCATGAAATTATAACGTCTACCCTCAATAGTAACATAACATTCAGCTAACTTAGCTAAAACCGTATCTTTTGCATGCATGGTTATTGACATAATTCAAATTCCTCCTATTCAATTATACAAGTCATATAAAGTTGTGCCATAGCATTCACTGGCATAATCATGTCAGTAACTACTACGCTCTTCTTAGTCTCGCCCTTTTCAACAGTAACATTTTCAGGCGAAAATTCGGTAATTGCCCCCAAGCTCTCAAGAGTCTGGTGATGTGAAACAATGTCACTCCAAAGGCTAACTCTGCCGCTGTCATTGTTAGGAATAATTCCCAAATACCTTGTATTAAACATCACAGCAATGTCATTGGCAATCTGGTCAATTACACGTACAGTTTGATTTTCTTTGAAATCATCACCCTTCTCAGCGGTGAGAGAAACTAACGAATTAATATCAGCAAGTACACGCGCTTCTCCGTTAACATTATGAAGCATAAATTTACCCGCCTTAATAGCATCAATCAACGCTTTTTGGTTGAAATCAGTAACCGGTTTAAACTCACCGTCATACCTCTTGTTGAGATTAGAACGATTAACCGCGCACCCTGCAATAATGCCGGTTATCCAATAAACTAAAGCCGCTTTGTCAAACTCAGAATCTTCTTCCTCTTTTGCCTCACAAGCAACATTAACAACGCCTTCGTGGTCTCCCGCTGTATTAAAACAAACCGCCTGAAACTTCACACCAACCTCATCACGCATACGCTTAGCAAAAGATGCATAAAGTTGATTAACCGATGCGTTGTCATAAGGGCAACCCAACGCGTTAAATGAATAAGCCTCTAATTTATCCAAAAAGCTTATATGTTCAGCCGCGTTAGTCACATCATAAATACCGTCATCTCCATCCTCTAACGGCATACCGGGGGTGTCAAAAAGCAGAGACTCTCTCTTCCAATTAACATAATCGTTGTCAGATAACTGCTCAATGTTCTCAACGGTTTCAGAATAAACTCTTAACCCGTCAAACAATATCACAACGTCAGAAAGTGCATTATTGTCACTGTTTTTCTCAACAATAATTTTAATGTCATTTCCTCTGCTTCCTCTAAATTTTGCAGTGCAAAATTCATTTTCCGCAAAACTTCCACCGGTGTTCAAGCGATAGGTATAAAGGGTTCTGATATTTCTGAACAAATCCCTCAAACCTTTCATCTTCGGGTGGGTAAAAGGATAACCGAAAATTTTCAACGAATTCTTCTCAAAATCCTGTGAACTAACCTCGATTATTTCACCTTGCCTACCCCAATCAAGCCACAATGCCAACGCGGCAGTTCCTCTGTCAGAGAGCGAACTACTTGCATTTTTTAAAGATACAAAATTGATATAACTGCCGGGCAAGATTTTGTTTTGGCTAATAAATGTTCCTCCGCCAAGTGCCATATTACATACCTTCCTTTTCTAAAATTTTATTTCCAATATTTTTTTGGATTGTCAAAACTTCCATTTTTTCAGTTTCTTCTTCGGAAGTCACAAAAATATCATAAACTACCGAAAAAGAGAGCTTAGATTTACCTATACTCCCACTAAGTGAAAAACCCGGGATAGTTACCCCATCGGTCTCAATAAATTTAAGTGCGTACTGCAATCTGTCCATAACCCATCTACACTCGCCTTCAGGCTCAATGCTATTTCCCGGGAAATACTTAACTGTCACAGCGCACCTTAAAATTGCTCTTCCACCAAGTCTCTCTTGTCTGTCAGAGCTATCTAAAGAGACAAAAAAACAAGGCGTTAAAAATTCTTGTGGCACCTTGTCAGTATAGATATGATAGTCTTCACCGAAACACTCTGCAATAGCAGAGCAAACGCTGTCAATATACCTTTCGGTCATAACTTACCCCCAACCATCAAAAAGACAAAGTTCAATTTCCTGATGCGATGAATAAACCATCGCTTTTCCACTTTGTCTATATTCTGTTAAAACTCCGTCCCTATTTACAGTAATCTTAGAACCGGGTTTAACAACCACATTTTTGTTCAAAAAGAGTTTAACATTTTGCGATAAAATCGGCTGGATTCCATCGGATAAAGCAGGTGAACGTTTATAAGAAACACGACAAGGGACATTTGTGAGAACCACCTCTTCCCGATGCGAAGAAGCCCCGTTTGGCTTTTTAAATGAACGAAATTCAGCAATCTCACAACTGTCCGTCCAAAGCGTGCAAAGTCCACCTACCATACCAACCTCCTATACTTAGCTAACTTAGTTTTGCCGTACCCGATAAGCGCAGCTATCAAAAGATTAAGCCGTCTCTCGTCGGAACGTGTTCCCCTCATGTGATAAGAAATGCTGGTATCACCTTCCGAAAGTCGAGATAACACGGGTTCAAAATTAAGCAACTTAAAGCCATCAGTTTGTCCGCAATTTTTTTTAACGGAAATGAATTCTCCCATACTCCTGTACAAAACAACCAAATTTAATTCATCAGGAATTTGAGAGAGATTGCAATATTCCATAATGTCACTTTCAACTTTCTTAACAAGTTGGTCGATAATCAAAGAGTCATATTCTTTAGCGCAATACCCCAACAAACTAAGAAAATCAAGAACCTCTTTACGAACAGGTTTTTGCTCAGAAAAGGCGAAATTAAAATCGCCCTGCTCTACATTAAAATCCGACATATTGTTATCCCCTTGAAATTATTCTTGCAATAGCAATAGCCTTATGCGGGAGATACACTTTCCCGTCTGTAATAACACTCCAATTATTCCCGTCCTCAAGCTCACTGTTAGTAACAGATACCTGTCCCGATGGTTCGGTGAAGGAAAGTCCTGATGCCCCTACCAGATAGCGGTCACGAACATAAAGCGTGTCCTGCCCGCCGTTGGTTTTTGCATCACGACTCATCTCATACGGAACCTGGTCGCCGATATTATCCAAAATAATTGAATTTTCACCTAACACATAAGTGGTAAAAGCAGTGAAACTGTCACTACCGGAAGCAACTTCTTCCACAGGCATACGGTCGTCAATGAGAACCGTTCTGCCATTCCAAGTTGCGAGTCCTAAATCTTGAGTAACGCCTTTTTTATCCGTGAATTTCAGATACTCCAACAGGCTTAAATTCTCTAAGTTAGTAGCAACTTCACTGTGCATAACTACCAACTTAAAACTGTTTTTATTGTCTCCACCCGCCCTTTGGATTGCCTTGTTCAAAGTGATGGCACTAACCATACCGTCTCCTGACTCAACAATGTCATAGGTATGATTTTCAATAAACTCTTTTGCCGCCGCTTCTCTTGCTGATGTCCCGGTTGCAGGCATGGAAAATATTCCTTTAAGCATAGAAAGTAACATGTTTTGCTTAACTTGATACTTATACTCGCTTATTTGCGATGCAACATTATCCATGAAGTCCGCTCCTGCCGTAATGTTAGAACTGAAACTACGTTCAGTCCAAGCATCCATGCGTGAAGCAACTACAAACCCCTGACTGAACGCCGATGTGTTAGTGCTGACAATATCAGTGTTGCCATCGTTATTCTGTGAAGTCGCACCATCAATGCGCCCAAAATAGGGAACCGTTGCATAAACTCCTCCGCTCTGCCAACCAAGTGCAATTTTTGCCGGCGGGTTAGTACCAACAGCCTTAGATTTCGCCAAGGCATTTTGGTTAGCGTTTGGAATTCTGTCGACATATGCACCAAACGCTTCCGGATTAAAAATTTTGCTGTCAAATAATGCCATAAAATTTCTCCTTTCTAATTTTTTAGTTTTGAGTAGAAATAAACTCCGAATAACTCATAGCGTTTATATCTGCTCTGTTGTCGCCTTTTTCAGCCGGTTGCACACCGATAAAATGATTGTCGTAAGTGCTCCCAAATAAAAAGCTCGTGCCTTCATTCAACACAAGCTCTTTAATTTGGCTTTCAAGACTTTTTGTCACTTCTTCCGGGTCATCAGTGTCGTCAATTGTGATTAACGCTCTCGCCGCTTTCAAGTTTCTTGCTCCGGCAGTCGCCAGTGCTCGCTCAATCGCGTGGTCTGTTTTCAACAACGAAATTTCAGCTTTATAATGGTTGTCAAGTTCTTCTCTTAATGTCCCGACATCCGACTCATAACGCTTTAAAATTTCACTGCTCATATCTTCGTTAATCCCAAGACGAGCCAAAAATTCCTTATCCATAACTCTCCTTTCTTTCATTATTTTAATCTTCTGTAGACATATCTCTACAGAGAAACTAACAAAAATTTAAGTATCCAACGCAGCATGCTCTTTCAATTGCGAGCCAAGACTGTTAAACTCATTTTCAAAATTATCTTTAACCTCATTCACGCTAACATCGTTACTTGGTGAAGCCATTTTAATATCGAAATTGCCGTTAAAATTGTTTATGGTCTGTTGCTTCGCCTCTATCGCCTCGCGAATTTTTTCAATCTCGCTCATAGTATTCTGCGAATACTCACTTAAAGCAAGCGCGCTTTCAGTCATATCTCTATAGTAATCATTTAAAGAAACAAAACTTGAATTTTCTGTCTTTTCACGGTTTGAAACACTGTTTTCGGAACTAAGATTTTTCCCACGTTCGTTAAAATAATCACTGAAAGAAGGGTTTTCTCTTCCGACTTCATTTGAGTAACTACCTATCGCGGTTTTAATATTTTCGATAACACCGAAAAGAGATTTAGACATTCCATTAAAAATTCCAAAATTATCAAAATTACTAACATTAGAATAAGCGTTTGAATTCGCTTCATCATGATTTGAAAAATTCTGAGAAGAATTATCATTGTTAGAATTGTCAATAATTCCGTCACCAAATGAAACCGGTGAAACCTCAACCCTATCGCCCGAAACATTGAAAAAAGAATTTGTCACATTCATTTGAGAAAAATTACCGGTTCCGTCAGCTAAAGCCGGCGACATCTCGCTCCCACCGGGCAACATATTCCAAAAAGAATTCGCTATATTTCCATGTGAAATATCACCTGACGTAATAGTCAACGAGGTCGGCGACATCTCACTCCCACCTAAGAACGTATTAAAAAATGTGTTTCCATTTTCATGTGAAACATTGTCAGGCATGTCAGTAAACGAAACAGGCGAAAACTCTAATCTATCAGCTGAAACATTGAAAAAAGAATTTGTCACATTCACCTGAGAAAAATCACCGGTTTTGTCAGCTAATGAAGCCGGTGACGACTCGCTCCCACCGGACAACGTATTAAAAAATGTATTTCCATTTTCATGCGAAACATTGTCGGGCATGTCAGTAAACGAAACAGGCGAAAACTCCAATCTATCAGCTGAAATATTGAAAAAAGAATTTGTCACATTCACCTGAGAAAAATCACCGGTTCCGTCAACTAACGAAAGCGGCGACATATCACGCCCATCGGGCAACATATTCCAAAATGAATTCGCTACATTTTCATTAGAAACATCACCATCACTGTACGAAATCGGTGAATTCTCATTTTCTCTATTTGCAATGGCTGAAACGTCCTGTGCAATCCCTTCAATCATTTCTCTCAACTCATCAAACTTTTCAGAACAAAATCCAAAATCAAACATTCCCAAATCTTCGTTGCCTAAAAAAGGCTGTTTCCAATCACCCGTGGGAGCCACCTCATTTGTCGAACCTGATACGCCATAATACCTCTCAAAAAAATTTATTCTATCCTTAATTTTCTTTTGAGCAGCATTTGCATTCGTATTGTCTCCAAACGTTTCATCTGTATACTTTGTTTTATTATACTCATCATAGAGATTTTGAAGGTTTACAGGCTTGTTTTTCTCTATCGCATCATCCATAATTTTTTCATTTTCACCCGCAATTTTTATGTACTCAGCCAATTTATCACAGTGTTGTATTTCATTAAAAAGCTCTCTGATTTGGTTATACAGTGCATGTTCAGAAGGGTTGCTAATAATATCAAGCTCAGCACTTTTGTCTGCCATATCATTTACTAAAATACTGGGAAATCCATTCTCATCTAAAGTGAAATCCGCATCTCTCCCCGTTGCTTTTTTGTACCGGTCGTTGAAATCTTTAAAGGCTTCTACGGCACCTAACTTAAACATTTGCTCATAAGAAGCATCTTCTAAAGCCTTAGAGGTATGGTAGTCGCGCAAATGTTCCATTTCCTTAAGGTCATTCTTTAAGACATCGCTTATTGCCTTAATACTTTCCTCTGAACCGTCAAACATACTACTGTAATCAAGCCCCGAAGCATCGTCAAGTCCCTTCAAAATAGACCTCAAAGTATCAGGGTCTTTGTTCTCCTCTTTAGACAATTTAAGAAATTTTTTGCCATATTTGTCAGCCTCTTCAAGATTTAACCTCTCGGGCGATATTGCTTGATTAAAATTAACTGAATTTAAATATTGCTCTGATAGACTTAATTCTTCTTCCTTTGGCATAACAAAAAAATCCCAAATAGAAGATGCCACCTTGTCTAACAAAAAGAATCCTACAACTTTAAGCGCAGCTATCACCGGAATAGCCATAATAACACAACCTTTCAAATTTTTATTTGATTTACTCTTGACTTATCTTGTTTTTTATGATATAATTAACAAAATTTTATTTAAAGGAGATATTTCCCCATGAAAAAAATTATTTATGTCGCCTTAATTTTTGTCTTACTTATTTCAACAACTTCCTGTGTTCAAGAAAACGAATTTTCTATCAGCTTTTTTCTTCCACCGATTTACACTTCTCAAGAAAACGAAGTTTCTATCAGCTTTTTTCTTCCACCTAAAGAATTAAAGGAAGATATGTCGCAAGAAGATGTAAGGGAAATAACTGATAAGCATTTTTCTGACATACCTAAAGAAAGTACATTACCAAACCTTTTTTATAATGATATTGAAAAGTCATATAAAGAAAATAAAATTTCTGCTCTTGTGGGTTTCGTTGATTCAAAATTAGATTTTATACTTTATTCTATTGAAATGCATGATATAGATAAAATTAATGAGTTATACAAGGAACTCAAACTGTTTTTTGATGAAAAATTTGGCGAAGAAAACGATAGCGAAATTGGAAACCCTGATTCAGGTGGCACTTACTCATTGGAAAAACAAATCTCCTCTGACTACATTTTTGATTCTATGTTTTTGTTCAAAGTTGAAGATAGAATTTTCATAGCTTATCGATTAGAAAAGCCAAATGAGTCGGAAGAAGTAAAAGAAATATTAGATAGCCTTGATAATGTTACAGTTGAATTCTTCGCTCTTCCCGAACAATTAAAAAAAACAAGGGAAGCTAAAGAAGTAAAAGAAGTATTAGATAGCCTTTTCCCAATCTTTATCGCTGACACAGAATACAACGATGGTTCATCCCACATGTTATTCTATGATACCGGTAAATTGTTTAGAGACTATTCTATTGATTTTGGCGCAGCGTTTAACGAAGAACAAAAAAATTCATCGTTATCTTATTTTCTCAATCTTAATGACGATGATTTTAAGCGAAATTATGATATATATGAAGAAATAAAGTTGTTTTTTATTAAAAAATACGGTGAATCCGAAATGATTGAAACCATTCGTGATGTGCATTCAGAAGATTTATTTTATAAGGATGAAATTGATGAAATTGAGATAATTGAAGGTATAAAAAATGGCGACTATACAGAAAGTACTTTTTGGAATTTTTTCAATAAAGATACTATTGATTATGAAGACTCTTTCCTATTGAATGTGTATTTTTCGAATGGAAATATTAATATAACATACCATATGATAGATAAAAGCGAAGTTTCTATCAGCTCTTCTCTTCCACCTAAAGAATTAGAAGCAAAAATATCTCAACAAAACGAAGTTTCTATCAGCTTTTTTCTCCCACCTAAAGGATTAGAAGCAAGGATGTCTCAAGAAAAAGCAAAAATAATAACTGATAACCATTTTTCCGCTATACCTTATGAAGTGGCATTACCAAATTTTTTTTATAATGATATTGGAAAAACATATAAGGGAAATGAAATTTCTGCTCTTGTGGAGTTTGTTAATTCAAAATTAGATTCTATAACTTATGGTATTAATATTGATGATAATTATGAATTTTATGATTTATTCGTGGAATTTGGTCTCTTTTTTAACGAAAAATTTGGCGAAGAAAACGATAGGATAATTGGAGACCCTTATTCAGAGAGTTTTTCGTTGGTGAAACAAATCGAGTCTGTATAACCACCCGTGTAAATGTCAATAATCTCCATAAGAAAAAAATAAATGGAGGTTAATGCAATGAGAACAACAAATAATATTCAAACAGAACAA
>Ga0099364_10006028_pt1 | contig 17761 bp, 12 predicted proteins | sample TergutTh196P3_FD_73070 | JGI IMG/M metagenome (GOLD analysis project Ga0099364, IMG submission 73070) | Microcerotermes parvus P3 segment gut microbial communities from Pointe-Noire, Republic of the Congo - Th196 P3 | ecosystem: Host-associated > Arthropoda: Insects > Digestive system > Gut ...
TCGGAATTGCCGCAAAAGTGCTTGATTGGAAAGTTATGACGCCGGTTTTTGACGGCGCGAATGAAAAAGATATAGAGGACTGCCTTGCGATGGCGAAGCTTGACCTCGACGGCAAAACCGTTCTTTATGACGGACGCACGGGTATTCCCTTTGATAACAGGGTTACTGTCGGATATATGTACTTCCTGAAACTGCTGCATCTTGTGGACGATAAAATACACGCGAGGTCCACCGGTCCGTATTCGCTTGTCACACAGCAGCCTTTAGGCGGGAAAGCGCAGTTCGGCGGTCAGAGATTCGGCGAAATGGAAGTTTGGGCACTCGAAGCATACGGAGCGGCATATACTCTACAGGAAATTTTAACTGTCAAGAGCGACGACACGATAGGCAGGGTAAAAACTTACGAAGCTATTGTCAAGGGACAGAATATTCCCACGCCGGGAGTTCCCGAATCGTTTAAAGTTTTAATAAAAGAATTGCAGTCGCTCGGACTCGATATACGTGTTCTCGATAAAGAAATGAACGAAGTGCGTATAAAAGAAAGCTCGGAAGAAGATGACAGTAGACCGAGAAATATCCCGATGGATATTATAGGTGAATCTGTTATCGACGGGGACAATATCAGCTTTTTACCCGAGGAGGACAACGAATCCGACGATTATGAAAACGATGATATTGATTATGATTCGGGCGGCGATATCGGCGAAATAGAAGACGACGAATATGATATAGACGATGATTTGTAAAAATATAACTGCGTTATCGTGTGACAAATACGGCAATGCAGTAAGGGCGGTTAATAAACGCCCGCAGTTAACTGGTATTATTTGTTAATATATAATTATATAGTATGGGGGATATTTAATGGAGCATAAGGATTTTGAAGCGATAAAAATAGGGCTTGCTTCTCCGGAGATGATACGCGAGTGGTCGCATGGCGAAGTAAAAAAACCTGAAACCATTAACTATAGAACGCTCAAGCCAGAGCGCGACGGTTTATTCTGTGAAAAGATTTTTGGTCCGATGAGAGACTGGGAGTGTCACTGCGGTAAATACAAAAGAATAAGATATAAAGGCAAAACGTGTGAGAAATGCGGAGTTGAAGTTACGACAAATAAAGTTCGGCGTGAACGAATGGGGCATATAGAGCTTGCCGCGCCCGTGTCGCATATTTGGTATTTCAGAACACTGCCGTCAAGAATGGGACTTCTTCTTGATATATCTCCGCGTTTACTTGAAAAAGTATTATATTTCGCGCAATATATAATTACTGATTCGGGGACAACGCCGCTTGAAACAAAGCAATTACTGACCGACCGCGAATACCGCGAGCTTTACGAAAAATATGAAAACGATTTCAAAGCGGGAATGGGAGCGGAAGCGATAAAAGAATTATTGCAGAATATTAATCTTGAGGAATTATCCGCCTCATTAAAAGAAGAACTGGCAAGTGCTACGGGTCAAAAGAAAATCAGGATAATAAAAAGACTGGAAGTTGTCGAGGCATTCAGGCTTTCGGGTAATAAACCCGAATGGATGATTATGGACGTTCTGCCCGTTGTTCCGCCGGATTTACGCCCGATGGTACAGCTTGACGGCGGAAAATTCGCGACTTCGGATTTAAACGACTTGTATAGAAGAGTAATCAACAGAAACAACCGTCTTAAAAGGCTCATGGAACTCTTTGCTCCTGATATAATTATAAGAAATGAAAAAAGAATGTTGCAGGAAGCCGTTGACGCATTAATCGACAACGGCAGGAGAGGACGACCCGTAACGGGTCCGAATAACCGTCCGCTTAAATCCCTTTCGGAATTGTTAAGAGGAAAGCAGGGACGTTTCAGACAAAATCTTCTCGGAAAACGTGTTGACTATTCGGGACGCTCGGTTATAGTTGTCGGACCGGAATTAAAATTATATCAGTGCGGATTGCCCAAAGAAATGGCGCTTGAACTGTTCAAGCCTTTTGTCATGAAGCATCTCGTCGATACGCATAAAGCGTCGAATATTAAAGACGCGAAGAAAAAAGTTGAGCGCATAGACGCCGTTGTCTGGGATTCGCTTGAAAGCGTTATTTCAGAACATCCCGTGTTATTAAACAGAGCACCGACTTTGCACAGATTGTCTATTCAGGCGTTTGAGCCTATTCTTGTCGAGGGTAAGGCAATAAAACTGCACCCTCTGGTATGTTCTGCGTTTAACGCGGACTTTGACGGCGACCAAATGCCCGTACACGTACCTTTGTCGGCAGAGGCGCAGGCAGAAGCCAGATATTTAATGCTGTCTGCGAATAATTTGCTTAAACCCGTTGACGGACGTGCGGTGACAGTGCCGTCGCAGGACCTTGTTTTGGGTACGTTTTATCTTACGATTGAACGTGAGGACGAGCCGGGCTTTGAGAAAACTTTCAGGGACTTTGACGAAGCCGAAATGGCTTATCAAAACGGCTATATAGGCTTGCACGTACCTATAAATGTGCGTGTGACGAAAGAAATAAACGGCAAATCTCATTCAAAAATTATCAGAAGCACTTTAGGAAGATTTATATTTAATAACGCGCTTCCGCAGGACTTGGGATATGTTGACAGAACCGACGAAGATAAACTACTCGACCTTGAGATTGATTTCCCCACACGCTCAAAAGAACTGCGTGTAATTATCGACCGTTGCATAAAACATCACGGTACGACGCAGACGGCACTTGTACTGGACGAAATAAAATATCTCGGCTTTAAATATTCGACGCAGGGTTCCAATACTATCGCAGTTTCGGACATGACTATTCCGCCGAAAAAATATGAAATTGTAAAAGAAGCCGAAAAGAAAGTCGAAGATATAAACAATTATTTTCTTGCGGGTATGCTCACTGAAGAGGAGCGTCACAAAGAAGTAATCAAAACTTGGGACCAGACCACTAAAGACGTTACGGACGCATTGATGCAGTATCTTGACAGATTAAATCCATTGCACATGATGTCGCACTCCGGCGCGAGGGGAAGCACGGCGCAGCTTCGCCAGCTTGCGGGCATACGCGGACTTATGTACTCGACAACGGGGCAGACTATTGAAATGCCCATTAAGTCCAACTTCAGAGAGGGTCTTAATATACTCGAATATTTTATAGCGGCGAGGGGAGCGAGAAAAGGACTTGCGGATACCGCGCTGAGAACCGCCGATTCGGGATATTTGACGCGCCGCCTTGTCGATGTCTCGCAGGAAGTTATAATACGCGACAACGACTGCGGAACAAAAGAGGGAATGTGGATATACGAAATACGCGACGGCAGTGAAGTAATAGAAAATTTTGAGGACCGTATGCTTGGAAGATTTACTCTCGGGGAAATTAAACACCCCGAAAACGGTGAAATTCTCGTAGAGGATAACACGATGATAACCGAAGAGCATATAAAAGCGATTATAGCGGCGAACATTGAAAGAATCTATGTCCGCACAATTTTGAGGTGCCGTTCACGCAACGGCGTATGTATTCATTGCTACGGCTCTGACCTTGCGACAGGTTTTCCCGTAAATATTGGAGAATCCGTGGGAATTATTGCCGCGCAGTCTATCGGGGAGCCGGGAACACAGCTCACGATGAGAACATTCCATACGGGAGGCGTTGTCGGTGCGGATATAACACAGGGTCTGCCGCGTGTTGAAGAATTATTCGAAGCGAGAAGACCTAAGAAGACCGCCACGGTTACTGAAATAGACGGCTATATCTCAATACAGGAAGTAAAACGCAACCGTCATGTAACCGTAAAATCTAACGTGGACGAAAGAGTTTATACCGTTCCGTTGGGAATAAAAATTATTGTTGACAATAACCAGTATGTCGAGAAAGGCGCACCGTTGACCGAGGGTGCAATGAGTCCTGCCGATATTACAAAAATAAACGGACTCGACGCAGTATATGACTATATTATCCGCGAAGTTCAGAGAGTGTACAGATTGCAGTCTGTTGAAATAAACGACAAGCATATAGAAGTCATAGCGCGGCAGATGACAAAAAAAGTCAGAGTGGAAGATTCGGGAGATACTCTGTTGCTTTTGGGCGCGTTGGTTGACAGCAACGAATTTGAGGACGAAAACGACAGAATCCAAAAATTAATCGACGAAGGCGATACTCATTTGCGTAAAGCGTCGGCTTCAAACGTACTATTGGGTATAACGAAAGCGTCGCTTTCTACGGAATCATTCTTGTCCGCCGCATCATTCCAAGAGACGACAAAAGTTTTGACAGAAGCGGCGATTAAAGGCAAAATAGACCCTCTGCTTGGATTAAAAGAAAACGTAATTATAGGAAAGCTGATTCCGGCGGGTACGGGACTTCAAATCTACAGGGATATATCAATCGTAGATTCCAAGAGTGAGGATGCGGCAAATTTGGGAATAAGGGGTATGCCGACTAAGAGCATTTCATCATACGCTGAATCTGAAAAAGTTGCCGTTGGCAGTTCAAACACAGTAAAACCGCAATATACTCCGAGAGTTTTGGGAATACATCTCTATGACGAAGACTCTTCAGATGAAATTTTAGCTGAACAGGACGACGAGACATACGACGACAGTTTTGATGACGACAGCTATTTCGGCGGCAAAGAAAGCACTTCAAAATCCAAATCAGATGCGCTTTTCATTGAAGATGATTATAATATCTATGATGAAAACGAAATAGACAATTTTGACAATTATGCTGACGAAGAATAAAAAGTCGCCGTGGTATAAATTGTCCCCAAAAAGTTTACAACCGTAAATCTAAATCTTCACGAGCCGCCGTTAAAGCGGCTCTTTTTGATGTGAAGATTAATTATTAATTTGTGTTATAAAATTTAGGAAAACATATACAAAAGATATTTTTTATGATATAATATTTTTACGGGCAGTTTTTAAAGCTTCGCAATCGCCTGTTCTTGATATCTTGATAAAAAGGAGAAAAACATGACGTACCGAGAAAATTTTATCCGCACGATAACTTTCAATAATCCGCAGTGGCTCCATTATGATATACACATAAATCCGGCGATGTGGGCTGTATATAAAGGCGAATTGGAAAAAATTGTCCTTAAATATCCCGCAGTTTTCAGGGGTTATACAAAAGGCAGCGTTGACTACGATAATATGTCTTTTTCTGCGGAAACGCTTGACGATAATTTTGTTAAGGACGTATGGGGTTGTAAATGGCATTATCCGTTGCGATATATGGACGGCGTAGTCGTGGGACACCCGCTTGAGGATATTTCAAGGCTTGATTCGTTTGTTCCTCCGCACTCGCCCGTAGCCGAATTGAACGACGAGCAGTGGGAACATGAGATAAAAAATGTACAAGCGGCGAAAGACCGCGGCGAAATTGTGTCGGGCGGAACAGAACACGGATTTTTATTTCTGCGTCATACATATTTGCGGGGATTTGACAATGCAATGCTTGATTACGCAGACGAGGATTCGCATGACAATCTTCGCCGTATATATGATATGATTATAGGTTACAACATAAAACTCGTGAATTATCATATAAGACGCGGAAGCGACTATATGGAATTTGCAGAAGACCTCGGCACACAAACCGGCACCATAATAAGCCCGAAAACATTCAGAAAATGGATAAAACCCGCATATGCCGCGCTCATGCAGCCGTGCAAAAAGGCAGGTATGTATATCGGGCTTCACAGCGACGGTAAAACGCTGGATATATTGGAAGACCAAATAGAAGCGGGGGTTGACGTTGTAAATCCGCAGGATTTGTGCAACGGCATTGATGAATTGGCACGGCGTATAAAAGGCAAAGCGTGTATTCGCCTTGATATAGACAGGCAATCTGTGGTTCCGTATGGAACACCGAAAGATATAGATGATTTGATTCATGAAGAAGTGGAAAAACTCGACTCGCCGAAAGGCGGATTTATGCTGCTCTGCGGATTATATCCGCCCACACCGCCGAGAAATGTCGAAGCTCTCGCCAAAGCAATAGAAAAATATTCGACAATGTGGTTGCCGAGAATAGATTAGAGGTTAAATATCTATGATAGAAACAAGAAAAATACGCGAAGATGAGTATGAAGAACTTTATTCGCATATGATGCGTGATTTTCAAACAGGGGGACTTGCGCCTTTTCACTCAATAAGGCGTAATTTAGAAAAAAATATATACGACGGATTTTATTTCACCGAAAGCACGGCAGATATCGGATATGCGTTAATAACCGCGCCGAAAGACTTGCGGTTCGCGCTTATAAATTATTTTGCCGTATTCCCGAATTATCGTTCAAAAGGATATGGGAGCGAGTTCTTGAAAATTATAATCAGTCGTTATTCCGAGCGTATACTTGTACTTGAAACAGAGGACCCGTCATCGGCGAACGTGTCTTGCGAGACTGCTAAAGTCGCTTTGCGCCGCGTAAAATTTTATGAACGCGCAGGTTTCTATATTTTGCCGACGGAGAGAGCGAAGATATTCGGCATAGATATGTTGATAATGGCAAGCGGAAACGATAAAGACCTGAACGCACGGGAAATAATGCACTCGTTATATATGCCGTCGTTCAACTCGGAAGAATGGCTGCGGTTTATTGATGTAATATAAAAACCCAGTGAGAACATCTTCTAAAATAATTTAATATAAGTAATTTTCGGGAGTAAATCAAAATGAATAAATATATAATGGCAATAGACCAAGGGACAACAAGTTCGAGGTGTATTATATTCAATAAAAAAGGGGAGATTGTCAGTATCGCGCAGAAAGAATTAAAGCAGTATTATCCAATGGACGGTTGGGTTGAACATGATGCGGAGCAAATTTGGCACGACCAGATTAGCGTCGCAAGGGAAGCAATGCGAAAAATAAATGCGGATTATGCCAACATAGCGGCTATCGGGATTACAAACCAACGCGAAACTACCGTTGTGTGGGATAAAATCACGGGGCGACCCGTATATAACGCTATTGTATGGCAATGCCGCCGCACCGCCGATTTTTGCGATACTCTGACAAGCGAAGGTTGGAAAGATAAAATACAAGCTAAATGCGGACTTGTCATTGACCCGTATTTTTCCGCCACAAAAATAAAATGGATTCTTGATAATGTTCCCGAAGCCCGTAAAAAGGCTGAAAACGGAGAACTTTTATTTGGGACTATAGACACATGGCTGATTTGGAAATTAACAGGCGGCAGACTGCATATAACGGATTATTCCAATGCTTCCCGCACTATGTTATATAATATATTTGACTTGAAATGGGACGATGAAATTCTTGGACGTTTGAATATTCCCTCTGTAATGCTGCCGAAAGTAACGCCCTCAAGCTGTGCATACGGCGAGTGCGATTCTTCGATTTTCGGCGGTCCTGTTATTATTTCAGGCATAGCGGGCGACCAACAAGCGTCGCTTTTCGGTCAGGCTTGCTATACGCCGGGCATGGTTAAAAATACATACGGCACAGGCTGTTTTATGCTGATGAACACAGGAGAAAAGCCGATACAATCACAAAACGGATTGCTTACGACTATCGCTTGGGGTATAGACAATAAAATTGAATATGCGTTAGAAGGTTCGGTATTCACAGCAGGGGCGGCTGTGCAATGGCTACGCGACGAGTTGTGCCTTATTGATAATGCGTCAGACAGCGAAAGTTTAGCCCTGAAAGTAAAAGATACCGACGGCGTATATATAGTCCCCGCATTTACGGGGCTTGGCGCGCCGTATTGGGACGCTTATGCGCGTGGGGCTATTGTCGGATTGACGCGCAATTCGAACAAGAATCATATTGTCCGCGCCGTATTGGAATCTATGGCTTATCAAACATATGATGTTTTAGAGGCAATGCAAGCAGATTCTTGCATATCCCTAAAAATGTTAAAAGTAGATGGGGGAGCTTGCGCCAATAACTTTTTAATGCAGTTTCAGTCGGATATAATTCAAGCGGCGGTACACCGTCCCGAATGTATAGAAACTACGGCTTTAGGCGCAGCGTATCTTGCGGGATTAGCGGTGGGCTACTGGACTGAAAAGGCTGAAATAGCCGCAAATTGCGGGATTTCTAAAATCTTCAAGCCGCAGATTGATATTTCAAGCCGTGATAAACTAATAAACGGTTGGCACAAAGCCGTAAAGCGTTCGTTAAAATGGACTGAATAAAAATAAAAAAATTGATAGATAAAATTAATTGGCAAGTCTGTAAAAATATTCACAAATACGGACTTGCCACATTATATTTTTTGCTTGTGTTTTATAAATTTACATGATATAATATGCATAGAGTTAAAAAGAAGAGATGTTATTTATGATTAAAAATTTACAAGGGCAGCTTGTTATGTGCGGATTTCCACAGATAATCAGCTTGAAAATTACAGTATTGAAGGACAAATCGAAAGACTAAAGGCTTATTGCACTGCCAAAGATGAGCCTTGACTATATATCAAATTATATTCAGGGATATTATCACAGATAAAAGTATTGATTATGTATCGCATTATGAGAGAGCAGAGGGCAGAAATCAGAGATGGCTTGATGATTTACTTGAAGCGTATGAAAACCTGCCGTAATGTTTATTTAGAATGGAATACACCAAAGAACAGGACGGATTTGCAGAAATAATAACCAGTAAATTGTCAACTTATTTGTATTATCTGTTTTCAAATATTTACTTTTGTGATATAATAGATTTAATAATTATAAACTATAATTATGATATGAAAGGAAGAATTTAATTATGAAATATGTCGATTTAGAACAATTTTGGAAAGATGATGAGTTAGCCCACAAAGAAAACTGCTTTTCAAAACAAGCACCGCAGGTAGCATTGGGTATACGCATGAGCGACGAATGTGTATTTGCCGAACTCAACGAACAGGGCAATCCGTGGGGACATACGCCGCGTGAAAGGCGTATGGATTTAAACAGGCGTTATAATGACTTAGCTGAAAAAATTGTGGGAAAAAGACTGCTGAGAGAAGATTTTCCCGAATCTGGCGAAAACTTTCCGGGATTAAAAGGGATAGGCGAGGTATTCGGCGGACAATATGTTTTTGACGGCAATGTAACTTGGCTGCAAGGTTCCTGTTCAACTCCGCAGGAACTTGAAAAAATGCTTGACGGTGTAGAAAAAATGGATATCAAAGATTTTATACTGCCCGAAAACTGGTATCGGGAGAAAAAAAGGATTTATGATACTTACGGAAAAAAGCCGGGACTTTGGCGGGGCGTTCGCGGTCCTGTCACTCTGGCGACGTCTATATTCGGCGTGGAAAATCTGCTCTATTTATATTATGACGAGACGGAACTGTATAAGCGGTTTAGTGAAACGATATTGCACGTAATTATGCAATATATCACTGTTACAAATGAAGAAGCGGGGTATACTGATGAAACCGCTCCGAGAGGGTTCAGTTTTATGGACGACGACTGTAATCTGCTCACCCCCGAAATGTACGCGGAGTTCGGCTATCCCGTATTGGAATCCGTTTTTGCGCGTTGCAGTCCCGATGACAAAGACCACAGATATCAACACTCGGACTCTGCTATGCCGCATCTTTTGCCTTTACTTGGAAAACTCAATCTGACGGGCTGTAATTTCGGACCAACTCTGACCGTAAGGGAAATCAGAGAGCATCTGCCTAAAGCGAGAATAGATGGGCAATTAGCTCCTTTTACGTTTATGCGAAACAACGAGGAAGATATTATCGCCGAAGTCAAGAGGGATTGCGAAATGGCAAAAGAAGGGGATTTGCGCGGTGTAAATATTAATACGGCGGGGTCAATAAATAACGGCAGTCTTTTGACAAGTATGCGTGCCGTTATGTATGCGATTCAGACATACGGCAGATATTAATATAACAAACAGTAGGGACGTGATAAATTAGACCTCTTAAATAAGGGCATATATTGTCCGTTCGTCAAAATAACACAGACTTCACGGACATGATATATCGCGTCCCTGCGAAATGCTCTGTGGGGACAATCTCTAAGGCGTATTGATAGAAAGGGAAAAATTTATGAAAAAAATTTTAGAAACGCTTTCGATTAACAACAAAACGGTAAAAAGATTGTACGGAAATCAATTTATAGTATCAATGCTCGGTATTATGATTCTTTTTGCTTCGTCAAACAATGACGCATTATTATGGTTTGCGTCTTTTTTCACCATAGGCATATATATGTTTCTGACATATAATCTGATGTGGGAGACGGGAGCGAAAAAAGCGTCTAAAAACCTGAATGTTTCCGTTAAGTCTGCTCAAAATGAAAATATGAAAGAAGGTCTGACAATAATTTTAGCCGGTACTTTGGTTAATTTTATAGGCGCAGTCGCCTATCTCATAGCAAAAATTTATGTCGTCGCATCAAATATAACTACAAACGCGACAGACGATATGGGAGTTTTTATCGGCAATATAATATGGACAGTCCTGCGGTTTATACACGCGGCATACTGGGGCATAGAAGCATTGCTTTTCCCAAATCCCAACGTAGGGTTAACTTATGATGAAATTGTGGAATTTGCGCCTTTGTTGACGCCTCCGTACTATTTCTTTTTGACGCTGCTGCCGATGATACTCGTTGGCACATATGCGTATATACTCGGTGCGTCTGAAGTAAGTATATTAAAAAAGATGGGTTTCAACGTAAAAACCCGCCTTAATACTGATATAAATTACAGAAACAAAAAAAAGTGATTTAACACGGAGTTACTTGACATAACCCAAAAAATATGTAAAATTAATATATAAATTGCATAAGGAGTTATATTTCGATGATTATAAAAAATAAAATGAATGTTTTTAAATCAATCGGATTGTTGGCGGTTGCCATAGTCTTTATTTTCAGCATATATTATTGCGCGCCGTTAGAAGACGTGGTTAATTTAACCGCCGAAATAAACGCGGGAATAAATTCGGGTACAATATCTAATGAATTGACCCAAGCTTTAAAGACAGCGAATATATATACGCAATTTTTAAAGTCAAAGGACAATCAATCAGATATTTTCAAAGATGTTATACAGGATGCCTTGAATATAGCGCAGGACAGATATTCGTCCGAAGCAAGCGTAAAAAATATGGCTGATGAACTTTTACAGGCGATAGAATCCTTTCATGTTTATCTTTTTGAGCCTGACAAGTATAAACATCGCGATAATGATTTGATAAAAACATTATGGATAAACGGCGCGAAATGTGCATATGACAGTTCAACGCGAACTTTCTTTTTCCCGATGGGTACAGCCCCGAACAAAAAGCTTGAATTTAATTTTAATATTATAAGCGGATTCGACAGGGAAGCAAGTTTTACCAGTACAGAAGTTAAATTGCCGGTCTTTGCCGAAATTATAGATTCAAGCGGAAATATATTCCCGTATGAATTTACGCCCGAACTCAACAAAGAATATATACTGCGCGCCTATTCGGACACTTATACTTTCGACTATAAAATTCTGTTCACGATGATTCCCATTGTTCAGATTAGCGATGTAAGCAATATCAGGGATACTTACAGGGATTGCGTTATTTCTGTGACAGACCCCGATTTTACATATATGCAAGGCGGTGCCGCGTCGCATCATTTTGTGGAATCAACGGCGAAAATACAGATAAGAGGGGGGATTTCACGCGGTTTCCCCAAAAAGTCATATGCCATAAAATTTGTTGACGGCGCGGGAGAAAATAAAGGCATGTCGTTTTTTTCCATGCGGAACGATTCCGACTGGATTCTTGACGCAATGTATATAGACAGGGCGAGAATGAGAAACAGGGTTACTACGGATATTTGGCATGATATGGATTCGCCTTTGTACTATATGAACGAAACAATGGGACCGCAAAAAAACGGCACATACGGTATATTTGTCGAAGTATTTTTAAACAACGAATATGTGGGACTGTATTGCTTTACAGAAAAAATTGACAGAAAACAGCTTCAATTAATGAAAAATGATAACTTGCGCGGAGAAAACAGTATGTTCAGAAGCGCAATATACAAAGGAAAATCATGGGGACAGGAGATTTTGTTCAAAGGTATTTCAGCCTTCGGCAACAACAGTTCATGGTGGAGTTCATGGGAACAGAAATTTCCCAATCCGTCATTTGGCGGCGAAATCCGATGGGAGCCTATACATGGTTTTGTGCAGTTCTTTTTGGAATCGTCGGACGATGAATTTGCCGCGAATATCGACAGATATATTGACGTGCAAAACTTTGTCGAATACACAATATTGCTCTGTATTTCCTATGCGTATGATAACACAGGCAAAAACGCTTATTGGTCTGTATATGACGTTACAGACGAAGATATGTCAATGATATTTATAACGCCGTGGGATTTAGACGCGACGTGGGGCAGGTCTTGGAACGGACAAAGAATTGAAGCGGCAACAGAATGGATGGACAGCGATATTGAGCATGATACCGCGCTGTTCCGCCGCCTTGTATTAACCAACGCGAACGGATTTGCCGACAAGCTTCAAAAGCGGTGGTCTGAATTAAAAGACAACGTATTATCCGCAGAAGCCCTAATAAAAAGATTCAGCGATTATTTTGAATTATTTGATATATCCGGCGCATGGGCGAGGGAAAACTTGCGTTGGGAAGAGAGCAGACTCAATATGGAAACCGAGCTTGAATATTTAAACGAATGGATACATGAGAGGTGGGTTTATATAGACAATATTATTATGAACGAACTTGATACTGTCGATAGATTCGCTCCCCCTGAAAGACGAAGAAGAGGAAGATAATTTTTAGCTTGTATGAATTTATTTTAAATATATTAAACAGGAGGATTTTTATATGACATTGATGGAAATAATTAAAGGCAGAAGAAGTATAAGGTCTTACAGCAATAATCCGATAGAAAAAGAAAAAATCGAGATGGTATTGGAAGCCGCAAGGCTTGCGCCGTCGGCGAGAAACCGTCAGATGTGGAAATTTATAGTAGTGACAGACCCCGATTTAAAAGATAAACTTGTCGATGCGTGCAACGGTCAGCAGTTTATGAAACAAGCTCCCGCAGCGATAATCGCCTGCGGAGAAGGTCCGGGGATTATGTCCTGCGGTCAGCCTGTGGAAACTGTAGATACCTGTATCGCGTTATCGTTTATCATGTTGAAAGCATACGAAGAAGGACTCGGCACTTGTTGGCTCGGCAATTTCAATCAGGAAAAAATAAAAGCGTTGGCAAATATTCCCGACGATGTTGTTGCGGTAGCGGTCACACCGTTGGGCTATCCTGCCGAATCCCCCGACGCGAGAGCTCGGAAATCGCTTGATGAAGTCGTGAGTTATAACAAATATTAAGTTTTTGATAATTTATATTTAGATATGAAAGAAAAACCTCGCCCTACGGGTACCCTCTTTAATAAAGAGGGCAAGGAAAATAGCCGCACCAAACGACCTCTTTCGCAAAGAGGGTGGCGCGAAGCGCAGCGAGTGACGGGTGTTTTGTCAATTCCGTTGATTAACGTAACTAATTTATATTATCGGAGGTATGGAAATGAATATAGGAGCATTTACAGGTAGAGCAGAGGCTTATGTCAAAGCACGTCCGGGTTATCCAAAGGAAGCTATGGAATATATACGCACAATCGTACCGCAAGATGCTGTATTTGCCGATATAGGCGCGGGAACGGGAAAATTTACGGAACTTCTCGCTCAATATGGATATAAAATATTCGCAGTAGAACCTAACGCGGATATGCGTGAGCAACTTGTAATTACCTTAAAGCCATTTAACAATATTGAAATTGTTGACGGCACGGCAGAAGCAACGACGCTTTCTGAAAACAGCGTTGATGTTATTACCGTCGCCCAAGCGTTGAATCATTTAGATTTAGAGACGTTTCGGCTTGAATGTAAAAGAATCGGTAAGCCCAATTTTACTGTAATATCTTTGCATAATCACACTCCAAATAAAATTGCCAGCATTAGTCAATATAAAAAATCAATAGGCACTTTTTTCAGTAATCCGATTGTACGGGAGTTTCCAAACACTGTTTATTTTACACGGGATAAATGGTTATTATATCATCAGTCAATGTCCGGCGTACCCATGACGGAAGCAGATGCGGGATATGAAGAATATAAGGCTGAATTAAACGCAATATTTGACCGCGATAACATGGACGGAATTTTGCGCCACGATTTAATAACCAAAGTTTATAGCGAATGTATATTATAATGATATCAACGAAGTAATGAGTATTATTTGATAAAATCAATAAATTCTTCCCCGTACAACGCTTGTATTTTATTATACAATACGGGTAAAATCTGCGGAAACCGCATTTTGTCGGGGATTGTATCGAACAGTTTAACTTCCGCCATTTCATAGTCGGGGGGTATATCGCCAAGTTCATGCAATTCTCGTTTCGCCGCTTCAAGCGGAGTTTCTCCCGATTCTATACGACCGCCGGGCGTTTCAAAATTATCGCGTTCTTTAGCGCGGCGGTACAGCCATTTATTTTTATAACGAGTATAAATAACAACAAATTTATATGCTTTTAATGCGCCGAAATCGTTTGTATTGTCCGCTTCCGCGTGGCGTATAAAATATATCGTTGTCATTTTTATTTCTCCGTTTTATTCATTTTTATAAAAAAACTTCAACCGCCGCGACGACGCGCAGCATATCCTCTTCAACTTTACCGCGTCCGTAAGCGTCTATAAACCGTTTGCGGTAGTTATGCGTGTGCAGATTCCAGTACAAACTCCATATTGCCCAAAATATATCAACATGGCAATCACCGACTCCGCCGCAGCCGAGGTCGATAAACCCGCTGAACTGCCAATTATTTAAAATAATGTTCGGCAGACAATAATCCCCGTGCAGCAGCGTATTTGTTTTAAGCAGATGCCCGCGGGATTCCACGACGGTCCATGCTTCCTCTGTTGAAGTATATCCCCAGCTGTCAGGAAAATTGCTTTTGTCAAAAGTGTCCGCGAGTTTATTTTGTTTTGCTTTGTCAAGATACCGCTCCGTATGGTTTTGTACCGGGCAGCCGGAAAAATCTTCGGAATGAAGCAAAACAAGTGTTTCAGCGAACAAGTCGCATAACCTTTCCGGTTGTTCAAGGCGCTTGACCGCTGTCCCGTCGGCGCCGTGTATCTTCGCCGTCAGCAGCCAGTCGCGTTTATCGGAAATATAACACAAGACTTCCGCGGATAAATTTTTAGCGTGAAAATATTTTGTCATCGCGGCTTCACGCTCTAACGCGCCTTTTTCAGCGGATTTTAAAAAATATCCGTTGTCTTTATCTATAAAAATCACTTTCGCCTCAGCCGAACAACTGCTGTCATATATTTTAGCGTTTGTTAAAATAGAACGAAATTCAACAGGATATTCGTCTGTGTTAATTTTAATAGGTGTAAGCGTCATATAAATTTATCCTTATTTGATTTTTTGTTAACTTTTAGTTCTATACAAAACAGTTTTAACCAAACACTTTTTGCCGCAGCAAGCGATACCTATCTTATACACGGGCAGCGGTGAATCCCGCAGTTCGTGCAGGTACTCTTTGCAATCAATCTGCGACAAGGCCGCATCCGCGCCTTTCTGCAGCGCCGCCGTGCTCGCTGACTTTACCGCCTTGAACTCGATCACCGCGCTGAACCTCCGCGACTGCACTAATATGTCAAACCTGCCAAGCCCGGATTCGAGGTTTGACCTGCATTCATACCCCAACGAGTAAACCATTCCAAGGAAAAACACATGGTACACCCATTCCGCCCGTTCCTTGAAATCGTTGTATGACAGCACCATGCTGACAAATTCCGTCAGCTGCACGCTGAACGCCTCAACATCGCCTATACCCGCGAATATCGCCGCCAGCTTTCCATCGGCGCCGTTGTACCGCGCTCCGAGCAGCAGTTTCGCCCATACACGCCGCGCTTCATGGTTGGGTATGAACACCTTGTACACATCACCCTCAACCGGCTCGAACGACAGATACCCCGCCTGCACCGACAGCGTGTAAAACGACACATCGTCGCAAAGCGTTGTGTCTTTAATGTGTTCCATATTCATCTGGTTGTCAAGCGCCGTTTCGTGGCGGCAGCTATCATCGTTCAGCATACGGCTCACCACTTTCGCCCGCGCCTCGGTCAGCAGCGACGAAAGTAAGTTTCCGCCGCCCGTCATCGACCAGTACCCCATCAGTCCCTGCTTGGGATTACGCAGATAGTTCATCACAGAATATATGTTGTACAGCCAATTGCTGCCTACCCTCATATTGTTGTACCACTTTCGCACTCCGCCCAGCTGTTCCTCCGGTACAAGCTCAAGCAGCTCGCTTTCTGTGAGCGAAAAGTCCGCGTCGTATATGCTCGGTTTTAGTATATCGTATACCTCGATATTATTCAATGTGCTGAACAGACTTTCTTTGGTGGTGCGAGTAACCCCGGTGAGTACGGCTTTTTTGAACGGCGCTTGACTTTTCAGCACGCTCTGCAGCGCGTTCACGATGAAATTTTTTATCTCGTTTCCCTCGCGGTGGTTCAGCGTGTCCATGATGATTTTATCGTACTCGTCAACGATGAAATACGGCTCTTTTTTGTAGGTTTCTGCGATGGCTTTAAGCAGCGGATTTAGTATAGAAGGCGAATAATCCGCCGGATTATTAATATAATCTTTCAGCAAAAGATTTAATTCGTTTATATCCAGTAAATGTTCGATAATTTCTATAATCTGCCTTCGGAATGACTGCTGCAACCCCGTTAAATTGGATGAATCAAGGTTTACAAAATCCAGATACACGACAGGGTGTCCGTTGACTTGGCTGAACTCCGGGCTGTTTTCTATATACAGCCTCTTGAACAGGTGCGCCGTGTTCCGCTTGCAGTCCAAAAACGCCGCAAGAGTGCTCATATTCAACGATTTACCCATACGCCGCGGACGCGTGAACAGCAGCACTTTGCTTGCGTCCTGCAGCACATGCTCGATAAACGCGGTTTTATCAACGTATAAATTATTGTTTTCTATAAAGTCCGAAAACCGGCTTGACGATACATCTATTCGGTTTTTATCGCCGACATACACAATATTTCAGCCCCCTACTTTTTTTGCGTTTTTATTTTAATTATATTGTATCACGGGTTTGCCGGGAATTAAAGATATATTTTGTTAATTTTATCACACACTTTTTTTATTCATATATTAATTTTAACCGGTGTGAGCGTCATATAAATTTATCCTTGTGTAAATTAAATTAAATAAAATCGATAAATTCGTCAAGACTGACAGCCCTGTCTTCACGCATCGATATATTTGCGGCGATACCGATACCTATACTCAGCGCGCCGTCTTTTAAGTCCGCCATTTGTGAAAGCGGGTCGGCGGTCATTCCCCTGAACAAGGCGTTGCGCAGCATTCCGTCAGAACCGCCGTGACCGCTGTTTTTTATGCCGCGCATCAAATCCGGGTATTCAAGCATGGTTTTGGTCGCATGGTTTTTTGGTATGTTATAGCATACCTGTTCGCCGTACCTGTTGAAAACCGTGATACTGCCGTCGCTCGTTCCGGCAAATATGCCTGAGCCGTAGAAGCTCTTTAACTCAAGACGGCCATTACTGCCGTTAAGGGCGATGCTCAGCCCTTCGTAGGGCGAATGCGCCGTGAGCGAATATGCCGCTGATATTCCGCTTTTGTATTTAATATTAAGGCTTAAAGTATCCTCTATATCTATTTCGTCGGAAAATACGCACCTGTCCCTGAGATAACCATCTTCATTCTCACACTCGGTATATAATTTAAAATAATTGTCCGCGTTTATATC
>Ga0099364_10006029_pt1 | contig 17760 bp, 13 predicted proteins | sample TergutTh196P3_FD_73070 | JGI IMG/M metagenome (GOLD analysis project Ga0099364, IMG submission 73070) | Microcerotermes parvus P3 segment gut microbial communities from Pointe-Noire, Republic of the Congo - Th196 P3 | ecosystem: Host-associated > Arthropoda: Insects > Digestive system > Gut ...
AAAAAAAACAGACAAGAGGGGGTATTTGGGAAAGATGGGCAAGCGAGAGAAAATGGGCAAACATGAAGGATGGTACGAATTTTTCCGTTTTCGCGGGCGAAATGCCGTCATTTTGCCTCCATTGTCATCCCGGCGCACGCCGGGATCCAGGCATTGCGTGCGATGCCGATTCTTCTGGGTTCCGGCTTTCGCCGGAATGACGGGAAGAGGCGCAATGACGGGAGTGCCGGAAGGACGGGTTACCCTCACGCCAACTGCATCAAACGGCGGAACATCCATTCCGCAAGCAAGATACAACAAATCGCCAACAAAAGATAATACAACAACTTCTCCTGAAATGCCCCATCCACCACCGCACGCTGAGAACGCACGCCAATCCGCTCCGGCAAACTCTCCGCTAATCCAAAATCCGCAAAATACATCCCCCCACTCCGCTCCGCGATTTCCTGCAATAAAGACTCGTTCCGATTCGGATGCTCTCGCTCCAAATCACTCATCTGGACCTGAAACGTCCGTACAATCTGCTGCTCCGCCCCGTCCGATTGAGCATCAGGCACCGTCCATTGCACTGTCCAAGTTCCCTCCACATCCAACGGCAAATACGCCAAATACGTTCCCGGTATGTTCAAATCAAGCATCACATCCAGCATTCGCAATGTGCCCGTCGGCGAAATGACTTCGACCGGCAACGCTGGCAATGTCAACGGATTCAACTGCGCATCACTTGCCGTGAGCCGAATTTGAGCCATCGAACCCATCGAATACCGCGGCCTATCCGTTGCCAGCGTCCCCCGATCGGATTCCCGTTGCAATCGGCCTTGGCCCACCGAACGGACAGTCTTCGTGATCATTTGCTCAAATACCCGTTCATCAATTCGCCGAAGCCGCCATAACTCGCCGCTGCCGAAATAAAGCACTCGGCCCGCCCCGTAAAATTGCTCAACGATGAGCGAACCCGTCTCTTCCCGGCCCAGTATTTCCGGCGATCCCGACGAAACCAACAGCGTTGCCGTCGGTTTCACGCCACGCACCGCAAAATAACCGAAATAGCCAGGAAACAGACTCCAAAAGTTCATAACGGCCCCCTGTTCGTCCGTAATTTGCAAAAATTCGGCGGATTCGCCCGCCCGGGTGAACCGAAGCGGATGCGCCGTCGGACTGCTCCGAAAACGATGTTCAAACGCAGAAGTCCGTGCCAAAAATTCGACGGGATAGAGTGCTCGGATTTTATCCATTCCGGGATCCGTTACCCAACCGGTAATGCTGTCGGCTTGATGGATCTGTCCCGCAACGAGAATCAAGCCGCCGCCCTGCCGGGCAACCCAAAATTCGAAGATGTCGATTTGCTCCGGCGAAAGTTCCCGCCAGTCGGGATCGAACGCGATGATGACGTCGTATTCCGCCATTTCGCTTCGGGAAGAGGGAAAACGGTCTAAAATCCGGTCCGCATTTTGCGAGATGCCGGGCTGTGCCCAGGAGAGGTAAACATCCACTTCGGTCGTTTGGTCGCGGAAAAGTTGCGAGCAAATAAACTGGTAATCCCTGCTCGGCGTGGAAGCGAAGAGCAAAATCCGGTCTTTACGGTCAACGGCATGGACTTCAATTTGCTGCCGATTATCTTCAGGAATTGCGTCGTTCGCGTGCGGCGGCGGAATCACCTCCACGGATAAGCGGTACGTTCCGGGTTCGGGCAGCCGGACGTTGAAGGACGTTTCGATAATTCCATCGGCTTCAAAGGCGATTTCGCGGCTTTCGAGCAATACATCATCGAGCGATAGTTCGAGAGTTGCATTGCGATGTGCAGGCGGAGCATCTAACGGGTTGCCGCCGACCCTTTCGATGGGAACTTTCACGATGAAGGGGTCGTTGGGAACGACGCGGTCTGGCAGGTCGATGAGGCCGACTCGATAATTAAGCGGCGGATGTGTTTGGCCGACGCCGATTGGAAAAATGGGCATCCGCAGGCGGTTTGCCGTTTCCAAAGGGGAGTCGAGGGGGCGGCCGGTATTGTGTCCGCCGTCGGAAATCAGGATGATTCCGGCGAGGGGTTGGCCGCGTTCGCGTTGCAGGGTGTCGTAGAGGGCGTCGCCGAGAGCGGTTGCGGTGCCGTCGGGAGTGAGCGGATTGCCGCCAGGCGACTCGCCGGCCAATGTCTCATCAAAACCGAACATCGCGACGTCGTGTTGTTCGGCAAGTTTTTCGAGGAGTTGGCTGTGTTCGAGCCACTCGAGAGCGGCATCGAGTCGGGTCTGATCGCCATCGACATCTCGGCTTGCCATACTGGCACTGGTGTCAATGAGGACAACGACTCGGGAGTTCCCGATGAGATTTTCCCATTGCGGATGCAGATAATAGAGGAGCAGTCCGGCGAGGGCGGTGATGCGGAGGGTGAGGAGGAGTGAGCGTTGCCAAAGTTTGAGTTGTGCGGCATCAATTTTGTATCGCCGGACGCAGTAGATGAGTAGCAGGGCGAAGACGATAAGGGGCAGGAGCCAATCGCTGTTGTCTTGAATGCGTCCCCATCGGAAAATTATTTCGCTGACTTCGCTGCCCGGCATAGCGGGATTATACCATAATCGTTCGGGCGAGGCGCACGAGCGGCACAAATGCAAGAGCCGGGGGCGTCAGCCCCCGGGTTCAGCATCTAGCAAAAACCAAATCGCTGTGATATAATCGCCCTCATAATTGGAATAGTTGATACAGAAATGTAGTAAGGAGCAATCATGCAGGCTGAAGAAATTATTCTCGACGTGGAAGATCGGATGGGAAAGGCGATCCAAAAATTGAAACAAAACCTCACGGGTATCCGCACCGGACGCGCCAATCCCGGCCTCGTCGATTCCGTGAAAGTTAATGTGTACGGCTCGCCCACTCCGCTCAAACAGGTCGCGACCGTTTCCTGTCCTGAGCCTGATCAAATTCTCATTCGTCCCTTTGATACCGGCACGCTCAAAGAAATCGAAAAAGGAATCATCGCTGCCGATTTGGGCTACACGCCCAATAACGATGGCCGGGTCGTCCGGTTGAACATTCCGCCGCTTTCGACCCAAGTCCGCCAAAAAATGGTCGCCCGAATTAAGGAACTCAGCGAAGAAGCCAAGGTCGCGGTCCGAAATGTGCGCCGCGATGGTAATAAAATAGCCGAAATGTCCGAAAAAGGCAAAATTTTCTCGGAAGACGTTCGCGATACCACCAAGGATGAAATCCAAAAACTGACGAAAAAATACGAAGATGAGGCCAGCGAACTCGCCAAAAACCGCGAGCAGGATGTCATGGAAGGATGATTGGCAGGCCGACCGAATACGCCCCGCCTTGCGGGGCGGCTAAATACGGCGGCGAACGAAAGGTCCCTATGCGGCACGGCGGTATTCGCTGGTCGATTCCCTTTCGCAAATTTGAAGCAGGGCCGTCAAGTCGACCATAAATGCGGAGGCAGTCTCGAAGGTCCGAATGCCAAGATTGCACGACGGATCCATGTGCTCGTTGTCCAGGTAGCCCTGCCAGCGTTCGAGGTTGCCGATCAACCCTTTCTCCGCAGCGAGTTGCAACACGGTTTCAAAGGATTTTCCTTCGATATTGTTTTCGCCGAGTTCCGTCAGCAACAGATTGAACATCTGTCTGCACACGGCAAGCGTCAATTTGAAGTTTTGAATGACGGCCGCGATGAGGACGCTTTTAAACTCGGCGCCGAGTTCCTGGAATTCTGCCGATCGGGCATATTTGAGCGCATCGTCCAACGAACGGATGGCTGATTGAAGTTTGTCTGAGTGGTGTTTTTTCATTACGTTACAGTCTCCTATAAGTTTTTGTTTTGTTATCGGACGGGACTCCAAATGGGTATTGCTTGCGATTCTCTGAGCCGTGCGGGCAATTCCGTCGTGCTTGGTTCATCGGGCAATAACACTCTCGGCATTTCAAACGGCGTAAACATATCGAAGTCGTCTTCCCAAACATCGTCACGGTTTCGTGTCATTGGTTCGTGGAATTCGTTTGACTGTTGTTTTCGCAGGGCATTGTTTTCTCGCCTTAAATCAGCAAGTTGGGCACTAGCCGCATATAATGCGTCTTCCAACTGCCGGTTTTCGTGCAGTAACAGCGATTGATGCAACTGGGAATTGGAGCAACCGGCTGTTACGAGAGCGATGAACAATGAAGTGCCAAAAATGAACTTTTTCATTTTGCGTCCCTCTGCATCGCCGCGAAAATCTCCCGCCCGACGCAGATGGAGGAATGATAGGGATATTCCGAAAATGCGTCAAGGGGAAATTTGACGATCGTCCAAGTGTCCGCTCGAAGGCACACTCTGCTCGTTTTCGAGCATTTGCCGGTTCGCTTTTCCCCTTTGGAGGGGACTCGGCAAAAATTACACCTCCGGTTGCAGCACCAACGCGATCGCAAGCCAACCGTTTTCGATCCGACAATGTCCCGTCGTTAAATAATCAAATTGCGAGTCATTCTCCAACACCTTCGGCACCAACGGGAGTGGCCGACTCGTTGGAAATATCTTGGCAAATGCCGCCCGTAATACAAATTGCTCACGCGGAGCCGTCGGAAGACTAATATAGCCATCCCGTTTCAACACTAATCGGCCTTCGTCATCGTATGCCGGAATGTACCGAACGATAACCTGGAAATTGCGATGTGTCTGGTTAAGCAAGCGAAGAGCAGCAAGCGAAATCGTAATTTCCGCACGGCCATCCACAAAACGAACAACTACCGGATTGTGCGACGCAAACATCACTTCGACGTCATCATTTTCCGCCGGTCTGGCAAGACCAGGCTGCTGAAACTTTTCGGCCAACATCTCCTTAAAGTCCCGAACCGTCCCGTGCTGGCCTTCAAATTCCAATTTGCCGAGCAGCATATTGGGGAGTGATTCGTGGATTTTCAAGTCGGCAAGCGCTCCAAACTGCGTTTCCGGGGCCGGAGTATTGCTCGACAACGCTCCCGCACTGCGAATCCCCCAAGACGTCAAAAGCCAATGCTCGTCCGTTCGTGATTCCCGTTGCTCGACACGCAACGCAAACTCTTCGTCAACATACTGCGAAACCCTGCTGATGGTTTCGTTAATCGGTCGCAATCGCTGTTCGGTTTCGCGGTCGATTTGAGCACGAACCTGCTGCAGTATCTTCCGCCGCGTTTCCGTATTGGCATCCTGAATACGGGATTCATACTGATTGCGGACGACATTGCGGAATAATCCCGAAACGAGCGGCATATTGTCGAATTCCGTATTAACTCCGACGAGCCGCATCCGGTGATCGACAATTCGGGCCTGGGCAGGTTCCGTGCGGAAACCCGTTTCGGTCAATTCAATGAGTTTTCGGGCGACGACCATCGTTTGACCCGTATTGAACAGTTTCGTGGCAAACGCATCGGAGCGGGAAATCGTTGATAAGTCAACGCCAACATCCAGCGAAGTCAACACGCGGGTCGGGTGCGAAATGAAGGAAACTTGAAATTCCGTTGCCGTCTGGCGGCGTCCAATGACCGGCTGCGATTGAATCACCTCGCGGAAGGACGCGATTTCTGAAGCCGGCGGCGGCAAATGATTGTTCAACAACAATCGGGAAAGGAATATCCGAACATTCGGCATGTCGTATTGCTGCCGAATATGATTGCTGAGTTCGCGGTATTCCGGCGTTTTGGATTGGGCTAACAGGTCGAGGAATTGGGCCAGTGCCCGCATATCGGTCATTCCGCCGGTCGCTTCGTATTGCTCCAAAAGCGGAAGCATTGCAATCGGCATGACGGTATCTGACGTCCAATTTTGCAATTCTTCCTTCCAAGTTCTGACGGTTGGATGGTTCAGGAACGCTCGCTGCTCGTTCGTCAGCGAAGGCGATTCCAAACGAAGCAGCGTTGTATTCGCCCTATTGGAAAGCGTTTTCAGGATTTCGACCGGAATGTTTGGACTGGCCAGCGAAACGAGGCGAATCGAATGGTCGGAAGGCTGCCGGGAGGCTTCGAGTTCGATGAGCCAAGAATGCGTTTCGAGATAGTCGCACCAAGTTTGGCCTGTTTGATTGTTTGCAGGCCGCCTTAACCGCATAAAATACTGTCCGGCAGCGTATGTTCGCTCTTGCAAGCGGTCGATGTCGTCAAAATTTTTCCCATAAAGCGTCGTAAGGGGCGATGCGTCGACGGTTTCGGCTTCGGAGAGTGCCGTCCAAACATACATTCGGCGTCTGAGTGCCGTAATGACTTCTTCCAAGGCGGTTTTTGAGGGAATATAGGGAGCGGCAGCGGATTCCGACAGCGTCCAATTTTCGAGAATCGCTTCCAATGCTCGAATAGATTGCTCAAGGCGTTCGAGTTCGGTGCCTATTTCGGCCGCTTGATTCTGTTCGAGTTGGAGGGCAATGGTGTTTATGTCGTTGAGAATTGCGGTGCAAGTTTCGCGCAGAGGGGTATTGTTGAGATTGGCGGAAGTATTAGCGATGCGTTGGAGTTGCGAGCCGAGTAATCGGGGATAGAATTCGTTCGTTGCGGTATTTTTTTGTGCAAGTGCTGATACAGCCCCTGTGCAGCATAGAATCAGAGCGATGGAAACGATGTAAAGATTTTTTTTATACATTGTCAACATTGAGGGGGCCAACACCGAGGGGAACACTGCCGAGGAAAACTGCATACTCGTACTGCCTGTTGGGAACAAAAATCCGAGAAAACGGATTACTCTTATTTTTTCGGCAATATCGTATGGAGAGTCAAGTTCTTAGTCATTGGCTGTTTCAATCGGCATAAATTGCCCAGATTCACAAAATATTCGCAGATTCCGCGGCATAGAGCGTGTCCAAATCCATTTGAGAACGCCCCAACACCTTGATTTCGCTGCCGTTTATGCTACACTCGCAGCTCTCCGTATTATCTCCATGACATTTTCGCAACTCCTTTCCGCAGCCATCCGCCAAAAGGGTAATCCCGTTTTGGTCGGGCTTGATCCCCGTTGGGAATCCCTGCCGCAATCCTGTAAAACCGGTGCCGTTGCCGACTCCTTTGAACGCTTTTGCAAAACCATCATCGACATCACCGCTCCGCTCGTTCCCGCCGTGAAACCGCAAGCCGCTTTCTTTGAACAATACGGCCCCGACGGAATGACCGCCCTGCGAAATGTGATTCGATATGCCAAACAACAAGGGTTGCTCGTGATCTTCGACGGCAAACGAAACGACATCGGCTCGACCGCTGAAGCCTATGCCGCTGGTATTTTGGGCAGCGAATCTGCTTGGGGTGCCGATGCGATGACGGTGTCGCCCTACCTCGGCGATGATTCGATTGAACCGTTCGTCAAAACGGCCGTCGAACGCGGTGCCGGCGTGTATGTTCTTGTCAAAACGTCCAATCCGGGCGGGAAAATGCTGCAAGATTTGGAAGTCGAGGGACAGCCGATTTATCGCCGCGTTGCCGAATATGTCGAACGGCTCGCCCAGCGGACGGCCGGCAGTGTTGGTGCCGTCGTTGGAGCGACTTGGGCGGAGCAACTAGCGGAACTTCGACAGGTGATGCCGTCGGCTCCGTTTCTCGTTCCCGGCTATGGAACGCAGGGCGGCACGGCGGAAGATGTTGCAAAGGCGTTTCACCGCGATGGTTCGGGTGCGTTAATTAACAATTCGCGGGGCATCATATTCGCGCACCTTTCGGCATCGGATCCTGAAATCCGTTGGGAAGACGCCGTCGAGTCCGCAACGCGGCGGATGATTGCCGAATTGCACACGTTAACAGAGCGGTAGGGGAAATGGACGGCATAAAATACTTCCTTGCACATTCCGCCTCGCACATTCCGAAGGGCATTTTGCTCTTGTCGGCAATCGGCAATTTTTATACGATTCCGGCAAGCCGTTTTTTCATTTTGCTTTATCGTGGAAGTCCCGCGTCCTTCACGGAGTTGTTCCATTTCCCGCAGAGAATTTCGCCTGAACGAGCCGTTTTTTTCGGTACTTCATAGCGAGGATGGTCTGTTCATACGGAAAGACATTGCGGTCGAACATTGGACAGGCCCGCCGGAAAACACCTTCGGATGGTGGAAATCAACGGTCAAACACGTCGGCGACGGCATTTCGCAACAGGTTTCCGGCGAGACCTTGCAGGGGCTTTTCGATCGGCTTCTTTCCTCGCCGAGCGAGCCGGATACTCTGTATATTTTGACCCTGCTCTTGCTCCGCCGTAAAATACTTCGCTACGAAAAAGAAATACAGGACGAGCAGGGAAATAGATTGCTTGAAGTTTATTCTCTGCAATCGAACCTGACGCATCAAATCCCTGTTGCCATGCCCAGTCAGGAACGGCTTGAAGAAATCCAGCAACAACTTTCGGAATTGAACACGGAATAGACTTGCCCGGCAGTGGATGTGCAAGTTTCTCTATGCAAGTTTCTCTATAATTTCCTCAAAATCCGCCAGGTCAACATTTTTCCGTAGCCAATCGACGAATTCCTGCTCCGACTCGTATTGATATTCATCAATTTTCGCCATCGCTTCATCCGCTCCATCCATGTCGTAATTTTGGCAGGCAACAAGGAGTTGCGACAGCATCGCACTGTCCGGTTTGTCCTTCTTGGGCTTTGAATTTTGTGCATTGACATCGGCAAGCAAATTCTCGATATCGTCAAGCAGTTGCAATACCCTGTCGCGGAATGCCGGATTACATTCTTGCAAAAACTCGAAATCACGAGCCTTGGCCGCTTTTTCCATCTCCGCCGCCTCATCGCCGATCGGCAGGGCAAGTATGTCCCGGCTTGTCCCCTTAATGCTGTGAACCGCTAACGTGTAATCTGCCAAACCGGTCTCGCTGACAACCTCGATGGCACCTATTATGGAGCGAATGCTGTTTAAGTAAGAACGCAACAGTTTCAGGTAGGTATCCTCATTGCCATCGAATCGGTCAAGTCCTTTGACGATGTCCAGGCCGACGATTTGCCGACTCCGCAGTCCCATAGCCTGGTCAACGCTGGTTTCGGCCTGGTGATTGTCAAAATTTTCAAGAATATCAGAGTCGCCCTTGTGCAATGCGATGAATTCCTGTTGAAATTTCTCCGCAAAGTGTTCGATACCCGATTGGAGCAGCACATCGGCAATACGGCGCAGGGTGTCCGCATCCGATGGAGGAATGCGGGAGCCGGTATCACGTTGGTGCTGATCGTCCATGCTTTACGTATTATAACAGACTTGCTCGGAAACTGTTATTCCGATGCAAGCCGTCCGGCAGTCGGCGGCCTGCCTTCCCTCATGTGAAACTTGCACGGCGTTTCCGCTCAACTTTTATGCCGATTTTGCCGATTATACCGGACATGACGATTGTGCCCCTCGGACTCGGACGATCCAGCATTCCCCTCCAAACACAGCGAGCAGGCTCCGCCCTGGCCGGGAGCGCTGCCGCTCTCGCAAACCTCGATTGGCAAATCTATAACCAACGGCAATTCCAACACGGAAGCGACTCCCCCTTCAATGCGACCGCGACGCTCTCCGTACAGTCCCAAATGCTGCGGAAAAACCAAAACGCCAGCAACCTCCAATCCACACAAACCTTTCTCAATGCAACCAGTTCCGTCCTCTCAAAACTCAACGAACCAACCGACGATGCCGCCCAGATGGCTCTCGATGCCCTCAACTCCGCTACGACGCCCGAACAACGAAACGCACTCGCACAAAATGTAAACCAAATCCTCCAAAGCATTTTCAACTTCGGCAACAACGCCTTCGGCGGGAGGTATCTCTTCGCCGGAGCAACCACCGCCGAGATTCCCTTCCTCTGGGGAACGGAATCCTCCTATACCGTCCGATATACCGGCAGCGTGAACAACCTGCGTTCCTGGAGCGACAGCGATCTGCTCTCCCTTTCCAACATCAACGGCGAAGATGCTTTCGGGGCAATTTCCGAGCCCATGCGGGGCAATGACCTGAATCCCTCGCTGACTCCAAAAACGCTCTTAAGCGACCTCAACGGCGGGAAAGGGATTGATAAAGGTTCCATCCGGTTTACATATGTCGTCGATGGTCGTGTGCAAACATTCGATGTCGATTTGAGCCGATGCGTTACCGTCGAAGATGTTCAACGAGCCGTCGAAAACAGCAAAAATCCGCATTTTAGCGTGCGGGTCGATCTGACGGAAAACGGTTTGGTGCTTTCCGTTCCCGAATCGCTCGTTGGTTCGGTCAGCGTTTCGGAAGTCGGACGCGGAATAATCGCCCGGCAACTGGGTATCCCGACCAACGTGGAATTCCATCGCAATTTGCCGCTCGAAGGCAGCGATCTGAATCCTGCATTGACGAACACGACGCTGCTCGGCAACTTGCTCGGCACGAAGTCAAGCCTCGAACTGCGTTTTGCCGGTGCGAATAATGATATTCTCATTCAAGCCAACCATAACGGCTCCATGTATGACGGTCTGCACGTTTCGCTGCTGGCCGACAGTACGATTACGCCGGGTGAAGAAATCATCGAATACGACGAAGAAACCGGCGAAATGCTGATTCGCATTCATCCCGACAATACGCACGCAAACAATATCATCGAAGCCATCAACAATGCTTCGGCCTTGGGAACGATCCCGCCCGTTACGGCGTCGCTGACGTTACGCGACCAACAAGGGACGGACGCAGCCGGGACGGGAATTATCCCGATGCTGCCCGGCATTCCGGTATCGTTTGGGGCAACGGCGGGCGGAACCGGAACGGACCTCGATTTATCCGGCATCGAATTGGTGAATGATAATGCCGTCTGGTCGATTTCCTTTGAGCATTGCAACACGGTTGGCGACCTGCTGGCCGAATTGAACGACCCGAAATATGGACTCTTTGCTTCAATCAATGGTTCCAAAAACGGGATCGACATTCGCAGCAGGGTAAGCGGAGCGGATTTCTGCATTGGAGAAAACGGCGGAACAACGGCAAGCCAACTCGGTGTGCGTTCGCTTGATTTGGATACCAGATTGGAAGCCCTGGACTTTGGACGCGGTGTGTATGATTACACCGGCCCCGGTATGCACGCGTCGGCACAGTATGCAAGCGTGTCGGCAAATAGTGCGCTCTTGTTGACGGCCCGAAATGAAGGAACCGACTGGAATGATTACACCTTGGAATTCGTGCCGACGAATGATCCGCAGGGCAAAGTCGTTGTTTCGATGAATGAAGAGACAAAGACGATTATCATTGGAATCAATTCCGGTGTAACGACGGCATGCCAAATCGTCGAGGCCTTTGAGTCGCAGCCGGGCCCAAAACAGTTTTTCGATCTGCAACTCGATGAAACCAACGAGCCGAACAACGGCAGCGGAGTCGTTTATGATGGATTCGTCCAAACAGCCGGCGGCACGAACGGCGGTGTTGATTTTATCATCACCCGCAACGACGGGACGGTGATGGAAATTGATATTAACGGAGCGGAAACGATGGCGGATATTCTGCGGATTATCAACGAACATCCTGATAACCGCGATGGTTTGCTGACGGCAACGCTTGCACTTTTTGGCAACGGCATTGAATTTGTGGATAAAAGTTTTGGCGATCAGGCAACGCGTGTTGATCGAACGTTGCTTTCGACGGCGGCCATCGAGTTGGGATTGGTCAATCCGGGCGAAGAATACCGAACGAAAACGGTGCCGGGCGAAATTGCACACGTTGTAATGAATAATGAGGTGCTTAATGGGACGCTTTTGGTTACGGCAAACAACATAGGGACATATGCAAACGATGTAACGGTTGAATTCATTGAAGGCCCGCCGGGATTTATGTATGACGCATCGACTCAAACGCTTCGTTTTTCGATTGAGCCTGATGTAACGACGGCAAATGATGTGATTGAACTTTTTCAGACGCTGGCATCGCCGCAGGTTCGTGCGATGTTTGATGTGCAAAATGCGGCAAATTCGGATGGTTTGTCGAGTGACGGCAGTGGAGTGATTGCGGTAAGTTCGGGAACATTGCTGGGCGGAACGGACAGTGAATTGAAGGGAAATGATCCGAATCCGCAGGAGACGGCATCGTTATTTAATGCGTTGATTCGGATGCAACTTGCGATGGAACAGAATGATACCCGAGAGATCGAGCGAGCGTCGCAGTTATTGGAAGTAGCGGTCGTCAAAATGAATGCGTCGCAGGCGACGGTTGGCGTGATGCAGACGAGTTTGGACAGCACTTGGATGCGGTTGTACGACGAGAATATTCAGTTTGAAGAGACGTTGAATCATGTTTTGCGGATTGATTTCCAAAAAGTATCGTTGGATTTCATGAGTCAGCAACTGGCATATCAAGCGAGTATGCAGTTGACGGGCACGATGTTCCAGATGTCGCTGATGAATTATATTTGAATTGCAATCGCGAATATCGCCCTGCAAGTCGCAGGGCGACGCGGTTAGAGCATATTCAGAATTGGTTTGGACGCCCTTTCGTCATCCCGGCGCAAGCCGGGAACCAGCCATTGCGTGTGAAGCCAGTTCCTCTGGATTCCGGCTTTCGCCGGAATGACAAAAAGTACGCCGGAATGACAAATGTCTTGTAAACAGTGTCTTGTCCCGACAGGCGAAATCGGCTATACTGCCCCGTGTGCAGTGCTCTGCCGAATCCCGGTAATCTCTCCCCCTCCATCCCGTGAAACATCAATTTTTCTTCGTTCTGCTTGCCGTAATCCTTTTTGCCGGTTGCAATAATTCTCCACAACAAACCGACCCGACAGCAGAAATTGTCGATATGCCGACACTCGGCGTGCCGCTGCCCTCCGCCGAAATGCTCGCCGCACTCGGGCCGGAAAACAACCTGCCCATCCAACGAATGCTCGCCGATCCAATTTTCGTAATCGCCGCAAAGCCCAAGCAATTTCTGAACTCGCCCGTCTGCACCGACGCAGAACTCCTCGTTCGCAGCATCGTCGCCCAAGGAATGCAACTGCCTTTCCTCAACTTCGACCCGAATGATGTAGAATTTTTCGTTCAATCCAACGGCCTGCCCTTTCCCGCCCAAGTGATCATTCCGAATCCGCAAAATCCCCAAGATATGCTCGTCAGGACCTTTCCCGTCATCCGCCGCTCGACGGTGATTACATTTGCGGAGCCTTTCAATCTATCTACCCTGCTGGGCTCGCCCGAGGAAATCGCCCCCGAAATCCTCGAATCCGTAAAACGCACCGAAGGACGAAACGAATACTATGACCTCACCCCGCCCGATGAAGTCATTCCGCAATTTTTAGCCCTGAGCATTATTGATGACCGGACGGTTGTGATTGCCCAAGGGATCCAGGAAGACATCAAGTCCGTGTTCTCCGATTCGGTTTCCGAGAGTGCCGTCTTGCAACGCCTCAAACACACGCCGGTCGATGCCCGTGAATTGGCAATTATCGCTTCGGTCGAAGGTCTTGCCGTCAGTCCCGAAGTTTTCGAAGTCATGGTTGAGCAGGCTGCCCGGGAATTGGGTGTTCCTCACGCCTTTATCTCGCTTATCAGTCAGCATCTTCGGGCGATGACGCTTTCGCTCAATGTTTCAGCACCGGATGGCGAGCCGATGATTTCGGTTTTCGTGGAAGCCCGGAATGAACAAAGTGCGGAAACCATCGGCGAGGCAATCCAAGGTATGATCATCAATGCCCAAACGACGGTCAGGTCGATGATGCAAGTTGCATCCCAGAGTGATGCAATAATGCAACGTTTGCCGATTCCCTACGGTTTTGCCATTGCGTTGCTGGATGCGACGTCGACCGATGTTGCGGACACGCAGGTTCATGTGAGCCTGAATAATTTTTCGGACTTGATTCCGACCGTTGCCGACGGACTTCGCAATCAGCAAGTTGCGATGGTGGAACAGCAGGAACGATGGGAGCAGGAGCAGTTGCAGAATTGGCTTGCCGACCGATTGGAAATGTTTGCACATTATGCCGGTTTGTATTATGCGGAGCACGGCAAGTTTCCAACGGATATTTTGGGAGATGACGGCACACCGCTTTTGAGTTGGCGGGTCGCTCTGTTGCCCACGATGGGCCTTTCCGAATGGCATGACCTCTTCAAATTGGATGAGCCTTGGAACAGTGAGGCGAATTTGGAGGCATTGCAAACGGTGCCGAATGTCTTTATGCCGGGCGTGCCGGGCATTGGGCCCACGCAGACGATTATTCGGTATTTTGATTCGCCGGGGGCACCGTTGTCGAATCGGGATTTGAAATTAGAGGATTTGGAACATCCGCAAACGACGTTGTTGTTTGTGCTTGTTTCGCCGGAGCATGCGGTAGAATGGACGCAGCCGGCCTCGTTGGAGTTTGACGTTGCCAAAATTGCTGACATATTTGGCGATTTTGTGTTAGGCGTATCATTTTCAAACAGCATCATTGGCTTGCCGATCATTTCAGACACGAGTCCGGCATACGGCCGACTGGAGCAGTTGGTGGAGGCGGTTGTTAAGGGCTTGGCGCTTCCAGATGCGCCGGAGTGAGCCGCTACGCATCGTCAGCAACGCGGCTAGAGTGAGTTTCAAATTGCTCTAGACGCGTTTTCGTCATTCCGGCGAAAGCCGGAACCCAGAGGCCCCCCCCCGCATCGCACGCAATGTCTGGTTCCCGACTTCCGCCGGGATGACGGCTTTTTTGTCCATAACAAAAGTGGATACGCGGCTAACGGCCGTCCAAAAATGCCCGCAAATCCTCCGGCTCCGTGCTTTCCAGCACAAAACGCATCCCGCCACTGCGGAAGCCCGTATTCATCCCACCAGTATGATAACTGCCAAGACCATCAAAATCTGTGTCAAGTCGGTCGCCAAATTGTGCCTTTTCAAACGGCAAACGACCATCTCCCTCTCCCAATCGTTGCGGTTGTGTCACCTCGGCGATGAGGATTCTCGTCGGCGAATCAATCCCATTCGGCACGCCGCCAATCATCGCATAATTCGTCTCCCCCGCCGCCAAACGGAGGTGACTTGGACACTGAAAATATCTATCCGCATTCGCTCCAAGATACGGCCTAATCGCCTCCCGCCAATCCCCCTCCGGCAACGTTCCATGCTCCTTTTCGTACAAGAGCAACGCAAGCGTCAAGCGTTGCATGTTTGTCGCACATTCGAGCCGCCGCCACCCTTCCCGGCCCGCCTGCATTGCTGACACAAGCAGGTTAATGAGCGAGTCCATTATCTTATTCGTCCGGCTGCGAACAAATAAGAGCGGGAAAGGGTTGATCGGCCGGGCTGATGTGCCGGAAAAAATCTGATCAACCCATTTCGTATCATCGTTTTCGACCGGATTGGGATTCGTAATCACATCATACACTTTGTTCAGCCTATTCATCGCAATGTTAATGTCCACTGCCCAACCCAGAAAGGGAAGCAGTGTTATCGGAAACATGTCGTCCATCATTCCCGGATTGATTCCCCAATACTGATCTTGGAGAGCCGCAAGAGCGAAATAACGCTCCGATTCGAGACATTCATGATACGCCGGGCGCGGCGGCAACGCATCAAGTTCCCGAACAAGACGCTCAATCTGCTCTTTCGTCGGCGGAAACTCAGGATTGCTCCCAATGCCGACAGAAATGGCCATCCCTTCAATCGCAATACCGACGAGACCGGAAACAAGAAATCCCTGCTTGCCCGAATGCCGGGCAAGATGGTGAATGGTGATAATATCATCAATCACACCATCGATGTCGCCGATGCCGAGCCGGTAATTCGCCCTGGCTTGTACCGCACGCGACCATTCACGGGGGAGCTGCACAAGTTCCAAATCTAAAATCGATTCCGTAACCGGTGCGTGTTCATATTTGCGGGTAAAAGGGATAAAAAATGCCGGCTTCCGCACCGCCTCGGCAAGCAAGTCGATGCCTGCCGTGTTTTCTTCATACCATTGTTCGAGCATCGGGAAGTCGTCGAACGTCCAGAAGGTTGCATCTTGGTATTTATGAACCCATGCCCTTTCGCCTTCCGCGACGGGATGGTCTTTGTCGTATTGATAAATGATATTCCACGGTGATTCGACGGGTTTCATCGTCGGTTCGACGTTCGGGTCGAGTCCGAGTTTTTCATAGACTTGCAGCCGGAGTGGTTCGGAATCGAATTTTTCCGAGTAATTTTCGCCGGTTTGGAAATTGTGCCGATGCCGTTCATCACTGATATTGGCACCGAAGGCACGGACGATGAGTCGATAGCCGTTGTCATCGGTTTTCATTTCCGGCGGATAGTATCGCTCTTCCATTGCCCGGAAATAGTCGAGGCGTTTGCCGTCGGCAGTCATCGGCCCAAGTGCGCGGGTAGTTTCCTCGGATACCCGCAGGCGTGTCGTATGGCAACCAACCCAGTAATAGGGCAGCGCAAGGAGGAGGCACACAATGAGGCAACCACGCCACCAACCACGTTTTTTCGGTTGGTTGGCAATGGCGGTATCGAGGACTTCTTGGGCTTTGGACATGGCAATTTTCGGGGGATTGGGGTTAAGGTTCACGCATCACATCGTTCACAAAATACGGAACCGACACGTGATGCACCTCACGCACGGTGGATTTGACAACCAACAGCATCAATCCGATGCCGAGCAGCAGGCCGACGAGCAGGCCGAGGGCGGTGCCATACAATCCGGCAACGAGCCGGGCGGATTTTACGTATTCCCGGAGCGATAATGTGATTTTTTGATCACCGGTTTTAACAATCGTTTCAATCAGTTTTTCGCCGGTCAGCGGCGGCGAGGATTCCGCCAACCGCATCAGGGCATTTGCCTTGACGGCTTCCCGGCTGCCGGGCGGCATCCGCGGCTCCAGCGTCGCCAGTGAGGCTTCCAATGCCGACAGGTCGGGAGGTAAGGTCGGGTTAAGTTGTTGGGTTTTCATCGTTGGTGTTTTCAAACGATAGCCATCGCAACTTTATGGCTCGTGATGACTCGTGTTTTTAATTTTGTTCAGGGATTCGACGGTATTGGGAAAAGGAGCCTCGGGTGTCTCAAATTGGCGACTGTCTCTCACCAAAAAGAGTTCCAGTATTTCGAGGTCAATCCCCTCGTTCATAAAATAAGTTGCGGCATCTGCAAATCCAATGATGGCTCCTCCCGGATGTTCCGAACCGATGCCGAGGTCATGCGTGTTTATTTCGAGAACGGCATGTTCCAGAAGAACATCAACAGGTTCCATCCAACACACGGGAGTCTTGCGTTCGACCAACAAAATGGTGTTCGATGTTCCGTCGGTAATCTGATTCCACTGGATTCCCTGTCCATCGGGTACACCCATCGTCTCTTTGCCGACAACCATACAGTAAATGGTGTCCCGTTTCGTATCTCCCAGCGTACTGACCGGACATCGGAACATTTCCGGCATTTTACTATGAAACTGTTTGTTATAGGCACTGTTCCAGGGTTCATCGAGGCGAATTTGCCTGTAAAGTTCCGCCTCGCTCCTACCCAGGTAAGGCAGTATCAAAACCCGCCAACTGTGTAAAGGTTTTCCGTTTGCATCCACCGTGAAAAGCGGTGGATGCTTCCCATAGGTGTCATGGTGGTTGTGAAATGCCAGGGCAAGTTGTCCCATTTTTTCGGCACAGGATGCCAGTTCCGCTTCATTGGCGAGCAACGGAAGCGGAATAGCAAAAATGAACAGGAATGATAATCGCTTGAACATAGGAGTAATAGGGGTTAGAGGGTTAGGGGGAGTGAGGTTGGCTTCGGTTGCTCTGCTTTCAGGCTTCATTGTTTCATGTCAATTTCTTTTTCAATTCGGCCAGTGCATCGCTGTACCTCCGAAACACGCTTGTTTTTGGCGTACCGGTCAGTTCGGCAATTTCGTCAAACGACAGTTGGTTCCAAATCCGC
>Ga0099364_10006030_pt1 | contig 17759 bp, 16 predicted proteins | sample TergutTh196P3_FD_73070 | JGI IMG/M metagenome (GOLD analysis project Ga0099364, IMG submission 73070) | Microcerotermes parvus P3 segment gut microbial communities from Pointe-Noire, Republic of the Congo - Th196 P3 | ecosystem: Host-associated > Arthropoda: Insects > Digestive system > Gut ...
GAAAGAAATTCATTTGAACTAAGGATTTATGAATCTTACGAATATGAAAAAGAACTGTTTATTCAAGTAGACCAAGTGATTGCCCTATCGAAATATATGAAAAGCGTACTTGAAACCGAATATGAACTTAGTAGTGATAAAATATCGTTAATTCCTAATGGATTAGCAGATTCAAACTTAAATCTTTTTGCTGACAAGTATGAATTGCGAAAAAAATGGCAACTATCTTGTAATGAGTTTATTATACTTTTTGTTGGTCGCTTACATGCTGTGAAAGGGCTAACATTTTTGATCAGCGCCTTTCGCAAATTACTGGAAGTATTTCCTGATTGACGTCTGATAATTGCCGGTAATGGAAATTATGATATATATTTGAAGGAATCCAAAGACATTTGCATGAAAATGAATTTTACCGGTCAACTGGGAAAGAAGGAATTGTTTGAATTATATGAACTATCGGATATTGGCATTATGCCATCTTTTCACGAACAATGCAGCTATGTCGCCATTGAAATGATGATGCATGCGCTACCGATTATTGGCAGTACCTCAACGGGGTTGAAAGAGATGATAGAAGATGGCGTATCAGGTTTTCATATTCCCGTGATTGAATATGAAAATAAAACGGAGATTGATGTGGATTTGTTTGCTGAAAAAATGCTGTATCTGTTACAAAATCCAAAAGAACGTCAACGAATGGGACAAAATAATCGAAAAAGATATGAGTTTCATTATTCAATGTCATTATTCCGTAATAATATGCTGAATTTATATCAATCTCTTTACGATAACTGTTAAGAATATTCCGTATTATGCAATTTTATGCGTAAAATGTAAAATAAAAATCTTAATTTATCCACCCATTCACGTAAACGGCTTTTAGGATTACAGATGGAAATATAATGCTGATATGATAGGTATTCTTTATATCTAATCGCTTCTTTTCGAAAATAGGAGACAAACTTTTCTGAACTCTCCTTTCGTTTGGTCTGAAGAAACATTTTAAAGTTATAACTCATATAAACCTCCGGATTAATTTCTACAATATTTTCTTTAACAAAACGGATACAAGATTCATAGTGAGGGACCCTGCCGGATGAAAGATAATATACTGTTGAAGGTTCTTTTTTAACAGTCATTCGATATTTCTTGCAGAAACGAAACACAAAATCATAGTCCTGATGGCTTTGCAGAGTAGCGTCCCATAATATCTCTTTCATAAAACAGGCTTTAGTAAAAAGAGTGGATGTTTGTGCTCCACAACCGGTGTTCAGTAAATAATCAATCATTGATTCAGACTCCCTGAGTGCACGTGCATGAAAAATCGGTAAATTATCAATACTTTCGGATAGTGAGCTGCGTAAATAAATGCTTCCATACAAACCGTCAGCGTCTGATTCTTGTATTAGTGATAGGCAATCCTGTAAATGATTATCTAACCAACAGTCGTCGGCATCCAACATGGCAATATAACTGCCCTGGCTTTTACCAATCCCGTAATTACGGGCAATATTTGCATTCGAACGTGTTAACCTGTATATTTGCAAACGATTATCTGCTATCAACGGACGTATCAATGACTCAACGGGCTGATCAGAACCATCATCTACCAGGATGATCTCAAAATAGGAGTAAGTCTGCTTCAAAACGCTTGAAATCGTATCGTATATTGTTTTCTCTCCGTTATAAACCGGAATAATTACAGATATGAGCGGATATGATTCATTTTTCATGATATTGTATATTTAAAAGTGAATGATAAAAAATCAGTAATATATTATTGAAGACTGAAGAGGTCTATTGGTTCAGATATGTATTTGTTTACTCTCACCATACGCTAATCCATTCGGGAGGAATCAAATCGGTATTTTCTACATCCAACCCTTCTCCAATCTTCCAGAATTGAGGAACAACAACTATCTTAGCTGGATTAGGATTCAACCATGCAGCCCACCAACTATATGAACTGTTGGCTATGATATTGTTCCGGCATCGGCTCATCAGGAATAAATCCTCTATTCCGGTATTTCCTTTGATAATTTGATATGAGACAGGTATGGTAAAATTAGTCTCAACCCAAGTATGATCATCCGAAAAAACAAAAAAACTAAATTCAGTGTTTTTTTGGTTTTTTTGTATGAAGTAATCAATGGCATGATGATAATAGCTGATTGGAAGAATTCCCAAATGAGGATGCATAGCATAATCCGTTCTTCTGATATGGATACCTACCGATAAAGAATTAGAGAGAAGTTCGGATAGTTCTACAACTCTTTCCGAAAATTGCACCATATCAAAACATAATTCCTTTCTTAATAAAGTCTCTATCGAAATAAAATATTTCCAGGATTGCCAATAACCTTTACAATAGAGGGGGATGTCAAAATTTTCAACATTGATTTCTTCATAATACAAATTACACTCTTCTTCTAAAAATAGAATTGTATCAGATAGTTTTTGCCAATGTTCTTCCGATAAATTTTCAGCCTGAACCGGAAAGAGAAAAAGTTCAAGATCACGCTTTGGGATAAAATTTCTTTTGTATAAGTTAGTATCTAATAAGAGGGAAGCTCCTGTTTCAAGCGCTAATTTTTTTGCGAAAGCATATTGAAATAGTTGATTACCTATTCCTCCCGTTATTTGAGAAATGATTATTTTTTCCATATAATTACTATTTTGGGAGCAAAAATACTATAAAATATTGAATACTCAAAAAAAATCAACTTTTCACTTTGCATCAGTGCAACTTTACCCGAAACATACCCGCGTTACAAGTACTACTACGAGATAGACTTCCGCTCCCGCCGCCATCGAGTAACATATTTAAATTTTTTTTAGTATAAACGTTGCCGGTTTCAAAAATAGTTGTATCTTTGCATCAATTTATTTATTAACATTTTATATTTACTTACAAGATGAAAAAACAAATTACAGTAAACGAACTTGATTTTTTGGTTCCGCTGCCTCTTGCAGAAAAGATACGTTTAGGACCAAAACGGGATGGCGGTTATGTTGTATATCGACCATCATTATTAAAAACTGATATTTTGATGACATACGGTGTTGGATGGGACTTTGATTTTGAAGTGGACTTTCACAATCTTACCGACAAAAAAGTATATATGTACGATCCGACCATGTTTGGGGATGGTTATTTCAATAAAGTCCTAATAAAATCGTTATTTAAGAGGCTGAAGTTCAAAAAACTATATGCGTATTTAAAGTATTCATACCGTTGGAAAAGGAAAATTGAATATCTCCGGGATCATAATGTGATTTTTTTTAGCGAAGGGATTGCTTTAGAAAAGGAAGGTAAATACGATACTTTCGTAAACCATTTGATTAAAAACAATATAACAACGGAAACACTGCTTTTGAAGATGGATATAGAAGAAAATGAATATGCTATCTTTAACGATCCTGCTATTTTTGATCATCTTTATAATGTAGACCAAATAGTCATTGAATTCCATAATTTGAAAAACAGGTTAAGAGAATTTAAGAAAATAGTTCTACGGTTAAAAGAATCGTATGAAATAGTTCATATTCATGCCAACAACAACTCCGCGCTTTTTACTTTATATAATGACAATGGCAATGATATGCGTTTCCCGGATATTGTAGAGGTAACATTTGTGAAAAAGGAAAGTATCATGCCGGACGATATTCTTTCTGAAAAAATCACTTACCCATGTCCGGATTTAGATTATCCCAATATCCCGTCCCGTCCGGATTATATTTGGAATCTTACCATAAAATAATCCATAATCACTCCCAACCTCGATCAATTCGTACAAAACGGAACGACATTCGCAAACAATTATATCATGTGAGGCACCAGTGGCGCTGTCAGTATGCCCAGCCGGGGTTACCGCACATTCGGCATCGGCAAATGGCACAATGGCAAGGAATCATTCAATCGCGGATTTGGCGAAGGCCGCGAAATATTTTTCGGCGGCATGAACGACCACTGGAACGTCCCGGCTTTCGATTACGACCTGACCGGCGAATATGCTGCTCGCATACCTTACACCGTCAGTTTTGAAACACAGAGAGTGGACTACCGCGACGCTGACCATATCAAAAGCGGCGTACACATTCAAGCGAACTGTTCAGCGACCAGGCCATTGGGTTGAAAGCCGCCAACAGTAACTCTGCGAACACGATAAAAGGCGAGTGAAAATAGATTGGAAATATCAAATTTATGCTGTAAAACATATTTTTTTGTTTGTTTATTATTCATAGAAGTACTATTTTTGTAAATCGAATAGTGTGAAAAAATATGGAAAATATGCTTAAAATATCAGTGAATCAGCCATTTATTTTGCCAATGGGCAATAAAAACAATGACTTAAGTCCTTTCAAATCGGGATTTATTTTGTACGTTTTATTACTATTGATTATTGCCTCCGGTTTCTTCCTTTTAGCTTGTCATCTTCTTCACGCTAACTTTGAAGCAGGTGAGAGATGTTTTCTCCGAGAGTTATTAACCTGTTGTTTTACCTTGGTCTGTCTTTTTCTAGGATTCTCCACCGCCGGACGTTTTATAAATGAAGAAGAAGGGTGTGTCCTGAAATGGATATCAACCACTCGAAAACTCGCCCAATTGGGAAAAAACGACTTCGAACTGTAACTTTCCATGTTGATCTTCCGGTATGGAAATAGTTCGGTAACGATGGTAACCAGACATACTCAATCAAGAGGAGGAAGAGGAGGAGTGCAGATAACCTCACGAAAAAACGGGCAAGACCTGCGAATCCGTGTCAGAAGGGAAAACTTAAAAAATCATAATTTTTAAAAATATGAGAACTATAAATAAACTTAAATTGCTTGAACATGGCGTTGGGCAATCGGATTTTATCAAAAAGAAAGCACAAACTACGATCCTGGGAGGAAAAATCATTATTGGTTGTCGTTGTGGTCGATATGGTAATTTCATAACTGAATGTTTCGTTTGCCCATACGGTGATATAGAATCTTGTCTTGTTTGGGCGCATCAACAGTGTGGTAATGAGTATGGTGCGACTTGTTCAGGAGAAGGTTTAGAAGGATGCTAATAATTTTGTTGAAGTTGTGGTTGTCTTTATATGCCGAATTGCGCTATCACAAGTCAATTTGAGCTTGGACATTGATGTGCGTCAATTAACGCCAATGAAACTTTCGGAAATTTCGGAAGAAAATCGCTACGTGGCATTGAAAATTGAAAATATCGCTGATTATATTTAAACAATAAAAAACAATTAAGCATTATCTATCAACAGATTGGCTCATTCTTCTTCTTTTCGCATGCAGCGGTTCAATGAAGGACGATGGAAACAGTGAATTGCTGATTATTCTGGTGAATGTCGCACAAAATTCGCCTGTCCGATTATCCGAAATCGCTGACGATATTAGAAAAATCGAACTTGAAACATCAGATGAATGTTTGATTGGAAGAATCTCGCAGGTTGTATGCAAAGACGACCGTATTTTTGTGTTGGATTATCAAGCCGGATCACTTGTACATGTTTTTGATTTAACGGGGAAATTTCTTTATGCGATTAATAAACGGGGACAAGGGCCCGACGACTATCTGTATATTACGGGGATTACAGTGGACCCGAAGAACGGACATCTCTATGTTGCCTCACAAGGCGGTAAAATTCTCAGATTTGACACAGAGACGGGACATTTTATTGATGCATGTACCAATATGGGGAGAACTATTGAAAATATCCGTTATGAGATTGATTGTTTACATGTTTTCTCTATGGAGATTCGACCGTCAGACAACAGTCCATCCATATCTATTACAAACATTATGGCCAGATATGGCAACAATTGGCAGTCGATTGATACAGTGGTATTGCGAAAAATAAGTAATACATCAGTGTCAACTCTTCCAAGTACTGATATTATTTCGACAGACAACCGGAACAATTTATTCGTCTATTATCCTGTCTTATTGCTTGAACCTTTCGTGCGAGACACCTTGTACAGGCTGGATAAGAATATACTGAAACCATACGCCAAATTGAAATTCAGCGATGAAGATCCATCGCAAAAGAATAAAAATATTCTTTGCATTTCTCTTACTTCGAATTTACTCATTGCTGAGTATTTAAGTTTCTCTAAAAAAGGGAATCGATACTTTTGTTACGATTTCAGAAGTAAAACTGGGAAAAATATGTTGGATGGATTTCAGGACGATATATTTGATACCGGGGTAGTCGCAATTCGTCTGCTCAACGATGGGTACTTCTATTTTTGGAAAGAGGCGGAAGATTTGTCGCCGTCCGGGGAAGAACCGAATCCTACGCTGTATATTGGAAAATTCAAAGATTAATAGTATCTTTTAAGGAAAGGCTTTTAGGATATTATTTCCTAAATAACCTTTCCTTTTATATTTTAATTCAAACAGTTCAAACAGTTAGGTATGAAAAAAACAATTTTTATTTCGATAATATTCATCTTTTTTATTATATGCGGCGGAAGTAAAAAAACAGTCAATCAAAGCGATTCTTTAATTATAGTTGATGTTAAGGCTAACTATCCGCAAAAAGAACTGATTCTTCAGGATTTTATGGATGTAGAGTATATTGCGTTGGAAACTACGGACGAATTTCTTTGTCAAGGAGAAGTTCTTGATATTGGAAAAGAAATAATACTCGTTAGGAATTCACAACAAATTGCGGATGGAGATATTTTTATATTTGATAGAAAAGGGAAAGGATTGAGAATAATCAACCGCAAGGGGCAAGGCCCTGAAGAATATACAAATTATTCACAAGGTGGGGTTACGTTAGATGAAGAAAACAATGAAATATTTATAAATCAAGGGATAACAGTAAAAGTATATGATTTATACGGAAAATTTTTAAGGAGTTTTCCTGATAGTGTTGGCAAGAGGTTTTTATCATTACAAAATTATGACAACAATCATTTAATTTGCAGAAAAACGTATTTAACAATTACTGAAAAATCCACAGAAAGCCATCCGTACGTAATTATTTCAAAGAAAGATGGAAGAGTCGTGAAAGATTTTCGAATCAGCTTTAAACGGGGAATAGCCGATTATTTTCGAATGTATAACAAAGTGAGCGCTTATTTGCCTACTTTTTTTAATTCTATCATTCCTTTCCAAGATAGTTGGATAATTACAGAGATGTCATCCGATACAATATACCGTCTTTTACCGGATTTCAGCATAACTGCTTTCATGAAAAGAATACCATCTATCCATGCCATGGACCCTGAAATATTTCTTTATCCAGTACTTTTAACATCCCGTTACTATTTCTTGGATGCTCTAAAGAAAGAATCCGCGCCGAGAGATTTCCCAATCAATAAACTGATGTACGACAGGACGGATAAAAAAATATTTGAATACACTGTATACAATGGCGATTATGCCAATAAGAAAACAATAGATGAAATCCACCCTGTGAGCACAAATAACTATAATATCGAAATCGCATTTCATCAAAAAATAGAAGCCTATGAACTATTTGAAGCAAACGAAAAAGGGGGATTGAAAGGCGAGTTGAAAAAAGTTGCGTCTTCATTGGATGAAGATTCAAATCCGGTCATTATGCTGGCAAAACACAAGAAATAGTTACAACAACCTACACTAAGGCGCCAGTGGAGCTGTCACCACAATTTTTCCACAACTTCCTGTTTTAGTTTTCCGATAAAAACGACATTATTAGCGCCTTCTTCCAAACTCGAACGTAACTTTTCAAGTTTCTGTCTGTCATTTTCCGTACAATCACTTTCGCTAAGGCGTGTTTCAATATCATCAATTAACTGTTCCGGTTGTATATTGTGAACAAAATATCCGTTACGAAAACTGACAGTTGAAGCAATAATCGGCAAATTCCCATAATAATCGTTCACGATATTGACGTGTGAGGATGTCCGATGTTTTAAGTCGCTTATAATTGTTTTTGTACTTGTTTTATCGAAGATATTAAGTACTTTAGTCACAATCAAGTCGTTGTTCAGTGGAATAAAAATTTTCCATCTCCCTTCTTCTAATGAATTGTCAATAACCGTAAAAACAGGAAGAATTTTATTCTCTTTCATATCATAATGATATAATGTGTCGCTAAATGAGTAAGAAAAGTAAAAGCTAATATGTGAATTCCGCCCATGAGAAATCTCATCATCGTAACTGCTTCCTATTAAATTTGGAGGTGCAGATAGTTCGTTCAAAACTTCACCTGTATTGATATTAAATTGGTAAGCAATAGCTTCACTGTTAGTAAATGGTATATGTACAAGCGATAAGACGTTTTCAAATAAATTAACTATTGGCTTATTCAAAATATGGGGTACATTAATATATTTTAAAAACTTCCCTGAGGTATTGTAAACAAAAATTTTAGAATCTCTTATTGATGTAAGGTAAATCAATCCGTTTTTTTCGTCAATAATGCCATCATTAAGCACTATGTATTCTCCTGGGCCTTGACCTACTGATCCTACAGTGCATGAAAATTTACCTGAACGCATAAAAAGCATGTATGGAGTTCCTCGCATTTGCTGACTAATTCCGATGTAGTTTTCGGTAACTGTCGTAAACCTTGGGTTGAAATAGGCGTCTTCGTTTGATTCCAATTGTACCAATTCGCAGTTTTCTACTAAACTGCTTAACGGAATGGTCGCTATATCCGATTTCAGATCATTCATTGAGAAAAGCGCCATACTACTTCCATTTACATCAATAAATGATACCGTACCATCTCCTTTGGGAGAACACGAATACCATACAAAAACAAAAATTAGTATGAGATGTTTTGAGTTCATGATAAATAAATTTTAAATAAATAATGATTAATCTTTAATTTTAGTTATAAAAACGACTGGATGTGAAGGGTCGGTAACACCTTGAGGCAGTTGCTTCATTTCTTCGGCTTTCTTTATATAATAGAAATATCCCGCACGATTCAGTCTATTCAATTTAGTTATGTGTCCCGTTTCGTATAGATTATCTAAGACACCTTGATTTTTCACACTATCATCGTTTGTTAAGTTAACACCTTTTTTAGTCTTAGTATTGTAAATAAATAATTTATATTTACTATCATGCCTGTAATTGATGAAAAGATAAGAACCCACAAAACCTCTAAAAAAACTTATATAATTTTCCGAAACAGGAGGATTTGGCGTAATGTTAATCTTGAATGACGGAATTAATCTATTTCCTTGTACTTTGTGAATTATTCTATCGACTCCCAATGAAATATACAAATCATTCAGGAAAGTTGAAAACGAAATAGAAGGGGTCCTAATACGACCGGCATATATACCTTCAGTATCATTAAATTGATAAATGATTTTCTCTTTCATGTTATTATGATCGAATTGCGAAATGATAAACAATGCCGACTTTTTATCTTCTGAAAAACCACTACTATACTGTGTCCAAATAAAATTTTCATGAGGAAAATAATTAACAGCTCCGGGGAACGAATCATGTTTGCTAATAAGTTTTCCTTCAAAATTATAGGCTCTCAAAGATTGATCACGGTCAGGGGAACCCTCAGTTCTGAAATATAAAATTTGGTTCATTGTATCGACTGCCATATATCGGCCATAATTGAATATTTCTCTGACAAAACGGCCGGAAGTAGTATATTGTAATATATATGAGTTGACAAATTTGAAGTTTCTCCATGTATCGACTCGTAAAAAATAATACGGATCAGCCCATACCACTTCGGTTATACCTGTAAATTTGTAATCGGGGTGCATTTCAAAAACCACCGGAGTTACATTCTCTGCTATATCAGTTAATAGCAGCTCATGATTGATTCTTGCATCAATATCAATGCTCACTATTTGTCCGTAAGAACTTGTCAGGTTACTCATGAACAAAAGAAATAAAATGAAAACAAAAAAGCGCATAATATTTAATATTTAATTGTTAATAAACTTTAATTTTTAATTTATAGTTAATGTCCGTAATATTTCTCAATCATATAATGCTCCCCATCTGTTAAGCTATTTGTTTTTATTCTCAAGTGACGCTTTGCAAAAATAATAATCAAAATATCGCCACAAAGATAATGATTTTTTCTTGCCTCCTAATTTTTTTTGATTATTTTTCGAATACTGATATTTTATTGACATCCATGTTTGCTAAGTCATGTATTTTGTGAGCATGTCAGTTGTAAAACTTGTCGTTCTCATTTTTTATTTATGACGAACGTTGTCGGTTTCAAAAAAAGCCGTATCTTTGCATCAAGTTTAAATTAATTCTTCAAATCATGAAACATCTTGTATTATTATTAGCTTTTGTTGCCTGTACAGCTTGTACGGAGCAAAAAGAAACGGTGTGGTATAAAGGGAATACCCATACACATACTACATTTTCGGACGGAGATACCCCTGTAAATGACGTAATTAAGTGGTACAATGACAATGGCTATCATTTTCTTTTTGTGACCGATCACAATTACCCGTTACAGCCGGATTCATTACAGTTGACGTTTACTAAACGGTCCGATTTTATTCTGATCCCCGGCAATGAAGTGTCGGATGAAATGGTGGTACATACCAGTGCGCTAAACACATCCGCACTTATTCCAATCGTCAATTATTACCGCAACCGATTAAATAACGGGGAAATAAGCGACGACGAATTTAAGGCGGTATCGGATTCGCCAGCCGGAATTCTATCTATGCATGTGAAAAATATCCTTGAAGCCGGCGGTTTACCCATACTCAATCACCCCAATTTTGTTTCCGGCGTACAGGTCGCCGATATACTTCCTGTGAAAGACTTGAAACACATAGAATTGTTCAACGGTCACCCGCAGGTATATAATTGGGGAAATGACATCCATTCGGGGGTAGAAATCAAGTGGGATTCGGTACTTATTCATGGGAAATTATTGTATGGAGTAGCTTCGGATGATGAACATCAACTTAAAAAGACAGGCAGGGAAATGGCTAATCCGGGCAGAGGTTGGATTATGGTACAAGCCGCTTCCTTACAATCCGATGATATCCTGCACGCTATCCGTTCAGGCGACTTTTATGCGTCTACAGGCGTGTTTTTGAAAGATTATAAAGTTGAAAATAATGTGATTAAAGTAGTTGTGGACGAAAAAACCACCTTGAATGAATTACAAACCGGACGCGGTTATGCCCGGAAAAATTTCAATGAGGCATCTCCGGGCTTTAAAATAGAATTTCTTGGATATAACGGAAAAATTCTAAAAACCGATAAGTCATCCAAAGCAACCTATAAAATTCAACCTGATGATCAATATGTCAGGGTCAGGATTTCTTACGGAATTGATAATCAAGGTGATTTTGATACTTATTATGCCTGGACGCAACCCGTTGAAGCTAAAACCGGTTTTTTTGCAAAAACGACGCCGTGAGGCTTCATTAGTAAGAATATAATCGGACGGTTTCCGTTTGAAGAGGTTGTTGCATATAGTTTTCAAATCCCTTGCATAAGTTTTGAATCGTAGTAAGATATATCTCGTCGGCTGCTTGCTGTGATTCTTCGCTTAGTTGGGGCAGTATTCCCTGTTGCTTGAACTGAATCCTGTCTTTAGCCGAGCGGACACATTCCATAATCAACTGTGTATGACGATACTCGTAGGTGTACGTAAGTTTGGCCTCAGCTAACCGTTGATGATAATCAGCAATTCTTTTCAACAAGGTTTGGTCTAAAACAGGTTCCGGCGACGAGGCCGACAACTTTTCGATGTTACGGAAATCTTCAATGGACGGTGCGGCAAGTGGTTTGATGCCGGAGCTTTTTGTTTGAGAGCCGGTTGATGATTCATACCAATGCTGATCATTGTTGTACCGGGTTCGGGAGATGGATTCAGGGTAATGGATGTGGCGTCAAAATTTTTGTATTCTTTTCCATTGACCAATACCGATGTGATTAGGACATTTCCATTCGTCTGAATATACAGTTGATGATCGCCGAAGTATACCGGAAATTTTTGTTGGAATTGACTGATTCCCTCAGGGATATGAGGAATCAGCGTTAAGGCTTCACTTGTATACAGGTATTCGAATAACCCGCGGAGAAAGCCTCCCGGAGCGCCCCATGAATCATATACTACATTGATGGGTTGTTTTGGCTGGTATAAATCCGCCCCGAAATTTGTCAGGTTATTGTCCATCCTGAAAATGGTTGATAGCTTTAACATACGCTTAAAAGCCGCTTTTGCATCCTGATAAGCGCCCACGCGATAATACCCTAATTGCATACGCGCTTCAGTGGTGGTCCAATGTCCCCCGTTGACCCATCGTCCGTACTCGAATAACCCCCGGTCTTCGTACATATCGTCATATCCGGGATAATTGGGTAATATCAGGTCATTAGGGCGAAGTTGGGGAATCGATCGTATTTTTTGATAAATCTGTTGTGCTTGTTTGTCGTCTACTACTCTGAAAGCCATGGCGTCATGATTGGGCGCTGATTCGAAATATCCGAATTGGGGGGCGCCAAATTCACCGTGTTTTGTCCCGTCGGGAGCTAATGCACGGATAAAATAACCCTGGTCGGTCGTCAGATACCTGAGACCTGTCTTTACTTTATCCCGGCTTTCTTCGTAGTGTTTTACCCTGTCGGGGCGATTCATCATTTTTTCCAATTCGATTAACCTTGTTAGCCCTGCGATATAATTAACGGATATTTCAGATAAAAATGCTTTTTCGTACGTACCGTCGGGCAGTTTTTTGCCTGTTCCTGCATAGCTGGGAGCCAGCAGGTTGCCGGCGGGGCCAACTAAGAAGATATTTTTTTCAGGGTCTCGTCTCGAATCAATAAATGCTACTGCGTCTTCCAGCAAAGGGAGGTATTTTCGAATCGAATCTTTATCGCGACTTATCAGCAACAATTCCGATTGTAAAATTATCCCGGCTGCCGTAAAGCCATAAGGCCAGTCGTGGATGGCATGTTGTCCGTCGCCCTGCCTGTAAATGACCCAGCCGGGATTGGCGCAATCGGATGATACAGCATGCTTAAATTTTCCAATTCGCCATCCGGGCGAAGCATCCTGTACGCTTTGTCAAGGAGTTCAAGGTATTCCGTATCTCCGGACCCGGAAATATACCTGCCCTCGAAATCATGCGTATTTTGAGGCGATTTGCAGCAGCAACAAACCAATGCGATGCTTAATAAAAAAACAATTTTTTCCATTTTTGATTTATTAACTTCATTTCTATGGCATTAATTGCAGTTTCTTCTCTTTGTATTCACCTTCCACCACTTTCCGGTTTGGCGTCCAAAGTTTGAATGAGACGTCCCAATTTTCGGGCCAAGCAGGTAATAGATGCGATTTGCCTTCGTGTATTTGCAACAGCATGCTTTGAATGGTTATAAGCAGGTTGCTCCCATGGTCCTGGTCTGGCGTCCAATCGTAATTGGGTCCCCACATGGCAGGAAAACGATGGTTGACATTGGTGTTGTTTATTTTTTCTTTCAACATGTCAGGAAGCAAGTCCGTCAATCCGAGCAGGGCTACTATCTGACCGTCCTGCCCCCAACCGATATTTTCTTTGAATACGCGTTGGTGGTATGTACGGATGCCTGTATCTCTGAACTCATTGGTGAAGTTTGCCAATCCGAAAGGCCAGACGACATACAGCTCCGGGTTTTCAACGTTCGATGTCCGGGAAAGGTATTCCTCCGCCGGTATGAAGATATTGCCTTCCACAATTCTTTGCTGAGGGATACGTGGTAATGATTTCTTTAATCGGGCGTAGAAAGATTTGTCGTCGTCATTCAAGGATTCTTCAGGGAGTCTTTCTAAATCATTCATCAGGTAGTGTAAGCCTGCCACACAAGGCATATCATTAACCACATGATACCAGTAAGTCTCTAACGACTGGGTCGGCGTAATCCTCATTCTATCCTTTCCTTGAACAAAATGGGAATCGAAATACAACAAAACTTCCTTGATAAAAGGCAACGCTTTTTCTTGCAGGAATACAATATCATCTGTGTACCAATAGTAATCGAGCATTATTTTTGCCAACTCAAGCCCCGGTACCCAAATATACCTGATATACATGTTTGTTATATCATTTGAATTAAGGCCGGTGCGATCCCACCCGTAGTTCGCAATGGCGTAAGTGCCATATGGGGTAACTGTTTCGGGTATGACGATTCCTTTTGCTCCATAGTATTTGCCGGCCAAAGTTCTGAAGGCGTCCATTCGTCCGAGATAAAAATTAAATAAGGAAGGCATCAGATCAAAATCGCCTGAGGCAAACATAGCATAATAAGGCAGACGGGTGTTTTGCCACCAAAATTCGTTTCCCCAATTCCTGAAATCGGGACCGAACGCTAAACCCTTGTTGGTATATTGAGGCTCGGCAGTAAATATGGAGCCGTTGAATTTGACAGGAAAATTTCCCCGTCCGCTTCCCGCCGCCATATACCGTTGAAGTATATAACCCTGCGTCAGTTGATAGCCAAACGCTTTATCATCAGGTATGTTGATGTAGATATAACTCCTTTCCCAAAATGCAGACCACCATTTTTTACTGTTGTTCAAGGCTGTTTGCAGTGTAGATTTCTTATCAAGCGCTTTTATTTTTCTGCTCCATTCATCGATCGATTGTACCTGTTCCGAATGGGTGGCTATTTTAAGGGATGCTTTTGATACGGTTCCTTTTGTGGTGAAAGTAGAATCGCTTGTTTTGGTGAATTCTTTTCCAGTCATATAAACACCGAAGATGCGACCGGAGACTGGATCGGGGAAGTTTTTCGCGTAATCCAATTTGTCTTGATGACGCATGGTGAGGTCGAATAATTGTGAGCCACGGTTATAATGATACCAGGATAACGCATTTTTATCGGGCTGAAAAACATCGGCGGATTCTTCAAACACAAGTCCATCCGGCGCTCCGCTTATGCTGTAAGCGGAAGCGGATTCGGCTTTTGTGATTACATGCGGCTTCTTTCTCCACGATTCGGCCGTAACGGTGATTGTTCGCGGAAGCCTGCTCTCAAAGGTCATGTAAGCCACATCGTGAGAAGTATCCATAAATAAACGGAAAATCGACTGTTGTTCGTCTTTTCCGGCTTTAATCTCAATAACCCCATCGCTCAACAATAAGGTTTGAACGAACGGGTTTCCTCTTTCAAACGGGTTAGGTGAAAGGGTAACGCGAACTCTACCCAATTTCATCAGGCGGTTCCATTCGCTCATGGCGTCTGTGCGCGACAGGAAGAAAAGCAAATCGCCGCCTTCCTCTACCCACACATTCATTCCCATCTCGCCGTTCCCCAAAGGCATTGAACCGCCGGAGTGTAACGACGGGCTGTCCCATACTACATTGTATTCATTGATCCGCTGTGCATTTAACAGACTGGAGCAGAAAAACAGAATACAGTAAATCATAAGTTTTTTTATTTTCATAGGAAAAAATGATTAATGATTAATGATTAATGGGTAAATTTTCATAAACGCTTGGGTGTGATTAAAATAACATGTTTGTTTCATAGGAAAAAGAATTATGAATTATGAATTAAGTCCACTCCAAAAAGTATTTTTACCACAAAGAGCGCAAAGAAGTCGCAAGGGTCGCAAAGAATATCAATTGCGTTCTTTGCGAAAAACCTTTGCGTTCTTTGCGGTTAGATTTTATGATTTTTTGGAGGAGGCATATTTATTGTGTTATAACGATCTCTTCGCCGGGAGCGGTTTTGAATGTAAATTTCTTGCCGCTGAGGGTCTCCGTCTTGCCATTAGCACGGAGGAGGGTCACCTGCCCGTCGCCATAAGGGTTGTGAAGGGTGCAGGGACGGCCTTTCTCGCTCAGGATACGGACATATTCGACGCGGCCATCTTTGAGGCGGCTGCTAACTAAGAATGCGCCGACCGCGCGCAGGGTGGAGAACTCGGCGTCGGTCTTTTTATCCCAGTTAGGATAGAGGCGTATGGCGCCGTCGTAACTCTGCATCAGACATTCGTTGATGACCACCGGCAAAGCGAAGTTCTCGAACCACTGACCCATCGGAGCCATAAAACCGTAATGGGTATTGTCATCGTAGCGACCGCCGCCTTGCATACACATAAGGGTGGCTGTACCGTTCGGCAGCAGGCAGTAGTTGACCTGACGTTTGAATTTCCCGATGTCCAAAGCCCCAAGGCGGCAGGCTGCCATGCTAAGCGTGACAATGTCGTTACCTCCTTCGTTGCGATGCGCGCGCAGGGTGTTCATCAGTATCTCCTTCACGTCGGCCGGGGCGTCAATACCATACTCTTCGCCCGGGAAAACGTGCATAAGGTTGGCAGGAAGATTATAAACCATACGGTCGGTCTCGCCGGGTACAGAGGTGTATATCTCGCCGTAACGCTCTGACTTGACAGTGGAATATTCCGGCATCTTGGCAAGTATCATCTTGATGTCTTTGACATTAGCCGCTTCCTGCTTGGTGAGTTTCAACGCCTCGACCGCTTCGAGAAAAGCCTTGAAGATAAACTTGGTCAGTGTGATATCCGTTTGGGTATCATAGTTGTTTTTGAACCCGGGACGTAGCGAGTAGAGTTCGGGCGGAATGGACGGGAAGACATGGTAGCGGTCGTCGCCCCACTGCTTGCCATGCGCATCTGGCCGTTTCATGTAATCTATCAGAAAGACGGTAGCCTGTTTGATCGGATAGAAACCTCTGTCGCGCAGGAAATCAAGGTCCTGCGAGTAAAGATAATGCCACCATACGCCCTGAACCGTCCAGGGTGTCTCGAACACCTCCCATCCCCAGTCGGGAACAGGATACGGATGATAATTCATATCTACGGGATAAGCCGAATGGGGGAAGAACGCGCCCCGCATATTGTAGTACTCCTTAGCCCATTTCTCGCTGACGGGCAGGAGATGATAGACCAAGTCGACATAGGGGATGTTCTTATCCAAGCGATTGCTCGAAAACGGCAACCAGAACGGCTGTTGCGTGTTATAGTTCATGTGGTAGTCGCCGTGCCAGGCGGTGCCGATATTGCCCAAGCTCCAGTTGGCAAACAGACCCGGACACGTAACGCCCGCTTTCGCCGCACAGTTGAGGAAATAATGATTCCAATACCATATCTTTTCGAGGAACTTGTCGGCCAACACCACGCTCGACTTGTCCCAGTATTCCTTCCATGAGGCTGTGGTCTTATCGAAAGCGTCCTTGATTTTGCTAAGTGTCGGCTTGTCGCTGTTAAAGTCCGCCTTTCTCACTTCTGTAGCGAGGCCTTCGGTCAGGGTGATACATCCCGTCATCGGTTCCGCGCTTGGTACGATATACCGTTCCAGGGGTCGTAGCGGTTCGTCCTGTCCGCTTGCAGGGTGACGCACACCATCAACCAAGTCATTATTAATACAGACTTCGAGCCGGAAAGCGCGGTCTTTGGGATGACCTTTCTCTACATTGTATTTATCAGGCTCCTGATAGGGCATGACTTGCGTGAAGCCAAGATGGGATACATTCTGTATAGCTTCTGCTACGACAAACCTCGGAAAATCTCTCGGCGTCATTCTGTCGGGGATGACACGCAGGCGATTAAAACAGGAAGCCACAGGCCGTCCTTGTGTATCTACAAGATTAAGCCATACCTTATCAGCCGTCATATCCGTAAATATCCTCAGTGTCACGCTTTCGCCTTTATGCAACATATAGACTTCGCAGAGACCATTGGATACATCAAGTTTATGCCCTAACAGTTCGGACTGTCCGCGGTCGAAGCCCAATGCGACTGTGCCGCAAGGGAAAGGACGCGGGTAAGGCTTGTCATAGTTGGCGCGCATCAGAT
>Ga0099364_10006031_pt1 | contig 17758 bp, 11 predicted proteins | sample TergutTh196P3_FD_73070 | JGI IMG/M metagenome (GOLD analysis project Ga0099364, IMG submission 73070) | Microcerotermes parvus P3 segment gut microbial communities from Pointe-Noire, Republic of the Congo - Th196 P3 | ecosystem: Host-associated > Arthropoda: Insects > Digestive system > Gut ...
TGACCGCTAAGCGCGCCGCCGGGCAGACGGCTGAGTTCCACTTTCAGCCTGGCGACCTCGCCGCAAGCAGCAAACCCGTACCGGCGATAATAGTCATAATCAAAGGGATACAGGGCAGCCGCACAGACGCCTCTCTCCCGCAGAAACGCGAGGCTCTCCCGTATCAGGGCGGACATATGCCCCTCCCCGCGGCGGGCGGGCGCTGTGGTGATTCCCGAAAGCATCGCCGCGTCACAGGCGGCGTCCCGTATGCTGAGGGATAAAGGTACGCTCACGATTTGCGCCACAAGATCCTGATCGTCAAGTAAAGCGAACACCTCTCCCGCTCTCCGCCGAAAATACCAATCTGTGAATGCGGGCGTATCCGCGAAGCTGTACATCCAAAGCTCCGCGGCCATGTGTCTTTCTTCTGCTGAAAGGCTTCGCATACACAACATAGCGTTTACCTGTTTCTTTCGATTGGCATGATGCATCTCATTGCCGCCGGTTGCTTGACTTTATCAAGCGCTGGCTTTGCGGATCAATCGGCTTCCTCCGCTAAGACGGCATGGTATTTTTCAATCATTCGCGCGGGGTTGTAGGATTGCTTGGAGCGCCGTAAACCTTCGTCGCCCATGTCTTCCTCGCGGTTGATCCATAGGAGATCCGCGAAGGCATGGCTCGAGAATTCCCGGTTGATCAGCGAAAACAGTTCCGGTATCCGAAGATTGGCTTTTTCGATATGGATTACTGCCATATCCCCGGTGAGGCGCTCGCCTATGCTGAACGCTTCCGGCCTGCCGTCCACCAGGATGACGCCGCCCACGGTATCCAGCTCTTTGGCGTGATAAAGGGCGCGCCTGACCGATTCGCGTTCGCTTTGCAGGGACTCTGGATCCTCATGGGTCGAGAGCCAGGAGTCGTACACCTCCATACAGTCGTCCGCCATAGCCGGATCATAGGTCCTGTACTCGTAGCGACGCCCATAAACGCTCATAAACCGGTTGATATGGTTGCGCTTCGACTGGTATTTTTTACCTGTCAGTTCAATCAGGTCCCTGGTGTGATAAACATAATCATCCAAGCGTGCTTCACGTTCAAAATGAAAACGACCCGGAAGACGCGCGCGAAGCTTATCGCAATACCATGCGGGCAGGCTGTGCATGGAAAAACGCCGACCATCCGCTTTTGCCGTCCTGATAGCGGTTTCCAGCGCTTCTTCGAGTTTGTCATCTTCTGCGAAAGCCATGAGATAATGCAGTATGCCTTTCGGCCAGGTGCGAAGGAGCATAAAGTCTCCGGTGTCCAACCATTCGATGTTTTCCGCGCCTTCCCAGATATAGAGATTTGTAAACGTATACTCGCTAGCCTCATTGTCGGGGAACATTCGAAGGCGGCGCGAAAGCCTCTCCCTGTCCCCCAAAGCAATGGGTTCAAACGAAGCCATAAACCCTCCCCTAACTTCTATCAAATTGAAAGTACAAATCCATTATAGCACCATCTTTTCACATTGTAAAACACCCTCTTCCCCTGTAGAAGATATCGGCGTTACGGTAAAAATATTATGGGGATAATTATCAGGAGAATAACTTGACCCTACACAGCGGATTGATTATTATAGTATTTATACGAATGGGGGTGACAGGGAGAGTTGACCCGGGATAATCTGTCGAATGTCGGCGCGGAAATGATCAGGCTGGTGGATATTCATAAAGAATTCGATGGCGTGACCGTGCTGGATCGGATAAATCTGAGCATTGCTAAAAATGAGTTTGTTACCCTTTTGGGGCCTTCCGGCTGCGGCAAAACGACGATGCTTCGCATTATCGGCGGCTTTGAATCCGCAACGACCGGCGATGTACTGTTTGACGGGGAGCGGATCAACGATATTCCCGCCTATCAGCGAAAAGTGAATACGGTTTTTCAGCGCTACGCTTTGTTTCCTCATTTGAATGTCTTTGAGAATATTGCGTTTGGTCTTCGTATTGCGAAGAAGGACGTAAAAGAAATCAGGGATAAAGTGCAATCCGCTTTAGAACTGGTGGAAATGCTGGGCTTTGAGAAGAGGACGATCCAGTCCCTTTCCGGGGGACAGCAGCAGCGGGTAGCCATAGCCCGTGCGGTGGTCAATGAACCAAAAGTACTGCTGCTGGATGAGCCGCTTGCCGCCCTGGATTTGAAACTGCGCAAAGAAATGCAGTTGGAACTGAAGAATATGCAGAAACAATTAGGCATTACCTTTGTTTTTGTGACCCATGACCAGGAGGAAGCCCTGACCATGTCGGATACGGTAGTCGTGATGAAAGAGGGGATCATTCAGCAGATCGGAAGCCCCATCAATGTTTATAACGAGCCCACAAACATCTTTGTTGCGGATTTTATCGGGGAAAGCATCATTCTGGAAGGACGCTACCTGGAGCACTGTATGGTGGAGTTCGCCGGTCAGAAGTTTCCCTGCGTGGATATTGATTTTGCGCCGATGGAGCAGGTGGATGTGGTCATCCGGCCCGAGGACGTGGATATCGCGGACGACCCGGCGGAGGGCGTTTTGCAGGCAAAGGTGAGTTCCGTCGTGTTCAAAGGGGTGCATTACGAGATGCTGGCGGAGACGGACGACGGCCTGGAGTGGATGATTCACAGTACCACCATGGCGCCTATCGGGCAAGTCATCGGTATGTCCATCAAGCCGGATAACATTCACCTGATGAAAAAGGAGACAAAGGGGCCGGAGGTGACGGCAAGTTGAAGCGAAACTGGCTGTTATACCCCTATGTCGTTTGGATGATCCTGTTCACTGTCGTCCCCATCCTGCTGGTGTTTTACTACAGCGTGACGGTACAGGGCGGCGGGTTCAGCCTGACGATGGCCCATTATGCGAGGGTTTTTGAGCCTTTGTACATGTCGGTCATCTGGCGCTCCATCCAACTTGCCCTGGTGAGTACCATAGCCTGCTTTATCCTTGGTTATCCCGTAGCGATGATCCTGGCCAACAGCCCGGACAAACAACAGTTTAGCCTCATCGTTCTCTTTGTCGTGCCCATGTGGATGAACTTCCTGGCCAGAACGTACGCCTGGCTGTCCATCATGGAGAACAACGGGATCATCAATGCTTTCCTGGGCCTGATAGGCGTCGGGCCATTAAGCCTCTTATATAACGCGGGAGCGGTTGTGCTGGGTATGGTCTATAACTACGTGCCCTTTATGGTTTTTCCGATCTATACGGTGCTGCGCAAGCTTGACCCTTCGCTGATCGAAGCGGCGGAAGACCTGGGCGCGAACCCTGTCCGATCCTTCCTGAAGGTTACCTTCCCATTAAGCTTACCCGGCGTGCTTTCCGGCGTCACCATGGTGTTTATGCCCTCTGTGACGACCTTTGCCATTTCTCAGCTCCTGGGAGGCGGCCAATTCACCCTCATCGGAAACCTCATCGAACAGCAGTATTTGCGGACCTATGACTGGGGCTTTGGATCGGCGCTGTCCATCATATTGATGATCATCATCCTGATTTCCATGGGCTTGATGTCCAGGAGCAATGTCTACGAGGAAGGGGGGCTGATATGAGGGCGATCCTGAAGAAATGCTATCTTTGGCTGATTTTCATCTTTTTGTACGCTCCCATTCTCGTGTTGATCCTGTTTTCCTTTAATGTTTCCCGCTCCCGGGGAAACTGGGGCGGCCTGAGTCTTCGATGGTATGGGGAATTGTTTCAGGACAGGGCGATCATGACCGCATTGGGCAATACAGTGCTTATCGCGCTTGTCGCCGCCGCCGTTTCCGCCGCCGTCGGCACAGTTGCCGCCGTGGGCATATACAGGCTCAAGGGTTGGAAGAAAAGCTTCGTTATGAACATAACGTATTTACCGATCCTTAACCCGGACATCGTCATCGGCATCTCCATGATGATTCTGTTTATCGCTATGTCCTTTCCCCGGGGTATGGCAAGCCTGATAGTATCCCATATCACCTTCGGGCTGCCTTACGGCGTGATTTCTGTGCTCCCGAAGCTGGCGCAACTGGATCCGCAGATTTTTGACGCTGCCCTTGACCTGGGCGCCACGCCGCGGGAAGCGTATTTCAAAGTCATTCTGCCCCAGATTTTGCCGGGTGTGTTTACCGGATTTCTGTTGGCTTTCACCATGTCTGTAGATGATTTTGTAGTCAGCTTTTTTGTCACGGGAAACGGCGTCGCCAATCTGGCAATTTCCATTTATTCCATGTCGCGCCGGGGAATCAATCCCAAAATCAATGCCGTCCTTACCCTTTTGTTTATCGCTGTGGCGGCGATGATGTATTTGATCCAAAGGCGACTGCGGAAAAGCAGCCGCGAAGCAGTATAGTTAAAGTAATGAATAATTGTGCGGGCGGGACGAACATGGTAGAATAAACGCAGTTCACCTGAGTACAATCAGGCAGAGGGGAGTGGATTCAAAAGTGAAAAAGTTCTTCAAAGTGATACTTAGCGCCAGTGTTGTGGTCCTGTTGCTTATTTCTTCAGGCTGCGGCGGCAGCAGGCAAACGCTGAACGTGTTTAACTGGGGGGATTATATTGATCCTCAGGTTTTGAAGGATTTTGAAGAAGAGTTCGACATTCGGGTGGTATATGAAGAGTTTGATACCAATGAAGATATGTATGTGAAAATAGCCAATAACTCCGGCAAATACGACGTCGCGATACCTTCGGATTATATGATCAAACGGATGATTAACGAAGATATGCTGATCCCGATTGATCTGTCGATGATCAGCAACTATGGGGGAATCGAGGAGAGACATAAGCGCCTTCCATTTGACGAGGATAATCAATACTCAGTGCCCTACATGTGGGGGACTGTGGGCATTTTGTACAACACAACCATGGTGGACGAAGAAGTGGACAGTTGGGATATCCTATGGGACAGCAAATATGAAAAACAGATTTTTATGATCAATTCCATGCGCGATTCGATCGGCATTACCTTAAAGCGGCTGGGATACTCCCTCAATACGAAGAATGAGCGGGAGATACTGGCGGCAAGGGATGCGCTGCTGGAACAAAAACCCCTGGTCTTGTCCTATGTAGGCGATGAGATGAAAGACAAAATGGTCGCAGGGGAAGCCGCTTTGACGGTAGCCTGGTCCGGGGACGCCGCCGTCTGCATATCAGAGAATGAGGATCTGGCTTATGTAATACCGGAAGAGGGCAGTAACATCTGGGTCGACTCAATGGTAATCCCAAAAACCGCGCAAAACGTGGAGGCGGCCCATCAGTTTATTAATTTCCTGTGCCGGCCCGAGGTGGGGCTCATGAACGCCGAATACATCGAATATGCTTCCCCTATCGGCGCGGTCCGGGAACAGCTGCCGGAGGAAGTAACCGGGGATATCGCATTTTATCCCGGTGTGGATGATCTCCAGAATTCGGAAGTGTTTGAGGATCTGTCGGACACGCTGGAGATCTATGACCGGGTATGGACTGAGGTTTTGGCTAGATAAAACGCAGGGGGATTTATGAGTGAGGAAGACAGGCGAAAACAGGAGGCTATTGCGGACACCTCATCTTTGCTGGATGTGGTGGAAGAAGAATTCCCTGAGAAGGTGAGGGGTTTATTCGGGGGCTTAAGTCAAATCGGGAAACTGTTAACCGTTGAAGACTGGTTGAAGATCCTGACCCGTTCCCGCTCTTCCCTGGAGGACGCCTGGAAGGACAAAAAGTAAAGGGCGCTTTGTTGCTAAGCCCGTTGAAACGCAAGGGATAGATTGTCGCCTGCCACCGGACGACGGGCGGGTCTTTGTCTGCGCAGAGAAAGAAGATTCGGCGACGCGAAAAGAGGTATCCGGTGAACGCATCGGCTTTGAAAAAGAAGAGGCTGCCTGTCTGGATAAAGGTTTTGTGCATTGCGCTGATTGTCATTGCTGTCCTTGCCGCAGGCGTCATGATTTGGCAGAGATACTTTTTGGTTCTGCCAAAATCGGTTGTCATTCCGCCTGAAGAGGAAGACGGTCCCGAAGCGCCGGCTGTAACCGCAGGATTGGATCAATTTGACATTCTCCTGCTGGGGCTGGACAGCAGAGAAAGCGAGCCGGAATTAGGAGATCGGACGGATACGATATTGCTGGTGAATATCGACTCCGAAAACAACCACGCCTCCGTCCTTTCCATTCCGAGAGACACCAGGGTGCGTTATGACGGCAAATGGCGCAAGATCAATGAAGTGTATGGTATTGATGGCTGCGAAAGCAGCGTAAAAGCTGTGGAAGAGCTGTTATCGATGCATATCGACCGGTATGCTGTTGTAGATTTCCAGGGGGTCATCGAGTTGGTGGATATGCTGGGCGGCGTCGATGTGGATGTGCCGGTGAGAATGTATAAACCGCTGGAGAATATCGATTTACAGAAAGGGCCCGGGCAGCATCTGAACGGCTATGACGCATTGGCGTATATGCGCTATCGGGACGAAAGGCTCTCCGATATGGACCGCTCGGAGCGCCAGAAGGAAGTCCTGCTCCAACTGGCGGGCAAGCTCCAGGACCCCGCTCAACTATTGAAACTGCCTTCGCTTGTGGATACGGCGCTGAGTTATATCCAAACCAATATCAGTCCGCAGGAAATCCTGGCCCTGGCTAAATATAGCAGCGCCATACTGGACAATGGAGTGGATAATCGCGTGCTACCAGGCGTCAATGATCTATACCTGGGAGGATGGTATTATGTGCCGTTTTTAGAAGAATTAGGATTACCCATAGGCGAGGCTGAATTGGAGTATCGGGCCTATCTGGCGGAGCAAGCCAGAATAGCTAAGGCGCAGCAGGAGGCGGATACAAAAGACGCCAATGTAGGCGATACAGATGAGGATAATAGTGATGAGGATGAAGATGAGGATGAAGCCGTTGCGGAAATGCAGGCGGACGCAGTGGACGAGATAGAATCCGATACGGCAGAAAACCCGGTTATTGATGAAGCCCGTTAGACAATCCATAACTAAGATGAGCTGCGCCCATAACCCAAAGCTGCGCAGCCTTAGGTGAATGTTACATGGGACGCTGTCCCATACCCTGTCGGCATTCGCGCGCATGTCGCTCATGCCTTCCGCTTTGCGGCGCTGCGTTACCGCAGCGTTAGCAACTGACACTTTTGACTTCTTGTTTTAAATTGATGCCTTGAGGGTGTCAGTTACTAAGGGGGGATTCCTATAGCGCCGCATCCGGATGCGGTTCGCGAGCGCGGTGAAGGATGGCTGAGGAGATAGGCATGCAGGCAGGTGCGCGTAAGCTGATCGCCGAAACCGGCGAGGATGGGCAGGAACGTCAGCTTTGGGCGAGGGAAATCAACGGCGTGACCGAGTATGATATGGTCGTCAACGGCGTTTTTCTTATGTCGTCCGATAGCGCGGAGACGGAAAAGCTGCTGGTGCGCCGCGGGATAGAGATAGCTGGCTGCCGGAAGGGTGATATTCTGATCGGCGGCTTGGGAATGGGTTTCTCTGTCAGGGAGGCATGCGAAAACCAGAGCAGCCCGGTCTCCATCGACGTGGTGGAAATCGATCCGGTAGTGTTTACATGGAATCTGCAGTTGATCGACCGGAATAGGGCGTATCTGGCGGATCCGAGGGTGGCCTTGATTCAGGATGACTTTGTTCACTTTGTCCGCAAGACGAAAAAAAAGTACCATGTGATTTGTATGGATATCGATAATGGGCCCATGCTTCTGGTCTATGAAAAAAACGAGTATGCGTATTCGTCGTCTTTTTTTGCGCGGGTAAGGAAAGCGTTATATGAAAATGGCGTTTTTGCCATATGGTCGGGCAATGAGGATGCGCGACTGTATGCAGAACTGTCGGCTTCCTTCCGCGAATGCCATGTGGAAGAAGTCTATCAGGATATCCAAGGCAAACCAATCTCCTATTATCTGTACTTTGGCTTGAAGTGAGCGACATTGGTACAGGTCTGTGATTATGGCAGAGGGATAGCGTCTGGCAAGGCGGTAGGCGCTTTTGCATCAAAGACACCAAATGGGCGCTTGCCGAAGCTATAGAAAAATCACGATGATTTTTCAGGCGATGGGAGCCACGGACGGCGACTCATCGCCGGTATGGCGCAGGCAGCTTGTCTTTTTGGTGTTTTGCCTGCGTATAGCGCCGTGCCTGCCGGATGCTCTCCCTCTGCCTGAGGAAGGCCCTGAATAAAACTGAACTGTCACTTAAGTGAAAGTTGCCTGTAGAAATGATGCTTGCCAAACCACCAGCACAGGGTGAAATTTTCCCGTAAAAGTGTTAAAATAGGGGAAATCAGTTGTGAAGAAAGGGAGGATATCATGAGTAATGTAGCAGCAAATGATGTAAGAGACAAGTACGATAAAGCTTTTGCCACCATCCGCGGAATCATCGAGGCCTTTCCGGAAGACAAATGGCTGCAACCGCATGGGGATGAATACTACATTCCCTGCCGCATCGCATATCATTTGGCCGTATTCATTGACGGCATAATCGCCGGAAATTTCAGTAATCCGGATTTTGGCGCGAAGCTTCCTTTTGGGGACTGGATGAAAGGCACGACCGAAACCCTTCCTGACAAAAAGAAGTTCCTTGCGTATTTTGAGGAAGCGGTTGCCCATGGGAAAAAAGCGCTGGAGGCGCTGACCGACGAATCCCTGATTGCCCCGCTCGCGCCGGAACAAGCCCGTTTTGGCGCCACCGCTGTGGGGATGCATCTGCAGTTCATGCGGGAATTGTCCGACCATACCGGCGAGCTGAACAAGATGCTGGTCGAAAACGGACTGGAAGACATCTGGATTTCCAGGTAAGGTTCCGGGCTACATACAGACGCCGAGTTTAGGATGAATCAATTATGGAGATAGCAGATGAGGTAGGTCCTTTCACTTCCGATTCAAGCGACGGGACATACCTCATGCTATTTTATTATATGGGCGTTGCGAGTATAATAATCATGGTATCCGGCAGGATGCCAAATGAAACAGGCAGAGAGTAGCATTGATGAGAAAAATCGCAAACTTCATAGTAGAGCATCGGATACTGACGCTGATTATGGTTCTGACCGCCGCGGCGTTCTGCGGAATGCTGGCCTTACGGGTGGATATCAACAGCGATATGACCAAATACTTATCCGAGAGCTCTTCCATGAAACAGGGAATGGACGTCATGCAGGAGGAATTCCCTGACTTAGAAGACAGATATACGATCCGGGTTATGTTCAGCGGGCTGCCCTATGCGGAAAAGCCGGCGATCAAAGCCGAACTGGAAAGCATTCCCTATGTCGAAAGCGTCGAATACAAAGCGGACGACAGGAACTACAATATTGACGAACACAGCCTTTATATCATCAGCACGCTGCATGATTATGAATCGGCGGAGATGCGCAGTATCGAAAGCGCTTTGGACGCGCGTTTTCCTTCCTATACCATGGTTTACATGAATGACGACGGACCGGGTACCGGCTTGACCGCGCAAATTATCCTGATTGCGGTCAGCTTTGCTATGGTGATTCTGTTTGTCATGTGTGAGTCCTGGCTGGAGCCGATCCTCTTTCTCGCGGTGATGGGCGTCGCGATCCTCTTTAATATGGGTACCAATGTCTTTCTGGGCAGCATTTCGGTGGTAACCGCATCCATCAGCGCCGTTCTGCAGCTCACGCTTTCTATGGACTATTCCATCATGCTGCTCGACCGATACCGGCAGAAACTGGAGCATACCGACGACATCTACGAGGCCATGAAAAACGCTCTCGTAGAAGCCTTTGCCGCCATAACCGGCAGCTCGGTTACCACTATCGTGGGGCTTTTGGCGCTGGTATTTATGAACTTTAAAATTGGAAGAGATCTGGGGTTTGTGCTTGCCAAGGGCGTTTTCTTCAGTCTGTTTTGCATCCTCACGATTCTGCCCGCCGTAGTTTTGCTGTGTGACAAAGCCATTAGAAAAACGGAAAAAAAGGTGCTGCAGATCAACCTGGATGCGGTTTCCCGCTTTGCCTTCCGCTATCGCTACATCCTAACAGGCGGCTTTGTCGTTTTGCTGGCTGGCGGATTCCTTCTACAGACGCAAACGCATATCGCGTATACCATGGAAAAGCCGGATCCTATACAGGAAGTGTTTCCCACCACCAATACCGTGCTGATCCTCTTCGACAATGACGATGAGCAGACCATTACGGATATCACGGGATATCTGGAAGAAAACGAATATGTAAAGAGCGTATCTTCCTTTTCTACGACTATCGGCAAGCCTTACAGCTCTGCGGAACTGGCTGACGAACTGAACGGGATGGAGGATACCGATATCGACCTGGATGCGACGGTGCTGGACATTCTCTATTATTACGCCTTCATGAACGGCGCCACAGGGAGCATTTCGGCCGGTGATTTCCTTCGGTTCATCTTGGATGACGTCCTCAACAACCAGAACTTTGCGGACCGCCTGGACGAGGAGATACGGGATAACCTGGATATGCTCTCCCTATTCGCCGACAAAGCCGAGCTGTCCGCGCTCCGGAGCGTGTCCGGGATAGCGTCCGCCTTCAAGCTGGACGAAAAAGACGTCGCGGATCTGCTGGCTTATTATTTCGGAGAATACGGCGGGTCAGACGCGGGCAGGATGACGCTGCCGGAATTTGTAGGCTTTATCCGGAGCGATATCCTGACAGACGAGGATTTCAGCGACCTCCTTGATGCGGAGACGCGGGACAGGATGGATACCCTGACCATCATGACGGACAGGGACGAACTCACAGAACCGAAGACGGCGCAGGAAATCAGCGAAGCGCTGGACATGGCGCTTAGGGATACCGAGATGCTGATGATGGTCTATCAGGCAAGAAAGGAAACAGCGGGCAATCAGCTGCTCAGCTTTCCCCAATTCGCGGATTTGCTGATTGACAAGGTGCTGGCGGACAGCCGTTTTGACGACGCAATCCGCGCGGACGAACGCAAAGACGCGGAGAAGCTGGCTGAATTTGCCGAGCCCGGGCGCTTTCAGGCGAAGCGGGACAGCGGGGAATTCGCCGCTGCGCTTGGCATGGATCCGGATCAGGCGGAATTGCTGTATATGTTCTATTTTGCGGAGCAGGGGGCGGCGGACAGCCTGCAACTGAGCTTTCCCCGGTTTAGCGATTTGCTTCTCAACGAGATATTGGCGGACAGCCGTTTTGATGAGGCGATAGACGAGGAAGTTCGCAAAGACGCCGATAAACTGGCGGAACTCTCCGACCCCCTTCGCTTTCAGGCGGAACGGAACAGCGCCGGTATCGCGGATGCGCTGGGACTGGATCCGGATCAGGCGGAATTGTTGTATATGTTCTATTTTGCGGAGCAGGGGGCGGCAGATAACCTGCAGCTGAGCTTTCCCCAATTTGCCGATCTCTTGCTCAACGAGATATTGGCGGATAGCCGCTTTGACGAAGCGATCGAGGAGGACGTCCGTAAAGAAGCGGACAAATTGGCGGTATTGGCCGATACGGACCGCTTTCAAGCGAAAGGAACCAGCGAGGAAATCGCCGAAATGCTGGATATGGATCCCGATCAGGTAGAGTTGTTGTATATGCTCTACTTCGCGCGCTACGGCGCGCCGAACTGGATCACCGTGGACGTATCGACTTTCTTGTCCATGCTGACCCACGAAGTGATGGAAGACTATCGTTTCGCGGGTCAGTTTGACCCGGATACGCGCAATCAGTTGCGTATGCTCGGCGCCTTTGGCGACAGAGAAAGCATCATGATGGACTATACGCCGGAAAGCCTTGCCGGCTTGCTTGGCCTTGACCGCGAGACGGCGGCGTTTCTCTTTGCCCTCTATACCGCCTCCCGTGGGAGCGGGGATCCCGGCAGTATGCCGATCAGCGAGTTTGTCCGCTTTCTGATGGAGGATATAGCCGGCCATGCCGCCTTTGCTTCTCTGCTCGACGACGCCCAGAGGCAGCAGATAGGGATGCTGTCCGTGTTTACCGATGCGAATACGCTGCTTGCCGAATATACCATTGAGCAAATGGCGTATATACTCAGCAGCATGGGACTGGCGCCAAGCGTCGTGGAAATGCTGTACACGATGCACTATGGCAGTCCCTGCTACAATTGCGGCGGCCCCGGATATATAGAAGTGAGCCCGGGCGTATTCGAACCCTGCACGGTATGCGGCGGGTATGGCTTTACTTATTCGGGCGATACAGCAGGCTTAACGATGACGTTGTCAGAATTTATCGATTTGCTGATCGGTTTTCTCAACGCTGCGCCGGAAGGCGCCCCTGTGGAACTGCTTGCCCTGAAGGCGCTGAAAGACGCCGCCCTGGCAGGCTATCCCCTGGATATCGGGCAGACGGCGGCAATAACCGGTATGGAGCCGGAGTTGCTGGCGCCCCTGTTTCTATACCACAGGACGCTGGTTGACGGGTATCGCTTTCCTCCCGCGACATTGTATGATCTATTGCGGTTCATCGCCCGTGAATTGGGGCCTTCCGGGTTTGGCGGGGAGGAACTGGCCCGGCTGTCCGCTCTGGCGGATCTGATGGACGCGGTGATAGCCGGACAGAGGCTTAATGCCGCAAACATGGCTGCGCTGCTTGGTATGGAAGCAGAAATGGCCCGGATACTCTTCGCCTACCATTTCAGCCTGGAAGGGTATACCGGCGACTGGCTGGTATCCTTGCGGGATCTTGTGGATTTTGTGCTGGACGACCTCGCGGAAGGGGTGTTCCGGGACATGATCAAGTCAAGCGATATAGCCGATCTGGAAATGGCCCGTACCCTTATGCGGAGTACTTTGTCGGCGCGGCATTTTACGGCGGCGGAACTCGCGGATCTGGTGGATATGGCGCCGGATACGCTGAAGCTGGTCTATGCGTATTATCTGCATCTTTATGGCGATACCAGCGCCTGGCTGCTGTCCTTGCAGGGCCTTGTGGACTTTGTACTGGACGATCTTGCTGTAGGGGAGTTCCGCGACGCCATCGAGGAAAGCGATCTGGACGATCTGGAAATGGCGCGCAGCCTGATGCGCAGCACCTTGTCCGGGCAGCTGATGACCGCAGCGGAGCTTGCGGATCTGGTGGATATGGCGCCGGATACGCTGAAGCTGGTCTATGCGTATCATCTGCATCTTTATGGTGACACCAGCGACTGGCTGCTGTCCTTGCAGGGCCTTGTGGACTTTGTGCTGGACGACCTCGCTGTGGGGGAGTTCCGCGATTCCATCAAGGAAAGCGATCTGGATGATCTGGAAATGGCGCGCAGCCTGATGCGCAGCACCTTGACCGGGCGGCTGATGACCGCGGTCGAACTTGCGGATCTGGTCGACATGGCGCCGGATATGCTGCGGGTCCTCTATGCTTACCATACCACTCTCTATGGCGATACCACGGGTTGGCTGCTGACGTTGCAAAACCTGGTGGAGTACATCCTCACAGATCTGTCGGCCGACGAGGATTTCAACGATGTGCTGGATGCGGATACCCTGGACGACCTGCGGACGCTGCAAAGGATCATCAACGGAACCCTGGCGGGAACGTTCTACAGCCCGGACGCATTAGCAAACTTGCTGGATATGGACAGGGATTCGCTTTTGCAGCTATATTATCTTCGTATCAGCCGCTATGGCGACATACGGGATTGGATGTTGTCGATCCATGCGTTTATCCGCTTTATCCACGACGATGTGCTGACCGACGCGGATCTGTCCGGTAGGATCAGCGCCGGCGACGCGGATAGGCTGGCGGCGTCCAGGAGGCTGGCGGACGCCGTTGCCAACGGCGAATCCTTCTCCTATGGAGACATGACGGCGATGTTTGACGGGCTGGCGAAAGGAATGACCGCCAACCAGATGAAGTTGCTGTATGTTTACTATTTCAGCCGGACGGATACCGATCCGGGATGGCGTTTCAGCATCATCGACTTGTTCCATTACCTGGTTGACGACATTCTGCCCGACCCGGTCTTTGCCGAGGTGTTCGAAGATAAAGACCGTCAAACGCTGCTGGACGCCAGGGCGGACATCGACGACGCGGTCGGCAAACTGACGGGCCCGAATTACTCTCTGATGTCGATTGCGACGACCTTTCCAGGGGAATCCGATGATACCCGTATGTTCATCCGCAGTTTGATGCAGGATTTCAGTGGAAACCTGAGCGGCGGATACTACCTGATCGGCAACGCGGCGATGAACTATGAAATGTCGCAGACCTTCGGCAGAGAGAATTTGCTGATCAGTCTGCTGACGGCAGGCGCCATTTTTACCGTCGTAGCGCTGACCTTCCGCTCGCTGATCCTCCCGGCCATTCTGGTGCTTGTCATCCAATGCAGCGTCTTTCTTACGGTCAGCATCATCGGGCTGCAAGGCTATAGTATATTTTATCTTGCGCTCATCATCGTACAATGTATACTGATGGGCGCTACGATCGACTATGGGATCCTGTTTGCTTCCTATTATATGGAAAAGCGAAAGACACTCAGCCCGGCAGAGGCCCTTACCGCGGCGTATAACGGATCCATCCATACGATTCTGACTTCCGGCTTAATCCTGATTATTGTCATCGGTTTTGTCGGCATGTTCTTTGAGAATCCGGTGAACGGCGAGATCTGTCAAACGATATCCATAGGGGCGATATGCTCTTCGGTGTTGATCATATTTATTCTGCCCGGCATAATAGCTCTATGCGACAAGCTTGTAACGCGCAAAATCTAAGACGGGCTGCGTCCATAGAACGAATCGGCGCGACCCTATAACCTCGGATCAACAGGCTCGCTTTCCATAGCCAGCACCCCGAAGACGCAGGGATGCACCCGATACAGCGGCTCGGCGGACACAAAGCGCTCCAGCGACTCCATGCCAAGGGCGAACTCCGCAAGGGCGAGGTTGCGTTTCTTTGCCAGCGAACGCTTTTTTAATCGCGCTAAATTGCCTTCCAGCTGATATTCGGGGCCGTATATAATTCGCAAGTATTCACGCCCCCGGCATTTTACGGCGGGCTGCAGCAACTCCGCGCCTTTTGTAGCGATGAAATCATAGGGTTTTACCACCATACCTTCCCCGCCGGAAGCGGTTAAGTCTTCCCACCACTTGACGCCGGCGGCGACGCTGTTTTCATCGAGCAAATCCACAAGCAGATGCGCGGTTGCCATAAAAACAGGATCCCTTCCCGTCATATAGTTCGCAATGGTTTCCATATGCCAGATATGGTTTTCTCCGCACCAGGTTTTCCCCTCTGTGGCGAGGAGATGGAAGGGTGCGATACGGTAATCGTCAAGTCCATTCACCTTCCAACAATACGCGCGGTACGAATCGGTGTATAACTGTAACGCGTCCGCGCGGGTTTGAACCCGTTCCGACAGCGCATACAAATCCACACTCCGGTTGGACTGCGCTTCCGCATCGATCTCCGGGCTGCCCAAAACAGCAGCCGCTTTGCGGATGGCGTCGAGGGCCGACGACAAAGCGCTGCGACCAGCGCGTCCGACAGGGGCGTACTGCTCTTCCAGCAGCTTTTGCGCTTTAGCCGACCACGGCATAAACTCTGTGTCAAGACATAGCCAATCGGTGTGGAAATCGTTCCAGAAACCAGAAGACGTCAGCACGGTTTGTAGCCGCGTCAAAATGGCGTTTTGTGTTTCTTCATCATGAAAGAAATGCCGTCCTGTCCGGGTGTAAATAATGCCAAAACTACCATCGTTTACCTTAAAACGTCTCGCGGCGGTTTCCGCGTCCTTGCACAGCACAATCACGGCGCGGGAACCCATGTGTTTCTGCTCACAAACGACCTTCCCTATGCCGCGCGTTTTGTAATAATCAAAGGCTTCTGTAGGATACTCCAGATAATCCGGTAGCCTGCTGGTTTCGCAAGGGGACATGGTAGGCGGAAGGTAAATCAGCCAATGGGGGTCGGCGGCAAAGCGACTCATTACTTCCAATGCGGCGGCAGCATTCTCCGCGTTGATTTTGATGCTGCGGCGCAGGCGGGTCGTCAGATAGGTTTGCCCCATTACGTCATCTATGGTCAACATATCATCATCGGGAACAGGCGTAGCAAGAAATGGCTTTGCCGGTGCATAATACTGGCGCGCGGCGTCAACTTGCAGGATTTCCATTTCGGGATACCGGTACGCAGTCAGTTTGCCGCCGAACACACAGCCGGTATCAATGTTAAAGGTATAGTTAGTGGCTTCCACTTCAGGCGTAGGGGTATGTCCATATACCACCATCGCTTTGCCGCGATAGGCAAGCGCCCATGGCAAGCGTACAGGCAGACCGAATGCATCGATTTCTCCCGTTGTGTCGCCATACAGGCAGAAGTCGCGAACACGCCCGCTGCTGCGCCCATGATACTTTTCGATCAAGCCGGCGTGCGCGACGACGAGTTTTCCCGTGTCGAATACATAATGGCTGATCAGGCTTTCCAGAAACGTCTTCACCTCCGCGACAAATTCCTCGCTTTGGGCGTCCAGCTCTTGAACGGTTTGATCGAGTCCATGGGTCAGTTGCACCTGCGCGCCGCGCAATTTTCTCAACAGCTTCGCGTCATGGTTGCCGGCGAGGCAATAGGCGTCGCCGGATTGAACCATACCCATAACCAGGCGCAGCACGCCTACATTATCCGGGCCTCTGTCGCAAAGATCGCCGAGAAATACCGCCTTGCGTCCTTCCGGCGGCGTGACCTTATGGTGCGGCTTATCCACCGTGTAGCCGAGCGTATCCAGCAGACTGCACAGTTCATCGTAACAGCCGTGAATATCGCCGATCATATCAAAGGGACCGGTTTCGTCTTTCTTGTTATTCCATAACGGCGTCCGGACGATTTCCACATCGGCGAGTTCGTCCTCGCTTTTCAGCACATAGACATAGCGAAAGCCTTCTTTTTGTAACGAGCGTATAGAACGGCGCAGCTGTCCACTTTGCCGGGTAATGACGTGGGCGCCAAAGTTGCGGTCCGGACGCTTAGCGTTACGTTCCCGGCACAGCTTCTCCGGTATATCCAATACAATCGCAACAGCATGACAGTTTTGCTCTTTTGCAAGTTGCACTACTGGCGCGCGGGCTTCCTTCTGCACATTCGTCGCGTCGATCACGGTCAGCAGGCCCAGTTCCAGCCGTTTATTGGCAACATAGTAGAGGGTATCAAAGGCTTGCGACGATACCAACTGATTGTTTTCATCATCTGAAATGAGCGCGCGGAAATAGTCGGAGGACAATACTTCTGTGGGCTTGAAAAATCGCCCGGCAAAGGTAGTTTTTCCGCTGCCGGACACACCGATGAGCGCCACAACGGCGAGTTCGGGAATCTCTATTCGCATAGCGTGAACACCCCCATCTGCGTCGGCGCGCCGCAGCTTTCCTCAAGGTCGCCGATTTCCGAGAATTGTACGGTATAGCCGAATCGTTCCGCCGTCCGCTTCGCCCAATCCCGGAATTCCGCCCGCGTCCACTCAAATCTGTGGTCGCCGTGACGTAAATCCTCTTCATACAAGAAATGGTAATGGGCATTGTATTCTTTATTTGGCGTAGTCAGCACCACAACGGGCGGCTTGGCAAACTCAAACAGGACGCGTTCAAACGCGGCAAGGCGCGGAATGTCCAAATGCTCGATCACTTCTACCACACAAGCCGCGTCATACTCCGCGAAGCGGTCGTCCTTATAAGTAAGCGAACCTTGCCATAGCCGGACATGCGCAGGCATAACATCCCCGGGGCGTCCCTTCTTGAGTTTTTCACTCGCGCGCGCAAGGGCCACATGGGATACATCGACCCCTGCGATTTGCGTAAACTGGCGGTCTTTCAGGAGCAAATGCAGAAGATTGCCCTCGCCGCAGCCC
>Ga0099364_10006032_pt1 | contig 17756 bp, 13 predicted proteins | sample TergutTh196P3_FD_73070 | JGI IMG/M metagenome (GOLD analysis project Ga0099364, IMG submission 73070) | Microcerotermes parvus P3 segment gut microbial communities from Pointe-Noire, Republic of the Congo - Th196 P3 | ecosystem: Host-associated > Arthropoda: Insects > Digestive system > Gut ...
TATGCCTTATATATCTGTTCAAACTCGGTCACTTTTTCACCTCCTCGCCTATAAGACTCTCGAATTGCATTTATCTTACAAAATATTTTTCATAAACATAAAACGGGGCAAATATGGATTTCATATTTGCCCCTTCAATCTGCCCCAAACCACAATGCCCGAAGCCGATACCCTGGAAGCCTTGCGTACATTTACAATGCCGAATAAACAATATTCCTAAGCCTCCGCACATAACACTTTGTGCTTATGCGGACGCTTTGCGTCATATAAAGGAAAATAAGGCCGTCTAAAGGGCTGATAAAGAATTGCGTTCCCAGCCACCCTGCCCCGATTAATTCCCCGGCCCGCCCAAAGGCTGTCATTTGCGTTGGTTCCATTAAGACATCGATGAAATTCCCATAACGGTAACCTGATGGGCCGCCATATAAGGTTTCTTTGCATAACTGTGGTTCTTTTAAAATCCGCGCCGTTGTAAAATAATCAAAGGCGGCTTTTGATAAAATCTGCACTCCGTCAAGTGTTCCTTTGCCTAGCAGCATTTTGAGAAATTTCATATAATCATCAATGGTCGAAGCAAGCCCTGCGCCGCCTGATTCAAAAGCTGGCGGTGATTCCATCCGGTTTTGGATGCCAAGCCGGGGTTCGGTAAATTCTATCAAGCCCGACGCAGTTTCTTCATAAGTCCTTGCCAAGCGCGGCTGCTTGTCCGCCGGGACATAAAAAGCTGTATCTTTCATGCCGAGCGGCCCGAAAAATTCATCATTTAAAAACTCGCCATAACTTTTGCCGGAAATGACTTCCACAATCGCTGCCATAATGTCGGTGCAAGTCCCATAAACATAAGCCTCGCCCGGCTGGAAAAGCAAAGGGCATTGCCCCAATTTGTTGGCAAACTCATAGGTAGTGATTTTTCCCCCGCCGGGAATTTTAAGGCTAGAATCCACTTCATTAAAAACCGCATCAACTTCCTTTCCGGTGAGGGTATTAAGATCGTCCGGGTAGGGCATTCCTGCCGTCATTCCCAAAAGATGGTTAATTGTCATTTCTTGCTTTAACGGAACAAGGCCGTCTTTAGTTGCAACTTTTTGTGACGCAAAGCCGGGCAGGTATGCGCTGACAGGGTCTTGGACATCTAAAAGCCCGCGCTCAATAAGCAGCATTACCGCTATGCTGGTGACAGGTTTGGTCATCGAATAAATCCGGAAGATAGTGTCGCGTTTTATTGGTTTGGCGGCGGCGATGTCGGCGTGTCCGGCATTGACATAATATTCTTCTTTGCCGTCCTTAAAAACCATCACGCTAGCCCCGGCGTTATGCTCTTTTTCGATCGCGTCCGCCAGTACCGCGTCAATTCGCTTTAGCTTATCTTGATTCATTAAGTTAACCTCGCTTTTTTATTATAGTTTACCAGAAAAAATCTTTTATTTTAAGTACAATTAGGGCATGGATATATAATAATGCCTAGCTATACACTAAGAAAATGCTAGCCCTAAGGCTAGCACTCTCTTAAAGTCAGTTTTGCCTAATTCATATTAGCCATATAAGCGTCATAAGCTTCTTGGTGGGCATTAAGCCATTGGTAATAACCAACGCTTTCAAGCTGTTCAATAAAGGTGTCCCATTCGTGTTCAATTCCGCCATGTGAAACCCATTTAGCCAGGGTATAATTCACCAAAGTACGGATATCAGCACGGTGGGCATTAATGATTTCCGTCTGCTCAGGGGTATAAAAGGCAAGGTTTGGGAACTCCTCGGCCGGGTCAATGTAAGGCATTGCAATCTCTTGGATGGCTAGCTTAAGCATATTGCCGCCCTCGGGATAAAGTTCCAGCTTGATTCCGAAATCTTCGTAATTATCAGGGAAGAATTTGGGGCCGTAATCAACGGTTGCGGTCCGCCATGATCTCATTCCGACATCTTCTTCTGGGGTCGGCGGCATTTCTCTCCATGTGCCGTCAGCAGTTATTTCCATGCAGCGGCCGTCTACCGGGCCAATAAGATTTTGGAGTGATGCTTCAATCGTAAAGAATTCATCGGCCCAGCGGGCTGCAATTTCGGGATATTCACAGAAAACGGTAATCATAAATTCGTTCCGTGTAATCTTGCCCGGCATTTGTCCGCTAAAGCGTTGGCCGTCGGGACGTGCCGGAGGTGCAATGACGATATACTGGTCTGCCCATTGGCCAAAGCTTGCGTCAGGAGTCCATCCGAGTTCGAATCCAACAAGTGCTTGTTCGCTATCTACCCTTTTACTGAATGACTGTCCCCATGACTGGGTATAAAATTCATTGTCCATTAAGCCATTTTCAAACATCTTGCGCATGAACTGGATTGCTTCCCTGTTTTCCAAAGTAACAGGAGCAAAAGTAACCACGCCATTACGGACGCCAAGGCCTTCAGCGTGATTGCCGCGTGCGCCAAAGAAAGTGCTGATTGGGCCTTCGGCAAAGAAAGTCGTGGCATCAGAAGCTCCGCCGGTAAAAGGAATGACAAGCGAGCCGTCACCTTTAGGGTCGTTGTTTTTGAAAGCGTAAAGGACATCATATAACTCGTCCGTAGTTTCGGGAGCAGCCAAACCAAGATTGTCAAGCCAAGTTTTATTGATGATCGGCTGGGCCCCGGCAGCAGCCCTGATGCTGATGAGTGAGGGAAGAGAATAAATATTGCCGTCAAGATGAGTGACAGCAGCCTTAAGTTCCGGCTGGAGTTCAAACGCCCGTTTAAGGTTCGGCATGAACTCATCAATTAAGTCATTAAGGGGCAGGAAATAACCAATATTATTGATGATATCATCATCGGTAAATCCGTTTGAGCCATAGATAACTCCGGGCAGGTCGCCGCTGGCAAACATAATCGCTTTTTGCTCGGTAAAAGCATTAGCGGTAGGGGTAATCCAGTTGAGGTTTACGTTTGTTTTTTCTTGTAATTCGGCAAACCATTGATTGTCTTTAAATTCTTCACCGTGTCCTTCAAAACGGACGTGCATAATATCCATTTCATAAGGGGTGTTGACAATGGGGTAGCCGGTCCGGTTAAAAAATTCGTCATCAGCCGTCTGGGTTGTTTCACCCGCGGCAGCAGAATCAGTTGTTCCCGCTCCAGACGGGGTTGCGGTGTCGGTGTTACCGGAAGTGCTTCCGCAGCCGCTTAAGATGCTTACAGTAATAAGTATTATCATAAGCAGTGTGACAGTAGGTCTAAAATGTTTTTTCATAATGATCTCCTTTTTATTTTATAAATAAGATAAATGTAAATATATTGCCATTACTGCGTTTATTATCCTCCTTTCTCTCCGCAGCTAAATATTAAGTCCGCAGTTTTAAGCTAAGAATCGCTTGCGATTCTTCCCCGGAAGCCTTGCTTCCCCGGAAGCTATGCTTCCGTTTTTACCCTTTTATTGCCCCTATCATGACGCCCTGGTTAAAGTGCTTTTGGACAAAGGGGTAAAGTAACATAATCGGCACGGTTGAGACAACAATGCTGCTATACATCAAAAGGTCGGCTATTTGCTGGGCGCGGACAGCGATATCATCACCGCCCCACATGGTGGTTGATTGGTTGACGACCAAGATCGAGCGTAAAACCAGCTGCAAGGGCAGAAGCTCTGGGGCCCGGGGCAGATAAATCAAAGCGTTAAAATATGAATTCCAATGCCCGACCGCTGTCCATAAACCGATAACGGCGATGACAGCCTTGGAGAGGGGCAGGGCAATGATAAAATAGAATCGCAAATTGCCGCAGCCATCTATTTTGGCAGCATCGAGCAAATCTTCCGGCAGGTTTTGAAAGAACGTCCGGGCAACGATGATATGAAAGGCCATGACCGAAAAGGGTAAGACCATGACCAGAAAAGTATTAAGCAGCCCAAAATCGGAAATATTTAAGTAAGTCGGAATCAAGCCGCCATTAAAAAACATCGTAAAGATGAAGAATAAAGTGATGAACTTCCGGCCGACCAAATCTTTTCTTGACAGCGAATAAGCAGCGGAAAGATTGACAAAAAGGCTGATGAATGTCCCAACGATGACATAAGCAATCGTGTTGCGGTAGGCAAGCCAGATATCACCGCGCTTAAAGATTTCTTGATATCCAAGCAGGGTAAAATCAACTGGCCACAAAAACACCCTGCCATTATAAACCGCCGAAGGGTCACTAAAAGAGGCGATGAGGATAAACCACATCGGATATGCCACAATCAGTAAAGCAATGCTGGCAAGCCCATAAACAACTATATTAAATGCGACATCTGACTTAGTCTTATGAATTTTTCCAGAATTTTCCATTTTCTATTCCTTTCTATATTTGCCTATAACGCAGTTACGAATACCAAAGACTGCCAGCGGCTACCACAAACTGCTATTGCTGACCCGCTTCGAAATTTGGTTAACGGTGATCAGCAGGATAAAGTTAATCACATTATTAAAGAGGTTAACCGCAGCTGATAAGCTATACTGCATATTAAGCAAACCAATTTTGTAGACATAGGTCGAAATGACTTCGCTTTGCATGATGTTAAGCGAGTTTTGCATTAAAAATACTTTTTCAAAACCAATGTTCATCAGATTCCCCGACCTTAAGATTAAGAGGACAATCATGGTCGGAAGAATCATCGGGATATCAATGTAGAGAAGCTTTTGAAATTTTGACGCCCCATCGATATCGGCAGCTTCATAAAGCGCCGGGCTTATTGCCGAGAGGGCAGCAAGATAAATTATGCTGTCCCAGCCGGTATTCTGCCAGACATCGGACCAGACAAAGAGATGGCGGAAGGCTTCCGGTATTGCCATCAGATTGACCGGGTCAACCCCAAAAACCCTGGCCACCAGCCCGGCGACCCCAACGCTGGGGGACAAAACAAGCAGCATTAGGCCAACAAGGACAACAGTTGAGATAAAATGCGGCATATAGGTGACGATCTGGAAGACTTTGCGGAAATATTTAACCCGCATTTGGTTAATACATAAAGCCATGATAATCGGAAGCGGGAAAGCAACGATTAAATTATAAAGGCTTAAGGTGATTGTATTTCTAATCGTTGTGCCAAAAAGAAAAGAGTTAAAGAAGCGTTCAAAATGCTTAAACCCGACCCAAGGGCTGTCTGTAATCCCAAGGCTGGTGTTGAAATCCTTAAACGCGATGGTAATTCCGTACATTGGCTTATACGTAAACAAAATCAAAAGCACAATCGCCGGAGCAAGTAATAAGTAAAGCCCCCAATTCTTTCTGACTGAGTTAAAAAATGAAATTGCTTTTACACCCATTTTAAACCTGCCTTTCGAATACTGGTATATGCCACTCATCACTAATAAAAATCGTTTGGTTTCCGGCATATTCTTCATTGCCAAAGTAATTTTTCCATTTTCCCTCCGGCAAATAAACGCTGCGTCCAGCCGTATTTTCCGTGAGGATTGGGGCGACTAAGTAATCATCGCCAAGCATAAATTGATCATCTATTAAAAGCGCGTCTTGATCCGCCGGATAAGCATAAAAAAGCGGATAAATCAGCGGACGGTTTAAAGCCGCGCATTTCTTCGCCTGACTGGATAAATAGGGAACAAGCTTTTCCCGGAGCTTGTGGTAAAAGCGAAGCCGCGAAAGAAGTAAAGCGTCGCTTGCTTTGCTGGCAATATTCCAAGGGCTTCTTTCATTGTCGTTTTCATTGGTGGCAAGCAGTTCCTTAAATTGCCCGCCGATGGGTTCAGAATGCCATTGCATAATCGGACAAAAACAAGCCATCTGGGTTGCACGAAGATAAAGGTCTCTGCTAGGAAGCGGTCCGGCGAATCCGCCGATATCAAAGCCCCAAAAAATAATCCCGCTCATGCTGGCTGAAAGCCCGGCCTTTAATTGGGCACGAAGCTCGGAAAAAGTCGATAATTGGTCTCCTGCCCACAAAATGGGGAGCATATGCTGCCCGGCGAAACCGGAGCGGCTAAATAAAACCCTTTTATCCGTGACAAAATCCGTGTAAGCCTTAACATAGCTTTGGGAATAGCCGTTTTTCATTTCCGCGCCGTCCCGTCCGTCATGAAATCTTAGGTCGTCACGGTAAATAAATTCACCGCCATCAGTCTTAAAACCGTCAACCCCTATATCCAGCAAGTATTGCCTGCGTAAGAACCACTCATTCACGGTTTCGGGATTAGTAAAATCAGGAATCATTGACCCGGCAAACCAGTTGCCCGCCGGAATCTCATAAGGATTTCCGTCAGCCAATTTTACGCACAGCCCACGCGCCGAAGCGGTTTTCCGGTCAAGATCATTTTGGGCGTTTTGATTTTCATCGGGGCTAAGCAATTTAAAGACTGGGCATTGCCATAAAATAACGCGCAGCCCGGCAGCGTGGATTTTTTCAATCATTGCTTTGGGGTCCGGCCATCTGGCGTTTTCCGGAAAGGAGAAATCTTCATATTTAAATGCGCCGTCTTCTCTGACATCATATTGTGCGTCATTAAAGATATAAAAAGTGGCTTCATCGCTCCATGCCTCAAGAACCATGACTCCGGCGGGGAAATCATATTGCTTAAGCAGTAAAAGCTGTAACTCGGCTTTTTCCTGGGTATTCCAGCGGTGGGCCGATATCCAAGGCAGAAAAGCCCAGTCCGGTGGCAGGGCCGGCGTGCCAAAAAGGGACATATATTCAGAAATAACCGCTCTGGGCGGACCGGAAAATAAAACCAGCTCCGTGCCGTAATTTATGCCATTAATAACAATGCTTTCCTCATTAAAGGTAAAGGACATTGTCCTTAAATCCGCGGCGTAAAGCCCAAAACCACTATCGGTCAAGAAAAAAGGCATTGGGCAATAAGATTTATCACCTTGCTCACAAAATTTTTCTTCAATGGCAATATTTATCGTCTGCCCCTTTAGGTTTAGGGTATTAAAACGTTCACCGCCGCCAAAAGCAGCCTGATAGGGCAACGAAATGATAAGACTGCCGTCCGCTTCATTAAGTTCGGCTATCCCGCCGTCAAAGGCATATGAATATGCTAATTTTTTGCTGAAAAATATTTTATCCATCTTTACCTGCTTTAAAATTTGCGGACTGAACCGCGTTCAACGATATCAACCGCTAATATTTCCTCGCGCTTAGTCAGGTTTGGTTCTCTAATGCTTTGAACCAGGATTTCAACCGCTCTTTTTCCTTTTAAGGAAATTTGCTGTTTTACGGTCGTTAATCCGGGCGGTATGTATTTGGAAACTTCTAAATCATCAAAGCCCATGATTGAAATATCATCGGGGACATTGATTTTTCTTGCGGAAAAAGCCTTAATCGCGCCGATTGCCAGAATGTCAGCCGCGGTAAGGACAGCTGTGGCGGGCATTTTCTGGTCGATTAATTTGTTGGCTAAGTTAATTCCGCTTTCAAAATCAATCAAACCCTCGAAGACCAATTCTTTACGGAAAGGGATTTTACGTTTTTCCAAAGCTTGGCGGTAGCCCTCAAGCCTTTTTTGCATTACGCCGTCATTACGCAGCTTTCCGCAAAAGAAAGCAATATCCTGATGTCCCATGTCGGTAAGGTATTTGGTCGCAAGATAGCTTCCATATACGTCATCAATCCGGACGCAGTGATGGTGCTGGCCTGAACAGTAGCTGTCAACCAGCACAAGCGGGATATCGTGGCTGCTTGCTTCAAGATAAAAATCGCTGGGATAAACGCCGATGGCGATAATGCCGTCCAGGTTGCGTTTCCTTGCAAGGTCAAGATAACTTTCTTCGGGGTCAGTGCCGGAAACAATCAGATGATAGCCGTTTATTCTTGCTTCGCATTCAATCGCACCAAGAATTTCACCGTAAAAGCCGTTTTGGAACATCATCGTGCTGCCGGGCTCGGTTTGCGGGACCAGGACGCCGATTAATAAAGAATCATTGCTGCTTAGGCTTCTTGCGCTAAGGTTTGGCACATAACCAAGCTTGCTGATTGCTTCCATTACGCGCTGGGTGGTATCTTGGGAAATGGCCTTTTTCTTATTAAGGACATAGGACACAGTGGCAATAGATACACCGGCTTCTTCGGCTACTTCTTTAATCGTCACATTCTCGGGCATTGTTAGCTCCTTTCTGTTTAAACGCTTAACCACTTTCAATGTCATTCTAGCACAGCGATTTGGGTATTGTCAACACATTTTTTAAAAATTTTTTAGAAAATTGCGCAATATGCCGAAAATATATTTGACAAGGGCTAAAATATAGTCTATAATCAAGCGAAAGATGTTTAAACGCTTAAATGGAAATTAATGGATTTGGAGGATTACAGGCATGAAATACATCCCAACCGGAAATATGATGGTCGCCCTGCCTTGCCTTAGGGAAAGTGACGCAGCCATCGAAAACTTTACCTTTCTTCACATGGCAAGCAAAGGCATGATAGATGTCCGCGGCACAGATGAAGAACCGCTGATTAAGCCTTTTTTCGAAATCAATGGGGAAAAATTTGCGATGGCAAATCTTAGCTGGTCGCGGATTGGCGACTGGATTCCGTCATTTAGCGGCACAGTTGGCACAATGGACAGCCTTATAATAGAAGGAATAATCCTTGCGCCAGTTGATGAACGCGGTTTTGGCGTGAAGATAAGCATTACAAATATGGGCAAAGAAAGAGCAGACGCTGGCTTAGGCTTGCATTTATGCTGGGCAAAAACCTTGCATTCAGTTAATGAAGACAAAGAGATTTTGGGGGCAAAGCATTGTTACAGGAGTAACTGGAACGAAAGTTATGTTTTTGACCTGCGTCTTGGCTTGCCGCTTTTTAGTTTTGCCCCGATGTGCGTTGAAGCAAGCAATGTTTCAGAGGTTTTAGCCCCTGATATGAATGGCTTGGAAGAGAACGAAAATTTAAGGCTTAAGATCTTGCGTAAGGCCGCACTTCAAGCTAGCGAAACTTTGACGCTGACGGTCTTTTTCGGCCTTGGTTATGAGGAAGTTGCCGCGGCAACTTCGGCAAAAGAAATGTTAAGGCAGGGCTGGGATTATGAATATGAAAATACTCTAAACTGGCTGCTTCAAAGAACTTATCCCATCAAAGACAAGAAAATTTCCAAAATTTACCATGAAAATTTGTTTTTTTGCCTATTTTACGCCTTGGGTGTGACGCTTGACACGGAAGAGCTTGTTTCCGTCACTAGCCGCAGTTCACGTTATTATGTCAGCGCGGCATATTGGGATCGCGACAGCTTGCTGTGGGCCTTTCCGGCGATCTTGGCAGCTGATAAAATGCTGGCGCGGGAAATGTTACTTTATGTCTTTGGACGGCAAAGGCGTAATATTGGCGTCCATTCCCGTTTTATTGACGGAACGGTGCTTGAGCCGGGCTTTGAGCTTGATGAATTAATGGCGCCAATTATTGCGCTTAACCGCTACATAGAAGCTACAAAAGATAATGAAATCCTTGAAAAAGCTGATCTTATTGAGGGCATTTCCTTAATCTTGGCCAAGCTTACGGAACGGAAACATCCTGAAATCCCGCTCTTTTCGACCTTTTTACAGCCAACCGATGATGAAATAGTTTATCCTTATCTTACCTATAATAATGCCTTGGTCTGGTTTGGCCTTACCGCAATTAAAAAACTCTACCCTGGCTGCTATAAATTCCCGGCCGCACCGGAAGAGATAAAGGATGCGATTTGGGCAAATTGCGTCAAAGAGATAAATGGGAAAAAGCGGTTTGCTTGGTCGCTTGACCTTAAAGGCAATTTTGATGTTTATGATGAGCCGCCGGGAAGCTTGCTTTTGCTTCCGTATTATGGGTTCTTAGAGCCGGATCATCCGGTGTATGCCGCGACAGCAGAGCATATCAGGTCAGCTGATTATGAATATAGCTTCGCCGGAAACCCGATTGCCGAAATCGGCTGCCCCCATGCCCCCCATCCGTGGATCTTAAGCATTGCCAACAGCTTGTTATGCGGATATGAGGAAACGGCTTTTAACCATCTTCGCCTGACGGAAATGGATAACGGAATTGCTTGTGAGAGTGTTGACGAAAAAACCGGGGAATGCACAACCGGGGCGGCCTTTGCTACTTGCGCCGGATTTTTGTGCCATGCAATCCACTCGGTCTTTGAAAAAGAAAAAGATGCCTGTCAGGACAATGATTTAGGCAGCGGAAAGGCACGGTCCAATAATGCGGAATGACATTATACTAGGAAAAGATAAAATTTCTTGCCAAAGCGGGAAATGGGATGAAGATTTTCATGAAAGCATTTTTTTTACTGGCAACGGGCGGATTGGAATGCGGGGTTATCTGCCTTGCCAAGCGGAAAAAAGGCCGCTCAAATCAGGCCTTTATATTGCTGGCATTTTTGAGGAAATAAAAGGCGGGATTACTGACATTGTCCATCTGCCGACCCCGGTATGTGAAGAGGCATATCTAAATGGTGAGATTCTGGCTGTTAATGATGGCGTTAAACGTTGCCTTGATTTAAAAAATGGCATTTTTTCCGCCGAATATACATTAGGCGTTGGCGAAAAGCGTCTTAACGTTCGGCATGAGCGTTTTGCGGCGCTTGACAACTTGGCTTACATCGTCCAGCGGACTTTTCTTACTGCGGAAGCGGACATAAGCTTTGAATGGCGGAGCGGGATAAGCCTTTCAGCCCGCAATAACCCAGTTCCTGACGACCAAGTTAAGTCAAACGAAGAAATTATTTGCTTATTTGCGGAAGAAAAACCGCTTTTTGGCAAGGATAGTTTAACGCTAAACGTCCGAACGCCAAAGACTGGGCTAAAGCTATCTTATCATTGTTCCATTGCTTGCGGGCAAAATGCCGAAAGTTTATCCACGGCAAAAGAGTACGCCAAAGTAAACGAGTTCGCGGGGCTAGTTTATCATATTAATCTCAAAAAAGGCGAAAGCATTTCTTTTGAAAAATTCTGCTTCATTCAGGCCAGCCGTGATGTTACAGCTTTTGCCCAATATGAGAATCAGGCTTATTCATATTTTGAAGCCCAGCATAAAGCCGCATGGGCTAAACGTTGGGAAAATATCGCCCTGCCAAGTTTTTTGGACAAGGAGACAGAAGCAGCGGCCAACTATCTGGCCATGCAGCTTGTCATGAACGGTAATGCGATTGACGAAACGGTTAGCATTGGCGCAAGAGGCTTGACCCACCCCCGCTACAAGGGCTGTTATTTTTGGGATACTGACTTTTTCCTGCTTCCTTTCTATCTAAAAACTCACCCTAAGACAGCCAGAAACCTTATCCGCTACCGGATTCTAAATTTGCCGGCGGCAAAAGAACACGCAGCAAAAACTTCGGCTAAGGGGGCGCGATATCCGTGGATGGCATCTTTTGACGGAAGCGAGCAATGCGAAAGCTGGGATATCGGTTTTAGCGAAATCCATATCACGGCGGACGTGGTTTTTGCCATTGATGATTACATAAAAAAAACCGGGGACGAATCGCTATATCCTGACGCTTATACAGTTTATATTGAAACAGCACGTTTTTTTAGTGACCGTTCGACCCGCGATATTGAGGGGAATGCCAACCTGCTTTTTGTGAAAGGGCCTGATGAATATTGCGGAATTACCAACAACAACTTATTCACCAATATGCTGGTCAAACACAACCTCAAGTTGGCAATTACGGCAGCCGGGGAATTATCCGCCCATTATCCGGACTTATATTCACAGCTTTTGATAACGGAAGATGAAGTAAGCAAATGGAAAAATCTGGAAAATGACCTGCCAATTGCCAGAAACAAGGCCACCGGGCGTTTGCAGCAGGACGATACCTTTCATCTGCTTGAGCCGATTGAAATAACGAAGCTAAAAAATGGCGATGGGGCAAGCTATCACCAGATTACTTTTGACCGGGTGCAGCGATATAAAGTGATTAAGCAAGCGGATTTACTTTTGTTAATGACAAGGATGCCGGAAATTTTTACCGCTGAAGAACGGATTAAGGCTTGGGAAGATTACGAGCCGGTCTGTCTTCATGACTCAACCCTTAGTTTTGCCAGCCATGCTTTGTTTGCCGCCCAGAATGGGTTAAAGGAAAAAGCGGAATTTTATCTAAATAAAGCCCTTTTCCTGGATTTACATGATTTGATGGGCAATACAGGCAAAGAGGGCCTGCACCTTGCGAATTTTGGCGAGTGCTGGCAAGCTTTGGCAAGCTTAGATTGCGGGTCAAGCCCGCAATGACGTAACCTTTAATCATGTTGCGGCCTCCGCCCAAGTCACTTAGGCCTCCGCCCAAGTCACTTAGGCCTCCGCCCAAGTCACTTAGGCCTCCGCCCAAGTCACTTAGGCCTCCGCCCAAGTCACTTAGGCCTCCGCCCAAGTCATTGCGGCCTCCGCGCCGCAATCTTGCAAACGTTCTATTTCTTGTATATAATAGATTTGAGGAAAGGCAGGTGAATATGCAAGGTAGAATCCATTCGATTGAAAGCTTTGGCACAGTAGATGGCCCGGGGACCAGATTTGTCGTCTTTCTGCAAGGCTGCCCAATGCGCTGCCTTTATTGCCACAATCCCGACACATGGGCGATGGACGGCGGCAAGATGATGACAGCGGAAGAAATATTTGCGCAATATGAAAGAAACCGCGGTTTTTATAAAGAGGGCGGAATCACCGTTACCGGAGGTGAGCCGCTTATGCAAATTGATTTTCTGACCTTATTATTTGATATGGCAAAGGATAAAGATGTCCATACTTGCCTTGATACTTCGGGCATTGCTTTTAACCGGGCTAATGAAAGGCTGTTAGAAAAGTTAGAAAAGCTTCTTGAGTTAACTGATTTGGTCATGCTGGACATCAAGCATATCAATCCCGAGACCCATCAAAAATTGACCAGCCAGCCAAACAAGAACATTCTTGATTTTGCCGCTTATCTTAGCGAGCAAAATATTGACGTATGGATTCGCCATGTTGTAGTCCCTGGCATTTCAGACGACAATAAGGAGCTTTATAATCTTGGTTATTATATCGGCCAATTCCATAACATCAAAGCATTGGATGTGCTTCCGTATCATACAATGGGCGTCTCAAAATACGAACAGCTTGGGATTCCTTATCCCTTGGCGGGCGTTCCGGCAATGAACCGGGAGGATATTTTGGAGAAAAAGCAAATGATTCTTGCCGGAATCAAAGAGCGGCGAAAGATAGTCTAAAAAATACGCAAAACCAAAAGGGGCTTCAAACACACCGTAGGTTTGAAGCCCCTTTTTTCGTATTTTAAATCTGTGCTAATTCTTGAATGGCCGTATCTTTTATCAGCGGTTCAAAATGTTCTTCCAGATAAGCTTCCGAGGCATAGACAGTTTTCTCAGGCATTCCATATTCTGACAGTATATTACAGACTTTATTGAAGTTCGCTGGTGAAATATTGCCTTTGGTAATTACCAGAACGAAACGTTCATCACGCGGTCTTTTATAAAGAGAATTTAAGCCTTGGTAGGTATTTACTAATACGTGCGAAAGACGGATGACGATATGCAATGAGTCAAAAGAGTAAATGCGGGTTAACTCCTGCGAAGCAAAAGAAAGAGCCTTTTTACCGTTCTGGTTATGGCGGTCAATCGCTTTGCTTCGTGAACTTGATATTGTATCATCGGCGTCAATTACTTCATTAAGATGGCTATTTTGAATTTTCTTGAATAAATCAAGTACTTCATCGGCGCCTTCGGCAAGTGATTCCATCATATCTTCAAAGTCGCTGCTTTCATCATGGATTGACGGGGCAAACTTCGAAAAGCGTGTGTCAAGCTCTTCGGGATCTTCGACTTTCGTGATAATCAGGATAATGCACTCACTGCTTAGGGGAATTGCTTCAATCATCAAGGGTATGTCCTCGGCTTCAAAACCGAACTCATATGATGCCTGTTGCATCATGTCCCTGAAAAGATTTTTGGCCTTTTCGGTACCATAAGCCAGCTCGCTTAGTTTTAGTTCTCTATCGGCTAAATCTTCTCGCGTTAGCGTACAGCGAATCTGATGATCATTAACTCGTTCTATTTTCATATTTTCACGTCCTTACTAATAAGATACTGCTCAAAAAAAATTTTGTTACATAAAGAGTATCGGAAAAATCGGCGATATTCTTTATCTTTTGACATTTTATCTCACCCCTATCTTATACTTTCATTATTAAATAGTCAAGTAGCTAAGCCAATAATTTAAAAATTTTTAATAATTGGTGCAATAAAATGACATCTTTGGTAAAAAAGTACAAGAAAATACAATTTACTGCTTGCTTTATTTGGCAATATCTGCTATACTGTCTCTGCGGTACTTACGAATTTGCACAATCTTAAGTGTGAAGTATGACGAAAATCTGTTTAATATTTCTCGCCGGACAATCTGTATCGAAAGGAGGATAGCAGAGACATATCAATTTTTTCAGTTAATCAAATATCGTAAGAAGTCTTGCAAGCAAGTGCTAAAGCAAATATGCTATAAGCAAATGTGCTATAAGCAAAAGTGCTTGTCATTGATAATCCTGATTAAACCAAATATCCTAATTCAAACGAACCACCCTAAAAGAAATTCAGCACCCATACGAGTCCGGTACCGTTTGTTACGGTTCTTTTCTAGGCCTTAGACTGTAACTTTTATCTCTTTTATATCTTAGTATCGTCAATCTTTTAAAAAGTATAAGCATTTTTTTCACAAACTTTAGTTCACAAATTTTAGTGTATGCTATCTTGATTATATTTTTGTATATCACGGAGTCCTTTTAGGTCTTATTGGAAATATAATCAGAAGGAGGATTTTTATGACTAAATCTGAGAAAAAAGACAAGTCAATTTTATCAAGCTTAAAATGTATCAGCAATAAAGGGATTATCCTTTACCTCGATGGGAAATTGGCGACTCCTGATGAGATCGCCTACCGTTGCATAAATGATAAAGCCGCTTATATGCCTGATTACATCATGGATGATAAAGGGACGCTAAAAGAAATCAGATATGATAAAGTGGTTTTAGAATAATGCTTGGCCTAGGAGACACCCTTAGCTTCTGCCTTAACTTTATTCAGCGCAAAAGCAATCGAAATTTGTAAAAAATGCTAATGACGTAGCTAAGATACTGTGCTATACTTAAGAGCGTTGGAGGTAATTACGATGAAGAACTTTTTTAGGCGACTCATTCCGGTAATTATTGCCATCGCTCTTATTTTTGCGGTGGTTTACTTTGTTTTTTACCCAGAATACCAAGAACGCTTTGAATACTCGGAAGAATATGCTGATTTAATGAACTATTTTAAGTTAGGTGACCTTACCGAGGTTGCCATTATTTTGCAAGATGAAATGATCCCAGAAAAAGCCCGGATTTGGGATGATGTTTATTATTTTGACTTAGAAACAGTCCATAAATACTTTAATCCGCGCTTCTATGTTGATGAAAGAGAAAGCTTAATCTTATACAGCTTGCCTGACTTTACCGTCCGGACAAGCATTGGCACAAAGTCCATTACCACAAAAGACGGTGAAATCAACCGTCCTTACCAAGTTTCGCGCATTGAGGGAGACAAGCTTTATCTTGCGGCTGATTTTGTCAAGGATTATACCAATTTTTCCTACGATGCTTTTAAGGACCCGGGGCGGATGCAGGTATATAATGAATGGGGCGAGGTCAGGATGGCGCGGATTAGCCGTGATACTCATGTGCGTTTCCTTGGCGGGATAAAAAGTGACGTGCTTTATGATATTTCTGCTGACTCAAGGGTCATGGTGCTTGACGAAATGGAAACTTGGGCAAAAGTAAAAACCACAAACGGCTTTATCGGCTATGTGGAGCTTCGCCGCTTGGGTGAAAGATATAATGAACGCCAAGTGCCGGTGACCAGCTATCAAGAGCCGGAATTTATCTCAAATACCCGTGACTTTAAAATCAGCCTTGGCTGGCATTATATCGGCGGCCCGGCTGGAAATGATACCATCTGGGACGTGACAAGGAATACACAAGGCCTAAATGTCATTTCGCCGACTTGGTTTTTCTTAGATGACGATGAGGGCAATTTTACCAGCTTTGCCAGCAATGCTTATGTAAAGGCAGCCCATGAAATGGGCCTTGAAGTCTGGGCATTAGTGGAAAATATGACAAACAATGTTGATATGTTTGAGCTTCTTGGCTCAACCTCAAAAAGGGCTTACTTGATTGAAAACCTTGTTGAAGCTGCGCTTTCATTTGGAATAGATGGGATCAATGTTGACTTTGAGGAATTAAGGCCAAATACGGGAGTCCATTTTATCCAATTCATCAGGGAACTTTCAATTCCATTAAGGGAGCATGGCATTGTCCTTTCGGTTGACAACTACGTCCCATATAGCTTTAATGACTTTTATAACCGCCCCGAACAGGGAGTTTTTGCCGATTATGTGATCATCATGGGTTACGATGAGCATTTCCGCGGCAGTGAAAATGCCGGGAGCGTGGCTTCGATTAATTATGTTGAGCATGGGATAAGGCGGACCGTTGAGCAAGTTCCGGCGCATAAAGTCATCAATGGCGTTCCTTTTTATACGCGGATCTGGGAGACCAGCGGCGGAACGGTCGGGGTCTGGCAGACGGTTGGAATGGCGGTTGCTAATGAATGGGTGGCAAGCCGCGGCCTTACTCCGGTATGGGATGAGGAAACCTGCCAGTACTATGCTGAATATACTGACAGTACGGGGGTGCATTATCAAGTATGGCTGGAATGCGCGGAGTCATTAAGGGTCAGGACTAATGTCATGGCCAATTATGAAATCGGCGGAATTGCTTTCTGGCAATTAGGGCAGGAAACCCCAGACGTTTGGGAGGTTGTGCTTGAGTATTTGGGGGAAGATGGGTAATCAGCACCTGGCTCTTGCTTAGGCATAACTTAATTCGGCAAATCATACTATGGTTTAGAGGAGTATGAGCCGATGCTTAAAAAGCCAAATTTTATCATAGTGATTCTTTCAGCAATCTTGCTTGCCTTATCTGCCAGATATTTTTTCATTAATAAAGACGCGATATTCGTATTTTCCAATCAACTATTGGGGAAAAAAGAAGCGGAGAGCTTTGCTTTCCGGGTCGTTATTGATGCCGGGCATGGCGGCCATGATCCGGGCAAAATTGCCGCAAGCGGAGCATATGAAAAAGATATCAATCTGAAGATCGCAAAAAAGCTTAAACTTTTTCTCGAAGCCCAAGATGTTTATGTGGTGATGATAAGGGAAACAGATGAGGGGCTTTATTCGCCCGGTGCAGACAACAAAAAAGTCGAGGATATGAAAAACCGTCTGGTGCTTATTGAAAGTGCGGATGCCGACATTGCCGTTAGCATTCACCAAAACAGCTATCATCAAGAATCAATTCACGGAGCCCAGGTTTTTTATTATGCCAATAGCAAAGCGGGCAAAAAACTGTCTGAAATCATTCAAGCGCGGCTGATTGCAGGTGTTGACCCAGAAAACAAGCGTGAAGCAAAAGGGAATGACAGCTATTATTTGCTAAAGAAAACAACTATTCCCCTTGCCATCATTGAATGCGGGTTTCTTTCAAATGCAAAAGAAGCTGAAAAACTTAATGATGAGTACTATCAAGAAAAACTGGCATGGGCGATACACCTAGGCATCATGCAATATCTTAACCAATCCAAAGATTAATTCTCCTACCTTATCTCACTCAGATAAATCTCAATTCGGTTGGCGGCGATTGATGTGGTAAACTAAAATTGTAACACCAATGCTGGAAAATATGATAAAATCATAAATGAAAGTGAGGGTTACAAATGCCAAGCAAATCCAAAAATTACAGCAAGGAGTTCAAGGAGCAAATTGTTA
>Ga0099364_10006033_pt1 | contig 17751 bp, 21 predicted proteins | sample TergutTh196P3_FD_73070 | JGI IMG/M metagenome (GOLD analysis project Ga0099364, IMG submission 73070) | Microcerotermes parvus P3 segment gut microbial communities from Pointe-Noire, Republic of the Congo - Th196 P3 | ecosystem: Host-associated > Arthropoda: Insects > Digestive system > Gut ...
GTAGCAGCGCTACGGCGAGGCTTTTTGGCAAAGAAGTGCGGCAAAAGGCGCGGTAAAGGTGCGTGACAGGGGTTTTCGGAGGTTGCCTAATGCATGGATTGCCCCCTCAACCTCCCAGCGTCCTAAATAAATCCGTGAAAATCGCATCGCGATTTAGCCGCTCTATCACCAGGCAGGGGTGACGGCTGCTATCGTATGTGTGGCGGTGGTCGTAGCCGCAGATGGGGCTAGGCAATATGCTCCCATCCATGAAGCCCTCGTCGATAAACCAGGCGATGGCGGCCACGTCCCAGATCACGCGGCTCCAGGCCGTGCCCCCGGCGTATCCGGCCACTTCGTCCTCGACATGGCCCACCAGATAATCGCAGAGCGGGTTTTTTCCCGCCAGCCAATGCCTAAGCTCCGGCCCGGTGCTTTTTAGCTCCGAAACCACGCCCGCGCAGGGCAGTTGCACCACGGGCACACCGGAATCGAAGAGCACCCGCGCCGCCGCCACGTCCTGCTGCATATTAAATTCCTGGTTGTCCGGCCAGTGACGGGCATTGCCGCCCAGCCACACCACCACGCAGCGCTCCGCCATCATGGGTTCCATCAACAGGGCCGAGGATACGTTGGTGATGGCCCCGATGGCGATGATGTAGAGCGGGTCTTTTGCGCTGCTGCTTTGTGACAGGCGCACCAGTTCCCGGGCGGCGGGGCTGTCCACCGCCGTTTTTTCATCCGGCAGATAGTTGGGCGAGCCTTCAAAAACGGGGGCATCTTCCAGCCCGATCAGGCGCTGGATATTTTTTATTTCTTCATAACTTAGGCGCATCCCCTCGGCGGGGCTGTAGGATTTTTCGTTGTGGAAGGGGGCGGCGGTCAGTGCCAGCACCTCGAATTTATCCGCACGCTTTAGCAGATAGGCCAGGGCAAACTGATCGTCGATTTCGTTGTAGGCGTCAGTGTCCAGTACGCAGCGCACGCGCCCTGTGGGGCGCAGAAAACGGGTTTCGTTTGTCATGTTGTTCTCCTTTCTTACAGTCCGTACAAATCACTAAACTTTTCGCTCAAATAATCCACGTAATACCCAGGCTTGAAGGACTCGCCCGTTGCTTGCCTCAGCACATCATCCGGCAATAGCAGTGCCCCATGCTTATGCACCTTTTCTTTCAACCACTCCGTGACCGGCCTAATGTCTGCTTTTTGCACGGCGGCGTCCACATCGATACTGTTCTTGATTGTATGCATCAGCTGGGCGCCATAGGCCGTGCCCATGGCATAGGAGGGGAAGTAGCCGACCGCCCCCATGCTCCAGTGGACATCTTGCAAGACGCCTTCGGCTAAATTATTCGGGCGAATACCCAAAATTTCCTCGTACTTATCCGCCCAGAGCCCCGGCAGGTCTTTCACCTTTATCTCGCCCATCATCAGGGCCTTTTCCAGCTCATAGCGCACCATGATATGGAGGCTGTAGGTCAGCTCATCGGCCTCGATGCGGATCAGCGAGGGGCGGGCGATGTTCACCGCCCGATAGAGCATGTCCTCGTTCCAGTCCGCAAAATAGTCGAACTGCTCATTAAGGCGCGGCAGCAGAATCCCCGCAAAGGCCCGGCTGCGGCCAATGATGTTCTCATACAGGCGCGACTGGCTCTCGTGCATGCCCGTGGAGGCGGCATCGTAGAGGGCGTATGAATCCAGTTCCTCGGCCATGTTTTGCTCATATACGGCGTGGCCCGATTCGTGTATCGTCGAATAGAGGGCGCTTAATAGGCTGTCTGCGTGGTATTTGGTCGTGATACGGACATCGTGGCGGTTTACGGTCGTGCAGAAGGGATGCTCCACTTCGCCGACTTTGCCGCGCTCCCTGTCATAGCCGACAAAGTCGCAGAGCCAGGGCAGGAGCTTTCTTTGCTTATCGATGTCAAAGGAGCCGGTTATCTCAGGCGGCTGCCTGTCCGTCCGACTGATTTCTTTTATCAGCGGCGATATTTTCTCCCGCAGGGCACCGAAAAAATCGTCCAGCAGGGCGACGCTAGCGCCTTTTTCAAAGTCGTCCAGCAGGGCATCGTAGGGGTGTTTTTCATAGCCGTACCAGTCGCACATACGGCGGGCGAAGTCGAATATTTTCTCATAATAGGGTGAAATCATGGCAAAGTCGCGCTGCTCGCGGGCCTTGGCCCAGACCGGCTCGGACTCGGCCACCAGGGCCATGAATGCTTGAAACTCCTCGGGGGGAATGGCCTTCATTTTATGGTATGTGCGGCCCAGCTCACGGACCATCGCGGCTTCCAGGGTATTCAGCTCGCTTTTATGCGCCGACAGGGTCTCGAGACATTCCAGCGTGTCCGGGGCAATGAAACGGCGAAAGCTTTCGCCGGAGAGCCAGCCGGAAGCGGCACCGCGCATACTGAGCGATTTTTCCGGCACACCGGATGTGGCCGCATCCCAATGGATGAGGGTTTCTGCCATGTTCAGGGCGCGGATGGCGGCGTTTTTGGCAAATAATGTATCCAGGGCTTGTTGCTTGGTCATGGGGGGAACCTCCTTAAGTGGTCAGTGGTAATATTATATCATAAAAACACATAAATTATCATAAAAAAACTAAAGACAGGAATGTGTGATTTTGGTATGATGTGTTCAGGGGATTCCGCATAGAAACATTGCGGAATGACGATGAGGGAATGTCTGGGGATGGTATGATGTGTTCAGGGGATTCCGCATAGAAACATTGCGGAATGACGAAATAAACAGGAGGATATTCCATGACAGGCAAAGAACGGATAAAACGGATACTGGCGCACGAGCCGGTGGACCGGATAGGCGTATTTGAGCATTTTTGGAATGATACTTGCGTGGACTATGTCGCCAAGGGAAAAATACCGGCGGGCGAGGACTTTGACGAGCATTTTGGCTTGGATATGTCGGTGTTCTGGGTGCTTAATCTGGTCCTGGATTTGGACTTTGAGCCGGTCACGGTATCGGAGGACGCGGATACCTACTGTGTGCGCGATGGCAACGGGGCCTTGCTTAGGCAGCACAAGCACCACGACACAACCCCCGAGCATATAGAGTATGCCATCAAATGCCAAGACGACTGGGGCAAGGTCAAGCATATGCTGGAAAATACCGCAAACGATGAGCGGCGGATAGACTTTTCCGCCTATCGCGAGAAAAAGCAGGCCGCCGAAAAGGGGGGGCGCTTCTTCTGCATCGGCGGCGTGAATGTCTTTGAGGCCATGCATCCGATTAGCGGGCATGAGCATATGCTGGTGGGCATGGCGTTGGAGCCGGACTGGATTCTCGACATGGCCGCCACCTATACGCGGCTGATTATAAGGCTGCAAAAGCTCCTCTTTGAACGGGAGGGGCTGCCAGATGGGGTGTGGTACTATGAGGACATGGGCTTCAAGGAAAGGCCCTTCATGTCGCCCGCCATGTACGAGGAACTGATCATGCCCAGCCATAAGCAGACCTTCGACCATGCCCATTCGTTGGGCTTGCCGGTCATCGTCCATTCCTGCGGTTTTGTCGAGCCGCTGCTACCCGGCATGATTGCCGCCGGCATGGACTGTTTGCAAGTCATCGAGGTAAAGGCCGGCATGGATTTGTTGCGTATCTACCGCGAGCATGGCGACAAGATAGCCCTGATGGGCGGCATAGACGTGCGGAAATTGTATACAAATGATAAGAAAATGATAGATGAAGAACTGGAGCGTATTATCCCGATCGTGAAGCAGGGCTTTGGCTACGTCGCCCATAGTGACCACTCCATCCCGAAGACGGTGGAGTATGAGACCTTTAGGTATTATTTGGAGAAGGTGTTGGAACTGGGTAAATATGAATGATGTAGGGCACGACGACCTCGGCGTGCCGCCATTGCAGGATGACGACGTAGGGGCGACCGTCCTCGGTCGCCCGCCATTGCGGGATGACAGAACAAAAGGAGGAAACAACATGGACAGAAAACCGGATTTTAAGAACATCGAAAAAGTACTGCGGCGGGAGACGCCGGATAGGCCCACCCTATTTGAGTTTTTCTTAAACTGGCCGCTCTATGAGAAGCTGGTGGGAAAAACCTTTGACGGGGATTTACACAACGATGTGGATAGGGGCAATTTCACGATACAGGCCTTCAAAGCGGCTGGCTACGACTACGCCACCGTCCACGGCTCAGCCTATCGCATGAATCCCCAAGACAAAACGCGCATTAGCACCGTGTCACTCAATGAAAATGCACCCATTCCCGACAAGGCTGCGTTCGACGCCTACGACTGGCCCAACCCGGACGACTTCGACTACAGCAGCATAGACCGGCTCAGCGTGCCGGAGGGCATGAAGCTGATGATTTGCGGTCCGCAGGGTGTTTTGGAAAATGCCGTTGATTTGGCGGGCTATGAAAACCTATGCCTTCAAGTATACGATGATGAGCAATTTGTCCATGATTTGTTTGAGAAAATCGGCACCAGTCTGCTGCGCTATTACAAAAACAGCCTACGAAGCAAGGATATTGGTATTTTGATGTCCAACGACGATTGGGGCTTTAACACCCAGACCATGCTTTCGCTGTCGCAGATGCGGAAATTTGTGCTGCCCTGGCACAAAAAAATAGTCGAGCTGGGGCATGACGCCGGCATCCCTGTAGTCCTGCACTCCTGCGGCAACTTGGCCGACCTCATGGACGACATAATCGATGATTTGAAGTATGACGCCAAGCACTCCTTCGAAGATTCCATCCTCAGCATAGAAGAATCTTACAAGCGCTGGGGTTCGCGGATTGCCCTCTTGGGCGGCATAGACTTAAATTACATCATCACCAAAAGCCCGGAGGAAATCCGCCAACGTTCCCTGGCGATGTTGGCCCTGGGCCAAAAAGGCTATGCCCTGGGCACAGGCAATTCGGTGCCGGAATATGTGCCGGACGAGAAGTACTTCGCCATGACTGGGGCGGTGATGACACCCACTGAGATGAAGTAAGCGCGTCCAAATGTGGGGTAAAAACTATAGATTTGGACGGCGAAAACCGCTTTTAGCGGTTTTTTGCTTGTTTTCCCGTCCAAATGTGCTATAATTGGGGTAGATTTGGACGAGGGTCAAAAGGAGCAAGGTATGGAAATAATCGGACGTATACGTGAACAGGCGGAGCTTAGGCGCTACTTTGAATCCGGCAAGCCGGAATTTATTGCCGTCGTCGGCCGCAGACGTGTCGGAAAGACCTATCTGATCAGGGAATACTTTGCCGATGAAATGTCCTTTTGTTTTTCCGGGGCAGTGGGGAAAAATGTGACGGTCAAATACCAGCTGCAAAGCTTTGATCAGGCCATCCTAAAATATGGCGGTACGGAAGACGCCGCTTCGCAATACTGGGCCGATGCTTTTTGCAAATTGGAGAAACTAATCGCGCCCATGTCCCGGCAGCGCCATGTCGTCTTCATAGACGAGCTGCCCTGGCTGGACGCGCCTAAATCGGACTTTTTGCCGGCATTGGATCATTTCTGGAACAGCTTCGCGTCGTCCAGGCCCGACCTGATGCTGATTGTATGCGGTTCGGCGGCATCATGGATGACGCGGAATCTCTTTGAAAACAAGGGCGGGCTCCACAACCGCATCACCGGTCGCTTGACACTGGCTCCCTTTACCTTGGGCGAATGTGAAGCCTTTTTCAAAGCGCATGACATCGTAATGAACCGCTATCAAATAGCCGAGATGTACATGGTGTTTGGCGGCATACCATATTACTTGAATATGCTCGAAAAAAGCCTCGGCCCGTCCCAAAACGTTGACCGCTTGTTATTTATCAAAAATGCCCCTTTGAAAAACGAGTTCAACGAGGTCTACCATTCACTTTTTGCTTCCGCAGACCGGCATATCGGTATCGTCCGGGCATTGGCCCGGACACGGCCCGGCATGACAAGGGATGAGATTATCCAGGCCGCCAAAATCCCCGGCGGTGGCAACCTGACAAAGACCTTGGCAGAGCTGGAGCAATGCGGCTTCATCGAAAGATATTCCGACTTCACAAAACGCAAAAAAGACGCATACTTTCGCTTGATTGACCCCTTCAGCTTGTTTTGGTTAAAATATGTGGAGGGAAACGACTTAAAGGATGAATACTATTGGACCAATTTGCTGGACGACGGCGGTCGCCGCGCCTGGAGTGGCCATGCCTTCGAGCTGCTGTGTCTGCTCCATGTCGCGCAGATCAAAACCCGGCTCGGCATTTCCGGCATTTCCACCCAGGTGTTTTCATGGCGGAGCAGAAAAAGCGAGCCGGCCGCACAGATAGATTTGTTGATTGCGCGGAAAGACGGAGTCATTAATCTTTGTGAAATGAAATACACGTTGCATCCATACACGCTAAACAAAGAACACGAACAGAGCTTGCAACTAAAAAGAATGGCATTTCTGAGCGAGACTGGCACGAGGGCGGCCCTGCATACCACCATGGTCACGACTTATGGCCTGACGGACCAAGGTTATCGCGGCAGTGTCCAGTCCGAGGTGAGCCTGGACGACATATTCTGCTGAGGTTACCGCCTATAAATCAATCTCCTGCCCCGGTTCGAGGATTGGTTTGCAACGAGGCGCAGACTGCCGTGGCCTTGGAAGAGTAGTTTGGGCATGGGGGGTCTCCTTTGTTCAGGGGGTGACGTTACTTTCAGGGGACCCCGCATTAAAACATTGCGGGGTGACGGAGGGGGTAATTCACAAATTTCACAAACGCCCGCGCCTGTTCCTCCAAAAACGTGGCGGCGGCCGGGCTCAGGATGAGTGTTCCCTCCGCGTCCGTTTCCCAGGACGAGCCGGGCACGGTCAGGCGGGGTTTGTTCATTATCCGCATATCGAGGAAACTGAGCAAGGTGACGAGGTGGTCCTGGGCGATGCCCGTGCCGGACATCCCGGGGCTGATACCGCTCAGGGCGGCCGTTTTGCCGGCCAGGACCTGCGGCCTCGTTTCGCTAATGGGGCGCGATAGCCAGTCAATCAGGTTTTTGAGGACGGCGGGGAAGAAGTGGTTATATTCCGGGGCGAAAAACCAGATGCCATCGGCACTGTCCACTATCTCGCGCACGCGCTGGACGGCTGCCGGGGCGGGGTATTCGATGTCGGCGTTAAAAAAGGGGATGTCGTCGTAGGACAGTATCTCAAACGCGGCCTCGGCGTCCAGGATCTGGGCCGCTTTTTCGGCCAGGGCGCGGTTGAGGGAGTGTTGTCGCAGTGAGCCAACGATGGCGATGATGTTTGGTTTCAAGATTGTTCCTCCGTTCAGGGGGCCCCGCATAAAAGATTTGCGGGGTGACGGGGTGGGGCCCTCCGTTCAGGGGGCCCCTGCATCTATCCTCCCCTGCGGGGAGGCGATTTGCGGGGTGACGGTTTCCTCCTACTCTAACTCAATCACATAACCTTCCTTATACTCCGAAGTGATGGTGTAGCCGGAGCCGGACAGTTTTTTGCGCAACCGGTATATGGCACTGGAAAGCGAATATTCCTCGGACAGCATCTCCTGCCCCCAAACCTTCTGATATAGGTTTTCCGCCATCAGCAGCTTACCCGGATGCTGGATGAACTGCTGCAAGAGGGCAAATTCTTTTTGCGACAGGACCAGGTCATCGTCGCCGATATAGGCCCGGCCCGACGCCGGCTCCAATTTGATGGACCCCAATGACAGCATTTCCGGCAACTGCTCACTGCGGCGCAGCAGCGCCTCGACATGGCTTAGGAAAATGGCCGGCGGACAGGGTTTGGCCAGATAATGGTCGCCCCCGGCGGTAAGGCCCTTTAGTATGTCCTCCTGGGTATCCTCCGATGTCAGCAGCAGAACGGGTACATTGGAGCCTTGCCGGATTTCGCGCAAAAAATCCACCCCGTTGCCATCCGGTAAGATGACATCGAGAATAATGGCGCGGGGCGTGCCCTCCGCCGCCAGTATGGACTTGGCCGCCGCCAATGTCGTAGCCTGACGCAAGGGGTACTTCCTGGATGCAAGCAGATGCTTGTTTTGCGCCTGTATGGCCGGATCGTCCTCGACTAACAGTAAATATCCCTTATTATCCAAAGGTGCTATCCTTTCTTGTTTTCTGCCAATGCTAGCCTGGCGGCCGCCAGTTCCCGTCGCATATTTATGACCTCGATTTGCTTTAGGACCCGGTGCTTTACTATGGTCGGTGAAAATGGTTTGCTTATATAATCCGCGGCCCCCAGGGCCAATCCTTTTTCCTCTTCCGTGGCATTGCCCAGGCCGGTGATGAAGATAACGGGGATGTCCTTGGTCTCGTCAGAAGCCTTCAGGGCGCTTATCACGTCGTATCCGTCCATGCCCGGCATGATCACATCCAAGAGAACAATGTCCGGCGCATGGTTTTTGGCGGCCTCTATGGCATCCGTCCCGTTGTTTACCGCATACAGCCGGTAGTCCGCCCCCAGTATATGCGAAAGTACACGGATGTTGGCGGGTTCATCGTCCACAATTAGGACAGAGTTGGTTTTTTCCATTGAGTAATGCTCCTATAGCCTTACTTTTCTTTCCACTTTTCTTTCAGCCCGGCCAGGGTTTTGAGGGCATCTTTTAGCTCGTACTCGTCTATCTGATATGACAGCTCATCCATGCCGGGAATGCCACGCAGCTTATCCACCATGTCAAAACAGGCCGGGTCAAAGCTTTCCAGCATGGGCTCTAGCTCCAACAGCAGGGCCATCACCTGGGCGGGCTCCGGTGCTGCTTCACCGGCTTTGATGCTGACCAGCAGATGCTCCCGGCGGCCCAGCTCGCTCATAAGCTCCGCCTTAAGTCTGGCTGCCAATGCCTCCGGGATGTTCAGATTGCCCGTGCGAAACAAGGCCTCGGCCTCGGCGGCGGCCTGCCTTAAGCCTTCCATGCCGATTTGGGCCGCAACGCCTTTTAGGGTATGAACAAGCCTATAGGCCAGCTCTGCGTCGTCTGCTTCGCAAGCTGCCATAATCTCATTCCACTTATTTTGATTGCGCTGGACGAATATCGTTTCCACCATCTGTAGCAGGTAGGCATCGTCCTTGGGGGTCACCTTGTTGTCTTCCATATTAAATTAACCCTATTGTCTCACCAGTATAGCACAGCCCTGGGCCGGTGTCACCAAGTTTTGACTATAATTCATATAAAAGTAAATGCATTTTTATGCGTTCCAGCAAACGGGCGCGCGAAAAGGGTTTGAAGACATAGTCATCCGCCCCCAGCATGAGACCCTTGTTCTCATTTTCCGGCCCGTCTGCCGCCGTCAGGAAGATAACGGGGATGTCCTTGGTCATTTCATCCGCTTTGAGCTCAGCGATGACGGCATATCCATCCATTTCCGGCATGACCACGTCCAAAAGAATGATGCCCGGCCTATGCTCCTTGGCGATTTTGATGGCGTCCGCCCCGTTGGTCGCCGCATGGAGTTTATACTCTCCATCCAGCATCCCGGATAGCAAACGGATATTGGCGAGTTCGTCATCCACGATTAGTACACTGTGTTTTTTGTCCATATTCACAACCTTTCCAAAAATCTGCTAGTAACCCCCATACGTTCCATAATCTATGACCGTTTTTCTGGTAATATGGCCTTCTTTATATAGTTCTGCTATCGAATTTTCCATGCTGACCATGCCCTGGTTAGAGGATGTTTCGATGACAGTATCTATCTGGTGGGTTTTGCCCTCGCGTATGTATGTGCGGACGGCGTTATTCACATGCATGATTTCAAAGGCCGGCACCAGCCCGCCCTCCGCGCGGGGCAAAAGCAGTTGCGAAACCACGGTCTTTAGTGCCATCGACAGCTGCACGCGGATTTGTTGCTGCTGGGCAGGCGGGAAAACGTCTATTATCCGGTCCAGGGTATTCACGGCCCCGGAAGTATGCAGGGTCGAGATGACCAGGTGCCCAGTCTCGGCCGCCGTCATCGCCGTCGATATGGTCTCCAGGTCGCGCATTTCGCCCAGCAAAATTATGTCCGGCGACTGGCGCAGGCTGGCCCGCAAGGCCGTGACATACGAGCCGGTGTCTATGGATATTTCCCGTTGGTTGATGATACTTTTGTTGTCCTCATGCAAGTATTCTATCGGGTCCTCCAAGGTGATGATATGGCAGTTGCGTGCCTTGTTCACGCGGTCTATAATACAGGCGAGGGTCGTGGTTTTTCCGCTACCGGCCGGGCCCGTGACCAACACCAAGCCACTACCTGCCGAGGCTATTCCCATGATCTCATCCGGTATATGCATACTTCTATAGTCGGGGATGAAAAAGGGTACGACGCGGATGACCGCCGCCATCGTGCCGCGCTGGCGGAAGGCACTGACACGGAAACGGGCGATGCCGTCCAGGTGTACGCTAAAGTCATCGTCGCCGTTTTTGCTGTAGCGTTCCATGCTCCGTTTGGCGATAGCGTATAGACCGGCCACCATTTTTTCTATTTCCACCGCGTCGGTCGCTTCCACGCCCACGGGCACGATTATCCCGTTTATCCGATATGACACGACGTGACCCATGCGTAAAAAAATGTCCGACGCTCCCGCTGTCACTGCTTGTTCTAAGTATTCCTTTAGTTCCATGTGAACTCCTATACACTATCTGCCGGGCCATACAGGGCGGCCCAGGTCGGGCGACCACGCCAGTGTGTCCTGCATTTTCCAGGCCAGTACTTCATATAGGTCTGCCGATTTACTAAGCTTTACATATAATTCCTTGCGTTCTGACATGGGGCAGCTAAACGCGGCTGTTTGCACGTTGCCACCGTCGGCTGTATCTGTGCTGATTTGCAAGCCCTGTATGGCTGAAGGTATGCTTTCCGCCACGATGATCTCCGCCAAGACGCGCTCGGCCAGGGCGTCCGCCTGGTAGTAGGCCACCACCAGTTCGGCCTCCGCCCGAGCCCTGTTCAGATCGTTTGCGGCGGCGGTATGGGATATGAGGCAGAAAATGGACAGGCACAGGATTGTGAAAATCAGTACCAGTGAGGTGGAGCCTATGCCGATGCCGCTTTTGTTCATGTTGTTCCCTTAAGTTTTGTCGTACGGAGCCGCAATACCTTAAAACGCTTCGCGTTTTTCGCTGGCCCGCTCGCACTTGCGCTTTACGCAAGAATGGCTCGAGCCGCTATAGGTTTTGCGGCTCCTATTTCATGGTTGCTTCTCTCACCACCACCGGAAACGCAATGATTTCCCCGCTGCCCATTTTGCTGACGGTGAGGGAGGTGGTGCCCAGGCGCAGGCTGTATATGGCTGCTTCTTCCGGACAGGGGCGCCAGTCCTGGTCATAGTATATAATTGCCTCGCCGGAGTCTAATGCCCGTCCTCCCAGCAATGCGGCCACTTCCGCCAGGTCGCCGGAAGCCTTGTAGGCCTCGGCAGCGTTTTTGGCGGCGATGGTGGCATGGTTTAGGTCCCTTGCATCCCCCGCCGTGGCTGCGGCCTCTGTGAAGATGAAGGCGCAGACGGCGGCACAGACGGCAAAGACGCATATGGCGAACAGCTGCTCCATGAGGAATAGGGAGGCGCGGGTGCGTGTGTGCATGGGGTGAACCTACTTTCATGGGGCCCCGCATTGCAGGGTGACGGTCAGGAGGTGCGGGGGTGGAGCAATATGCTCTCGTTCCCAACCGTGATGCGGATTAGTCCGCCGTCCAATAGTTCCGGCAGGAAGGCTGCGTTTTTCACCACGGGATTGCCATCGCGGGGTGAAAAATCGTAGCCGCTTTCATAAAATAGTTCGTATATCCAGCCCTCGTGATGGTAGATTGCCGTCCGATACACGCGGCCATCCAGTTCTTCATCTATATATAAGGCGGGCAGCCCCTGAAAGTCGCCGACATATACCCGGCCGCTTTCCTCCCCCATCTTTATCTTGGTCCACACATATGAAAGCGAAAGGCGCTCATCTTGCCCCTGCGCGCTGGCCGCGCTTAAGTTTTGGTACACGCCCACACCCAGCGCCAGCACCGCAAAGGCCGACATGATGAATACGGCCAGGAGGATGAGTACGGCAGCGGTTTCGAATTTGTGGGTAGGTTTCATGCGTTGTACCTACTGTTCCCTGTGTCAGGGGATTGCGGGTCAAGCCCGCAATGACATATCATTTACTTTAGCTCCACCACGGTAATGCCCGGCATAATGTTGGGGGCAAAAATTTCATAAAAGGCGGCGTATCTGGAACGGTCTATGTATATGCCGTAGTTTTCTTCGATATAGCCAAGGCCGGGAGGGTAGCTGCCCTCGGTGGCGTAGTGGCTGATGGCCGCATGGCGTATGCCTTCCTCCAGCAAGCGCCGCCCCTGGGCCCGGCCGGACAGCTCCAGCTGCCTAAGCCCCAGCATAATCACAAACAGCAGGGCCAAAATGAACAGCAGGGCCGGCAGGGTCTTTTGGAACACATCCTTTGTGTCGTTTTTGAATACTTTCATTTTCACATTAATTCCCAATCGAATTCATTATACCCATCAGCGGCGCCATCACCGACAAGAGTACAATGCCAACAATGATAGAAATGCTGATGATTAGTATCGGCTCCACCCGTCCCGTGATTCTGTCGATTTTATCCAGTATACTGCGCTCTTTCCGATGCCTTATTTCCATAAGCGCGGCGTCAGTCGTGCCGCCCCGGGTAGCAAAATTTAGCATATGCGCCTCTCTGGCACTCAAAATCCCCGCCTGGCCCATGGCCTCCGCCAATGTCTCCCCTTTTGCCAGCCGCCCCGCGCAATCGGCATTTTTTTCATCAATTTTGGCTGCGCCGCCGCTGGCAAAGGCCGCCAGCTCCACCGCATCCTTTGCTTTGAGGCCGCTCTCCACCGACAGGGCAACCACCGATATAAAATGATACGAAGCTATTTCCGCCAGCAGGCCGAAGCCGCCAAATCTTTTTTTGAGCACAGAAAACATGCGTCTGCGCAGGGCGGGTACCAACCAAAAAACAGCGCCTGTCAGTAGCACAACCGCGACAATGCCGGCGATAAACAGGGAGATGGCGCCCAGCCATTCGCCAAAGCGCAGCAGATAGGTCGCCGTGGCTGACATACGGCTGCCATGTCTTTCAAAGACATCGTTGAAGATGGGCAGTACCTGGGTAACCAAGACCAGCACCACCCCCAGCATCATTGCCAGCAAGATAAGCGGGAAAAACACGGCGTTTTTTAGCGTGTGTGCCAGGCGGTCCAGACGGTCATAGTATTCCCCCAGGGCGGCCAGCATTTCCACGATGCGGCCGGTGGCTTCGCCCGCCTTCACCATGCCTATCATGTGGTCGGGGAAATAGCCGCTTCTTTCCAGGGAAATGGACAGGGGTTCGCGTTTTAATAGTTCCTCCAGCAAGCTATTTAGCACCAGGGCGCTGTCTTTGTCCGCGTCATGTAACAGCACACGCAAGCCGTCCACCGGCGATATACCCGCTTTATATATAACAGACATTTCCATGCAAAACATGGACAAATATGTATTCGTCAGCTTTTTTTTCACCGTGGCCACCATGCGCAACCGTTGTCCGCTTAATTAATTATAAGAAATCCGCTCTAATCGGGCTACTATCTCGTGTTATGCGGGTCACAAATCCATGCTTTTTCATGCAAGCATAAAACGCATGGACTTTTGACCCTGGTGTCATTATAGCAGATGAGCCAAGGATATGCAAAATAGCTTACGGCAACGCCCGGAAACCATGATTACTGCCACGAACATTATTAAGTGAAAAAACACTGACGTCATGCCGTTTTCCCCGCCTTGCACATCCTCCTTCCTGATTAATGGCCTGAATAGCCACTCCGCATATTGAGCGAAAGGAAACCTGTCATGCTCCCTGGGATGTTTGTCAAATATACTCCTGCCTAGCAAGCAGACGACTTTGTCGACACCGGCGGTGGCCATTATGATATGGTCCGCCATCAATTTTTTGGTGGAATATCATGGGAAAGAAGCCATGCCATGAATCATTCCGCAGTCTTTCCTTACAAAGACTGCATATGCACCGCCCGCCATGAATTCCGGGTTATAGTAGTGTGAGTTTTGCGTGCTTTTCTACCAAAAACTCCGAATGCCCCTCGGAATAGCGTAAAGTCTAGGTTTTTGAGCGTTTACGCTTGACTAACCTTAGTGGTTTATGGTATATTTCTACCATAATCCACGAGAGGAGCATGATATATGGGCAGACCAAGCGACCCCGTAGCCCCATACCGAGTCAAACCACATGTCACCCACGGCTACACCTACGCCAGCACCCGAACACAGCTCATCGACCCAGATACCGGGAAGATGAAGCACCCCTACGTCCATTGGGGAACCGTGGACGAGAACCTGAAGTTTACGCCAGGCTCCAAGTTCTTCTTGGCAACACCAGAGGAGCGCGCCCGACTCATTTTCCCTGAGAATTGGGACATAAGCGAGGCGAAGAAACTCACTGGTCTGCGAGAGTCCGGGAGACCAGCATACGACGGGGAAGACGGAAATCGTTTGTACGGCGACATATGGCTGCTTGAGCAGATTGCCATGAGGACCGGCATCAGGCAAGACCTGGAGGAGGTCTTCGGAGGGAACAAAGAGATCGTGAACGACATCATCACTCTCGCCATCTTCCCCCACATCACAAAGTTCTCATACAACCGCGTCGCCAGATGGCAGGATGTCGCGGCCTCTCCATCCGCAAGGGAGCTGACACCATCTGAGATCACCAGGCTTACCCAGTCCATCACCGAGCAGCACCGTATGGACTTGCTAAGGTTGCGGGCGGCGAGACTTCAGAAAGACGAGCTTTGTGCCGTGGATTCCACGAGCAGATCAGCCTACGGCAGCGGCCTCGCAGATATACACCGGGGCAAGAACAAGGACAACTTACCGCTGGAGCAGACCACAGAGGTGGTCGTGTACACGCTTTCCAGCCATATGCCCGTGTATTACAGGACGTTCCCGGGCAACATGCCGGACTCCCGGAGCTACGACACAATCCTCACGGATCTTGAGCATGCCGACTTCAAGGAAGTGGTTCTTGTTACGGATCGCGGATACGAATCCTTGCGTAACCTTGAAAAGTACATGCTGCGCGGGCAGTCCGCCGTCATGTGCGTAAAAACCGGGCGGTCGGATGTATTCAAGGCAATCCGTGAACTTGGGGAGTATGGTGCCCGACCTGAAGGGATGACGGTCGATCCTGATGCCAAGGTATACCATAAGCAATATGAACTTGACTACGTGGTCAAAAGCACAGGCAAAGCAGTGAGGGAAGCAAAGCGATTGAGGCTGAACCTATACTACGACCCGGTGCGCAGAGGTCTTGAGCTGATGGAGCTGGACATCTGCCTGTCTCTCCAAGAAGCATCCCTCGGCGCGCTCCTCTTGGACAAAGGGCGCTTGGAAAGCGGATCCTCGATAAAGCGGGACTTTTGCTACTACAAGGTTACCTACGACCCGGCTACGATGGCGCTCGTCTCCTATGCGCTCAATGAGAAGAAGGTTGAGAAGGCCAGACAGCTTTCGGGGTTCTTCGCCATCATCACCCATGGCGTGGACTACGGCGCCATGGAAGCTTTCCGCACATACAGCCTGCGTGACGAGCAGGAGAAGTGCTTCCAGCAAATGAAGAGCCAGATGCAGGCTGACAGGCAGCGGAACTGGTCGGAGGAGGGAAAAACGGGACGTCTGTTCATCCTCTTCGTGTCGCTTATCCTGAGTTCTTGGGTGCGACACATCTGGAAGACCACCGACATTTACGAATTATTCTCATCTTCCTTGGAAGTGTTGGATGAAATGAGACCGATCCGATTGATTGAACACAAGAACAGGGCAAAGATGATCACGCCGTTCGTGGGCGCACAGGCTGACATTTGTGAGGCGTTCGGTTTTGCGATGCCTGACGGTTGCGCCCCGGCGTACACGTCGCGGAAGAAACCCAGACGCAAGCGGGGGCGCCCACCGAAGCCAGATGTCGAATTGAGTTAATGGTAGAAAAACACGCAAAACTCAGATGGCATACGATAGGATTATTGCGAAAATAATAAAAAACTCTTGTAATAAAACTCAAACTTCTCCGTCTAACTTATAAAGCCAAAAGAAAGGAGGGCGATAATGTGGATGTCAGCTTTGAAAAGCTATACAACACCCATTACATGAAAGTGTATTCCTACGTAATGACTTTGGCAAAAAACCAAGATGACGCAGAGGAAATCACACAAAAGACTTTTTTCAAAGCGATGACCACCAAGCAAAAGCACAAGGGTGTTTCATCAGAGTTTACATGGCTGTGTTCCATTGCAAAGCATTTATTCATTGACGAAAATAGAATTCGAAGCCGTGTTAGTGAACTGGATGTGGATGCTGTTTCAGATATGAACATTGAAACTGCTTTTGTCACTGAAGATGACTCTTTTCGTGTTCATCAAGTATTGCACAATCTGGATGAGCCGTATAAGGAAGTCTTTCAACTTCGGATATTCGGGGAGTTGTCTTTCAAAAAAATCGGCTTATTATTCGGAAAAACGGAAAACTGGGCTTGTGTCACATATCATCGCGCCCGGTTCAAGATTCGAGAAAGGATGGAGGAAGAATGAAAACAACTTGTAATATGGTAAGGGATTTGCTGCCGCTTTATTTCGAGCGTGTTTGCAGTGAAGACAGCAGGCAGATTGTCGAGGAACACTTGGGGGGCTGCGAAACCTGCGAAACGATGTTGAAAGCATTGCAAGAGAACACCCTTGATTATCGCCTTAAAGAAGAACGGGATGATGTCATCGGACATCATGTGCGGGCAGACAAACGGAGATTCCTGGTTATTGGAACCAGCATTGCATCGATTGCGGCGATACCTATTATTCTGTCAATAATAATCAGTGCCATGGCCGGGAGCGCGTGGGAATGGCCCTTCGTTGTTTTGGCCGTGCTGATGGTGTTCGCTTCGGGTATGGTCGCGCCTTTGCTTGCCAAAAGCGATGAAAGTTCATTAGCTGTGGTAGGCTTTGGCGCCAGCGTAACATTGCTCCTGTTGACAAGCGCAATATATGGTTTCGCCGGTTGGTTCCTCATTTTAATCATTCCCATACCGTTTGTGATGTCGAAGATGCTCACGCCCCATATCATTAACCGCATACCATTGACAGGGGCCATAAAGCACCATAAAGAGCTGCTTGCCACAATAATTAACACCTTGCTACTGTTTGCGGCAGTAATCATCATAAAATTATTTAATAAGGAAGCAGACTTCTCCCCGCCATGGCCACTGATATATATGGCTGCTGTGGTGTATTTGATTGCCGCATGGGGATGGTTTCTCATCATTCGCCGAAGAAAGAAGTGAATACTTTCGTTTGCCCAACAACCCCAGTAAAAAGGGAATACCACTTCGGTTTCAAGACCCATGTGATATGCGACGTCACGACGGAGCTTCCGGTGGCATTTTCCGTGACGGCGGCGAATGCCGATGAGAAAAAGGAAATGATGGGGATGCTGGGCGGCCCGGTTTTAAGCGACGCCGCGCGCCGCGCGGTTGCTGACTGTCTGCTCCTTGACCGCGGTTATGACAGCACGGAGATGATACGGAAGGTAAAAGGCGCGGTAAAGGTGCGTGACAGGGGTTTTCGGAGGTTGCCTGATAATAATGAACGGGATGGCGATCAGCAAACTGAAAAATGGCAAGGGAAAAATCCGGTCGCTAAAAAACTCCGCATGAACGGCGGCGGAAACAAGTCCATGCAGGGGGGTTGCTTAAGTTGCCCTAATATCGTTGTGCCGGCCAAACCGCCGGGGTTTTTATGTTGATGCGGCAAATTTGAATGCACCGGCCAACGA
>Ga0099364_10006034_pt1 | contig 17751 bp, 17 predicted proteins | sample TergutTh196P3_FD_73070 | JGI IMG/M metagenome (GOLD analysis project Ga0099364, IMG submission 73070) | Microcerotermes parvus P3 segment gut microbial communities from Pointe-Noire, Republic of the Congo - Th196 P3 | ecosystem: Host-associated > Arthropoda: Insects > Digestive system > Gut ...
ACGGCTGTACTGCGGTTCACCGTTTCCGATCGCGATAACCCCAACATCGCCCGGTATATGGACACCATTAGCGGATAATGAGTTTACAAGCCCTATGGCTATAGCGTCAGAAGCGCAAAAGAAGCTGTCAGGCATTTCTGAAAGCCGGCCCCTGTACTGTTCAAAAATCCTCTCTGCACACTCGGCGCCGCCTCTGGCGGAGTTTTCCGCCTCGAAAAACGCATTTTGATCCACCTTATACCCGCGCTTAACTACTTCATCGAAAAATGACTTTTCACGCAAGTTTGCACCGGAAAAATTTCGGTCGCCATAAATAATCGATGGTCGCATATATCCCTTCAAGTGAAGATGCTCAGCGGCAATACGGCCAATTTCAACATTATCCATATTAACCGAGTTGAATTTAGGGTGCTCGCGGTTATACAAAACAAATCTTGTTGGGAACTCCTCCTGTGCCAAAAACTCGACGTCTCCGTAGTCCGCGTTTGCAATAACCGCAGCATTAAATGTACCATTCATAAGAACATCGCGATGGCTGCGCAGCTCACCCACTGCGTAAGGATAAACCACAATGCTTGCATCAGCCCGGCTGTTTTTAATACCTTCCTGCAACCCTGACAGGAATCGCGTCATCATAACGCGCCGGAAATCAAAGCTCCAGAATAGCGCAATATTGTACCTTGGTTTTTCACCCTGCCGGAGATACTTGGCATAGTTATTCGGAACATACTGTAGTTCCTCCATAGCCCGTAAGACCTTATCTTGCATCTCTTTAGAGATTTTTCTTTTTTCTGCATTACCGTTTAAAACTATGGACACCGTACTGGGAGAAACGCCCGCTCTATCCGCAACATCTACGATTCTGGCCATCCCTACCTCCAATTTGTTCAAGGCTGGTAAATCGTTATACCTACAAAATACACCGCCGCATCCGGTTTGTCAATATGCAAATTCATAAAAGAGCATAAGTAAAAGCTCATTATGCACATAGTATTGCATTATGTCGGAGCAAACATACTATCAGACGCCCTCCGCCCCTCTTGCATAATACGGTATTCGTCTAATTCCTCCAAAAGCCTATTCGTCCCTTGGATATGAAGCAATTCATACAAGTCAATAATATACTCATAAAAATTATTCTCTTTGAATACTTTATAAACCTGAGCGCCCGTTAGACCTCTGTGCTGTTTATAGGTTTCCATGCAAAATATTAGATACACTATTTTATTGTTCATAGTCACTGTTCCTCCGGCCAAGTAATATTCCCAGTTTCTATTTCCTCAATCAAAATATCGCACAGGAGCAGCGGGCTTAAGTGCCATAATTCGGTCTCTGGGTCTTCTAATGCCCTATAAAGCGTTGAGTTATATAGATGATCAATAGCAGTTTCCCATGTCACTACTCGATTTTTCATATAGCTTTCAACTATGCGCGGGACAATCATTTTTAGGACACCGGCAAATATGGGAGTAGTCATATTACTCGCCCTCCGAATAAACCCTTGAAGAAACAAACCGCAGCAGCTTTAATGACGCTTCTGTTTTTAGTGTATATTGATTAAACAGCTCTTTGATTTTCAATGCATCAATCGCTGCCGTTCGGGAAAGCATACCGCTTTCAAAGCTATCAACTACTTTGTATACATCGTCATTCGCTACCGGACCGATAACAATATCGCTTTCCACCGAAAGGTCAATACCAAGCCGATTGCTAATTATATAATCAAACCAGTTATCACTTGCCCGGGCAAACTCCAACACATTCAAATTGTCATATGCCCATACTAAATCAAACTCATATGTGGTGACAGTCGCCGAACCGACAGGGTTTCTTTTTTTACTTTCGCGCAACACAACCTTGTGTGAAAATTGGACAGCTTGTTCCTCGTTTGAGGTCAGATAAAATCCTATACCAAAATCCAAGTATCGTTTTGATAAAGAGAAATCAGGATTTCGCACTTCCACATTGCTCCCATGATATAATAGCATATCTACACCCTCTATTGCGCGTACGCTCCCAATTCTTCCGGGATTCCGAGTACAAGGCCCCTGGAGCAGTTACCTTTATACTAACACAACGACAAGATTCTGTCAAAATCCCCCCAAAAAAAGTGTTGACAACCCCAACCTCCGTGTGCTAGGATAGCAAAAACTGAATATTCGTCCATCAAACCGATGAAGTGGAAGTAAAAATATACGACGCGCCTACAGAGAGCGGGGGAGCAGCTGAGAGCCTCGCGGAGTGCGGTATATCACAATGGACCACGGAGGGCGCGGTCAAAGGGCAAAGCCCGAGTATTCCGCGACGTACCAGCTGCGTGAAAGCTGAGGGATATAACAGTATCCCGATAGAGGCAGGGATCCCCTGCGAATCAAGGTGGCACCACGGGTTATTAAGCACCCGTCCTTGACAAAAAATTGTCGATGGACGGGTGTTTTGTTTATGAAAAAGCTGATCCCCTGAAGGCCAATCAGACGGAGCGGCAAAAAAAAAGAAAGGCGGCCAAAAATCATGTCAACTATCGGAGTAAAAAGAGAACTCGAAACAAACGTAAAAACAGGAATAACAGTAACACAAATACTCGTTGTAGCAGTACTGCTCGCAGCAGGCGCGGTACTGAGAGTCGCGACAAACACAATATTCTCATTCACACCCCTCAAACCAAACATGGTCATAGCGATGTACGCCCTCGCAATCCTTCTCATACGCCCGAAATTCCTTGAAGCCCTTGCAATCGGACTGGTAGCCGGAATAATATGCATGTTCCTCCCCGGCGCCACGCCATACGCCAACATCGCCAGCGAAGCGATTGGCGCCGTCGTAGTAGTACTGCTAATAAAACTGCCCTTTAAGATGAAAACAGGCAAAGTATCATTCCAGCCCGCAATAATAACCTTCTTTGCCACACTATGTAGCGGATATACATTTTTCCTCATGCTGAAAATACTGCTGCTCTCAGGCATGGAAATAAACAACATGGCCCTGGGCGTATTCAACGCAATAATAATAGGAACAGCCGCCGCCAACGCCATCATAGTCTTTGTCCTGCACCCCGCGCTTGATGCCGTGCTGAAAATCAAAAAAACATAGGAAACTCACATGATAACTTTTAACGCATACACATTTCAATACAAAGACTCAGAAAGCCCCGCCCTTATTGACATAAACATGCAGATCAAAAAAGGCGAATTTGTAGGCATAATCGGCCCCTCAGGCGCCGGAAAAAGCACCCTGCTGATGTCAATAAACGGAATTGTCCCGCACTACTACACCGGCGACTTTTACGGAAGCGTCGTCGTAAACGGGCTCGACACCGTCGAAAACGGATGCGTAGCGCTGAGCAGGCATGTAGGAAGCGTCCTGCAAGACCCGGAAGTACAAATAGTAACCTCCTACGTAGAAGACGAAATCGCCTTCAGCCTCGAAAACTTCAGCGTACCACCGGACGAGATCGACAGACGCATCACCGAATCGCTTGAGCTCGCAGGCATCACCCACCTGAGAAAAAGAGATGTAGCAGGACTCTCAGGCGGTCAAAAGCAGCGCGTCGCCGTGGCATCGGCGATAGCGCTGCGACCGGAAATCCTCGTGCTTGACGAACCGACAAGCGAGCTTGACCCGCTTGGAAGCCAAATGATATTTGAAACACTGGCGCGCCTCAACAAAGAATACAACATGACAATAATCATCGTCGAACAAAAAATAATGCTGATGTCCCAGTTCTCGGAACGCATGATAACGATGGAAGACGGACACATCAGGACCGACATGACCACAGTCGAAACTCTCAGGCAAAGCTCACGGCTCATAGAAATGGGCATAAACTGCCCGAGAGTCGTCAGCCTTGCGCGGAAATTGGAAGAAGAAGGCCTCTACAACGGCGCATACCCAAGGACGGTGGACGAAGCGGCGCAGATGGTGAAAGGGGTGACAGGGGAGTGATACACATTGAAAACCTTGAATTCACATACTCCCCGCGCGAACCGATGACCCTCAAAGGAATCAACCTATCCATACAGCGCGGGGAAATGGCAGCGCTCATAGGACAAAACGGCTCCGGAAAAACCACGCTCCTGCGCCAATTGAACGGACTCGCCAAACCAACAAAAGGAAAAGTAGTCGTAGCCGGGCTCGATACGAGCAAAACCCGCGTGAGCGAAATGGCAAAGCACATAGGCTACCTGTTCCAAAACCCCGATCACCAAATATTCTGCCAGACAGTCAGCGACGAAATAGAGTTTGGCATGAAAAACATAGGGCTCCCCGAAGACGAAATAAAGCAGCGCGCCCATGAAACAGCAACGCTGCTGGGACTGTCAGGAAAAATGCAGGCGCACCCATTTTCCCTCAGCAGGGGGGAGCGCCAACGCACAGCATTGGCAGGCGTGCTCGCCATCAAACCCGAAGTGCTCGTGCTGGACGAGCCGACGACAGGCCAGGACTACCGCGAGTGCGTAAAAATCATGGACATCGTAATGGACCTGAACAAAAAAGGAGTCACAGTCCTGATGGTATCGCACGACATGGAAGTCGTAGTAGACTACGCCGAACGCGCAATCATGCTGTATGACGGCAAAGTCATAGGAGACGGCAAAACGGTAGACGTCCTGTGGCGCAAAGACGAACTAACCCGCACAGGCCTCAAACCGCCGCAAATAATAGACCTGGCCATAGAACTGGGCAACTACAAAGGCATACACAGCATAGAAACACTATTCGAAGCAATCAAAAAACAGGTTGGGGAGCAACATAAACAGGTTAACAAAAAAGCAAAGCTCCGTCATTCCGGGCTTGACCCGGAATCCCCTTGAAAACGCGTTATTCATGGGATTGCGGAGCCTGCCCTGAACTTGTTGGCTCATCCTGTTGATGTTGGATTGGAGGAATAAAATGAAAGCCGTGCTCCAATATGTCCCGGGAAAATCATATTTCCACAAACTACACCCGATTACAAAAGTAATATGGGCAGTCATGATAGGCGTATTATGCTTTATCTGCCAAAACGTCTGGTTCCTGGGAGCGATCGCAGCTATCAACCTACTGATATTTCTGACAAGCGGCATAGCGCGCGAAGGCAAACCGATCCTAAAAATGTTCGCGCTCATAAGCTTCCTCCTGCTATTCTTTACAATATTTTTCAACCGCGAAGGAACAACGCTCATAAAGTATGGTATAATCACAATCACTGAAAACGGAGTCCATCAAGGGCTGGTTATGACATTCCGCACGCTTGGTGCGCTGCTGCCCATCAGCATCATGATAATGCTCACCCCCGCCAACGACCTGGCATCAGCAGTCGTCAGGCACTTCCGCGTCCCGTACAAATACGCGTTCGCCGTGACGGCAACGCTCAGGTTCATACCGATGCTCACAGGGGAAATGAACCAAATAATCCAAGCCCAAACCGCGCGCGGATGCGATCTGGACAGGGGAGGGCCAGTCAAACGCTTTGGCCGCATGATCCCGCTGACGATCCCCCTATTGTCATCAGCAGTAAAAAAAACCGAACAGATGGCAATATCGCTTGAAGTAAGAGGCTTCGGCGCAGGACAACGCTCAAGTTACCGCAAAACAAACTTCGGCGCCCGTGACATACTGGTACTCGCAGCATCAACCATAGGCTACGCAATAGGAATATTCATCAATACCATGTAGGGAGGACCGCATATGAATAAAAAACTACTGATGGGAAACGAAGCGATAGCGTTAGGAGCGCTCAGAGCCGGGGTATCAGTCGTGACCGGCTACCCCGGCACGCCCTCCAGCGAAGTGCTGGACACAGTGGCGAAAAACAACGACGGCAGCGTATATGTGGAATGGTCGGTAAACGAAAAAACAGCGCTTGAAGTAGCAGCAGGAGCAGCCTACGCGGGCGCGCGCGTCATGGTCACGATGAAACAAGTCGGGCTGAACGTCGCCTCCGACCCGCTGATGAGCCTGAACTATATAGGCGTCATAGGCGGAATGGTAGTCTTGGTAGCCGATGACCCTGGGCCGATCTCCTCGCAGACCGAACAAGACACCCGCCACTACGCAAAATTCGCCAAACTGGCGCTGTTTGACCCGTCCACGCCTGAAGAAGCATATACAATGATTGCCGACGCGTTTGAACACTCGGAAAAATATGGAAAGCCCGTACTGTTCAGGCCCACTACGCGCGTTTGCCACAGCTGCGCATCAGTAGAAATACTTGACGACCTGCCAAGAAAAAAGCCCGCAGGGTTCAAAAAAAGCGACCGCTGGGTCATATTCCCAAGGCTTTCATATGCAAACAAAATAAAAATCGAAGAAAACCTGCTCAAAATGCGCGACGAGTTTGCCGGATACGAAAGAAACATCCTCACCGGCGCAGGGAAAAAAGGCATCGCCGCAGGCGGGGTCAGCTACACGCTCACCCGCGAAGCGCTCACAAGCATGGACGCGGAATACAAACTGCTGAAAATCTCGACAGTCCCCTTTCCCGACAAACTGGCGCTTGAGTTCCTTGCAGGGCTGGACGAAGTTCTGGTCGTCGAGGAGCTCGACCCTGTCATCGAAGACGAACTCACCCGCTTGCGGGGGCTAAACCTGATAAATGTGAAAATACAGGGCAAACACACCGGCCACATCCAAAACGCCGGCGAAAACACGCCCGAAAGCGTGAAAAAAGCCATAGCAGCATTTCTGGGGCAAAACGTGCCGGAGCCGATAGAATGGGAAACACCCGAGCTACCCGTCCGCCCCCCGTCATTATGCGCGGGTTGCCCGCACCGGGCATCATTTTCCGCCGTTAAGACAGCAGTAAAAGACACCCCCGCCGTCTACACAGGCGACATAGGCTGCTACACGCTCGGAAACACCCTCGGCATGGTGGACACATGCTTATGCATGGGAGGAGGCATCACAGTGGCGCAAGGCCTGAAACGCGTCGAGCCGGACACCGTCCATTTCGCCTTCATCGGAGACTCCACCTTCTTCCACTCCGGTATCACCGGAATAGTAAACGCAGTATACAACCAAACCGACATCATAGTCGTCATACTGGACAACTCGACTACCGCAATGACAGGCGGCCAGCCGCACCCGGGCACAGGAGTTACCATGATGCGCGGCATTACGGAAAAAATAGACATTGGCAAAGTAGTGGAGTCGCTGAACATCACGGCGCTTCACCGCGTAGACCCCTTCGACGCGAAAGCGGCCAGACAAGCGGTAAGCGACGCTATAGCGCAAAAAGGCGTGCGCGTAATACTGTTTGAATCCCCATGCATAATGTTAAAAGGAGGCAAAAAATCATGACATTCAACTGCTTGATCGCAGGCGTTGGAGGGCAAGGCACAGTGCTCGCCTCCAGACTGCTTGCCGCGGCGGCGATGAAACGCGGCGTTGACGTACGCACAACGGAAACGATCGGCATGGCACAACGGGGCGGCAGCGTAGTCAGCCATGTCCGGGCCGGCGACAACATATTCTCGCCGCTGCTCCCGCTCGGCAGCGCCGACGTACTTATTGGCTTCGAGCCGACCGAAGCGATACGGCAGCTAAAATACCTCAAAGCAGGGGGGAAGCTTATCACCTGCGACGGCGCAGCGGAAATGACGGAATTCATAAAAAACAACATACCCGGCGCCGTCATCATCCCAAGCAGCCCCATAAAAGAGCAGTACGCGAAGATGCTCAACGTCGCGCTCATGGGCGCGGCGGCGCAGGGCGGAGCATTCCCGTTCGGGGCGGACGCGCTATTGGAAGCAATATCGGAAATGCCAAGCTACCGCGAGGAAAACATGGCATCCTTCGAATTAGGAAAGAAGTTGTACGATGAAAACGCTTGAAAACATAAAAAAAACAATGCTCCGTGCAAAAAACGGCGAATTCTACAAATCGCGTTTTGCGGGCATTGACGTCGAAGACATAAAAACCATGAAAGACTTTGAAAAGCTGCCGTTTACCGACAAGGAAGACCTGCGCAACGCCTACCCATTGGGGCTGCAAGCCGTGCCGGACGAGGAAATCCTGAGGATACACTCATCATCCGGGACGACCGGGGCGCCGGTCATCATCCCATATACAAAAAAAGACATAGACGACTGGGCGGTGATGTTCAAGCGATGCTACGAAACAGCAGGGATAACAAGCCGCGACCGCATCCACATTACCCCCGGATATGGGCTATGGACGGCGGGCATTGGATTTCAGGCAGGCTGCGAACTGCTCGGCGCCATGGCGATCCCGATGGGGCCGGGCAACACGGACAAGCAAATCCAAATGATGATAGACATGAAATCGACAGTCCTTTGCGGCACATCGTCCTACGTCCTGCTGTTGGCCGAGGAAATAGAAAAACGAGGGCTGCGCGACAAAATCCACTTGAAAAAAGGCGTCATAGGCTCAGAACGCTGGGGTGAGAAAATGCGTGCGCGGATAGCCGGTGAACTGGGCGTGGAACTATATGATATATACGGGCTGACCGAGATATACGGGCCGGGCATCGGCATAAACTGCGAAAAGCAAAGCGCCATGCACATGTGGACAGACTATATGTACTACGAAATCATAGACCCGAAAACCGGCGAGCTGTTGCCTGAAGGCAGCTCCGGGGAGCTTGTGATCACGACGCTGCAAAAAGAAGGCGCCCCGCTCATCCGCTACCGGACGCACGACTTGACAAGAACCATACCCGGAGCATGCGGATGCGGGATCGAGTACCCCAGGATAGACGCCATCTTAGGACGCAGCGACGACATGGTAAAGGTACGCGGCGCAATCATCTATCCAAGCAGCGTGGACGAACTGCTGGCGACTATCGACGGGGTGAGCAGCGAATATCAAATTATGATCGACCACCTAAACGGCAAAGACATCCTGACGCTGTTCTTTGAAACAGAGATGGACATAAAATCATCAGCATCGCTCGAAAAAACAGTAGCGCGCGAATTCAAAGCAAAAATCGGGCTGATACCCGTAGCAAAAGCCGTAGGCATGGGCGAACTGCCAAGAAGCGAGAAAAAATCAACCCGCGTATTCGACAACCGCTACTAATCAAACATCGTCATTCCGGGCTTGACCCGGAATCCCAATGTAAAAAGGTAAAGGCGTTAATTCATCGTTCCCCTGTAGGGGCGATTATCAATCGCCCGTGTCTCTGCATGGTACTACGTATCGAGCGATTAATAATCGCCCCTACACGAGAATCATTAACCTGTTGACATAGGCTCAATACGCCTCGCCGACTCTCAAAGCAGCTATGGTAATAGACTCGATCCACCTGTTCAAGATCCGCACATTTTCGGTGCTATGGTTGACAATAACATCCTTCCAGCTATCCTGATACAGCGGCTTCGGAGCAGGAGCAGCCTGACGATGCGGACTCGGCCCTGCGAAAGCATGCCGCATGCCATCGAAAGGCTTATTCTTGTTGCGCTTGTAATCAGCCCCCCAACTGCCGCTTACTATCGCGCTCCCACCGAAGAACAAAACAGTGCCAAGCAAAGGATTGCCCAAAAGACAAGCACGGATCGCACCTAATATCAACCCGGTTCCGCCAAGCCCGGCTAAATCCCTTGCAACGCTTGGCGAAGACTTTTTGCGTGCGAACGCGGGGATGCCCGGCTCAGCCTGCCGGCCCTGTTCATCGGGCGCATCAAAAACAAAAGCCTTAGGATCCAGCCTTGAAAGACCGGGCGTCTTGATCCTTTCCATAACGCTATCCCAAAGAGCAGACGCACGGTTGGAAGGAAGCCCGGCGATCCTGAAAACATACTCAACCTCATTTTTAACATCTTCCACGACGCTGCGAAAGAAATTATTGATCAAATGCTGCTCCTCCTGCACCGCAGCCTCCCCCGGAGTGCGGGACGAAGTATTGCGGACAAACCCCAGAAGCTGCCTCTCATAAATGCTCCTGAGAGACTCAGAAGACTTCTCCTTGAGCCTAAGCTCCGAAATAGCAAGCCAACCCCTAAGTTTCTTAACGTCCATACAGATGCCCTCCATATTTTTCATGTTATGATACATTATAACAAAAAAAGAAAAAAACACAAAGAAAAAATTGTTACAAGTAAATTATTTGCTTTTTCCCTTAACTATCATTATACTATATTAAAAAAGAGGGGGACACAAAAATGACAGCAAAAATTGACACATTTCTGGACATAGAACCGATCGACTTTGCAAACACAGGCATAAGCGAAGGCTCGCTCAAAGGCGAGGTCGCGGTAGTCACAGGCAGCACAAGCAACGTCGGCCTGGGCTTTGTGCGCGCTATCGCAAAAGCCGGCGGAAAAGTCGTAGTATCCGGTAACAACGAAAAAGCTGGAGCGGAAATCGAACGCGTGATCGACGCAGAAAACGCCCCCGGCACAGCGCTGTTTGTCAAATGCGACGTGACGAAAGAAAGCGACGTAAAAAACCTGGCAAAAAAAGCGATAGAAAAATTCGGCAAAGTAGACATCCTAATAAACAACGCGATGAACCTCGCCCTCAACGGCCCGGTGCTCAGGTCGCCGGTCAGCGACTTAGAGCAATCATTCGCTATCTCAGGTCGCGGCGTGATGCTCGCCGTCAAAGAATTCGTGCCGGCGATGCTTGAGCGCAAGCACGGCGTGGTGATGTACAGCACGACGCAGTTCCACTACCACCCGCCGATGATCGGAGGAGCAATGTACACCGCCGGCAAAGCAGCGGCGACATCGCTGACAATGTCCCTGGCAAATGAAGTCGGCCCATACGAAAAATCCGGCGTAAGCGTATTCTGCATGGCCCCGGCAGGCATACTCCGCGAACCCAGGGCAGTCGTCTCGCCGGACGACAGAGACCTATCCCTGAGCGGAGACGCCCCGCGCTTCGGAATGCCCGGCTTCGACGGCCCGATACCACCGGAAACAGGCGGCATAGCAATGGTCTATTGCATACTAAACGCAGGCAAGCTGCATGGCTCCGGCATAAGCCTGTCAGACGCGCTGTTCGCCATGGAATACCCATTCCCAAAACCGGAAACAGCACAAAAAAGAAACCTGAGGCGCCTGACAGACAACGAACTCACGCTGCTATTCCTATCAATGGGCCCCGGCTTCGAAGAATAATATACAAAAATGATACATATTATGTACAAACAAGATACGATTACCGGGTACAATGCAAAAAAACGCTCGGGGGAATCGTACGATGGAGACATGCATAGCTGAAAAATGGGGAGCAGGACGCCGAATTATAACAACAGTTATAGCCGCCGCATTGGCGGCTTTAACCCTTATATGCTTCGTAATGATGCATAGAAGCCGCCCGGGCATGAACATCATATTCTACATGATGCTGGCGTTTTCAGCCGTTATCGTCGCATTAATGTCGCTGCAAGCGCTCCGAAAAACAAGAAAATTCAGGAAGCTGGCCACGGTGCTGCGGAGCTGCTTGCTGATAACCCTCGCGATAGGCGTCATAATATTCTCAGCATTGCAAGGGCTGATACTCATAGGAGCACGCACCGAGGAAGCACAAGTAGACGGACTGATAATACTCGGCGCCGGGCTAAACGGGGAATACCCGAGCAGGATACTAAAGTCGCGGCTGGACATGGCGCTTGAATTCATGGACGCTCAAGAGGAAGTGCCGATCATAGTGTCCGGGGGGCTAGGCCCGGGCGAAACCATAACAGAAGCCGAAGCAATGTACCGCTACCTAAAACGACACGGAACAAACGAAAACCGGATATGGAAAGAAGAAACGTCCACAAACACTATGGAAAACCTCGCATTCTCTCTGGCGCTGATGGAAGAAAACGGGATGGACACGGAAAACGCGACCATAGCCATAGTAACAAACGAATTCCACCTATACAGGGCAAAGCACCTGGCAGGAACCCTGGGCCTCGACGCAATCGGTGTAGCCGCCGAAACCCCATACCCGAGCTTGCGAATACTATATCATTTCAGAGAAGCAGCCGCACTGCTAAAAGATATAATGCTAAACAGCAGCGTCCTGAGCATCAGTATCTTATAAACCTGAGAATCAAAGCATAAACCCTCTGGCTATCAGCGACACGCTGAACATAGTTCCGCGTCTCCGGAAAAGGAATATGATCAAGCGTCTTCCCATCACTGCTGTACTCAGGATTATTCAGCCACTCCTCGACATTACCGCTTCCTGCGTTATAAGCGCTCAGAACGACCTGCGTATCACCAAAATGCCTTTCCAACATACCCAGATAATAGCAACCTATCCTGATATTAATATCAGGCTCAAAAATCTGCCCATAGTCAAAATCATCTATCCCCACCCGGGGCGCAAGCCAATAAGCAGTACCCTCGATAATCTGCATAAGCCCGCTTGCACCCATGCTTGAAACCGCATTTTCATTAAACCTGCTCTCCGCATGAATGACCGCGCACACAAAATCTACATCAAGCCCATTCTCCTCGGCATATTTGGCTATAATATCGATATGCCGCAGCGGATAATAACGATTGACCAGAATTACAACACAGACAACAGCAAGCAAAATAGCAACAAAAGCAATAAGGACGAACATACCAAAAAACCCGCGCTTTTTTTTTCTCATTTTCACAATCTATCTTTCCATCTACAATCAGCGGACGCCCGCAAAAAGCAAAGAAACTCACTCGGTGCATGCTATCACACCACGCCCCATTAGTCAATGACCGCAACACCCGCAACGGCTCTTGACAGCGAAACGCCAGACGCTGTATAATCCAAGAACAAGCGAAAAAGAAAGAAGGCGGTGGCAACCATGACAAGGCTAGAATTATTGACGCTGCTCTACTCGCTTCAAGCGCTGCTGGAAAGCGGCAATGCAGATAAAGCAAGAGAAGTAATCGAAAAAATTATCAAAGAAGCGGAAAGCACAAACTAACCGAGCATAACTACAAAATAAGACGGTGACGCACACACCGCCTTATTTTTAAGGAAAAAAGCGAGGAGCTGAAAAATAATGATAGCAATCAAAAACGCAAACCTCATCGACGGGACAGGCGCCGCGCCGCAAAAAAACGCCACAGTGATCATAGAAGGAAAAACAATAAAGCAAACAGGAACAGACCTCCCGATACCGGAAGGAGCGCACATTATCGACCTGCAAGGGAAACACCTGCTCCCCGGATTCACCGACGCGCACACGCACCTTGGCGGCAGCGTCAGCCTGGACCGGCCCGGCGCAGCCTCCCGCATTGCAACGTATGACTTCGCAGAAAACAAAGAAACCGCGCTGCGCTGGGGAATCACAACCCTGCGCAGCGCAGGGGACTTCACACCGGACATACTGGAATTCCGCAACGACGTAAACGCCGGACAATGCCGCTCACCCCGGATACTAGCCTGCGGGCGCTTCTTGCAAGCCAAAGGAGGCCACCCCCTAAGCACCGTATACTCCGACGACCCCGAAATCGCAAAAAACGCATGCGTGCTCATAGACGAAACCACAGACATAGACGCAGAAATCGGAGAATTGCACGAACTGGGCGTAGACTGGATCAAAGTAATGGTCAGCGACGACAATAAATTCAAATACCCGGACACAAAAGCGCCCGGCCTGACCGACGAACAACTCCGAAAAATCTCAGACTCCGCCCATCGGCGCAATCTGCCTGTCATGGCACATGTGGACGATATCGGAGACATGACCCGAGCCATAAAAGCAGGAGCAGACACAATAGAACACATAATCAATGTCGCAACATCCGACCACGAGCTGACCGACGAAACGCTCCGATTGCTGACCGAAGGGGAAGTATGGGTAGTACCGACGCTGGTAGCCACAAAAATACACGATGGCAGCGTAGCCGGCGCGCCACCCGTATGGCCCGCCCTGCAAACTGCGGCAGCCCGCATGGTCGAAGCCGGGGTGCGGCTCGGAGTCGGCTGCGATTCCGGGATACCCTTCGTGCCATTCGGCGAATGCGTACACATGGAAATGGAACTGCTGACACAAGCCGGATACACCCCCCTGCAAGCCATAACAGCAGCAACAGGAGGCAACGCAAAAATGCTCCGCATGTCAAACATCTTCGGCACAATCGCCCCCGGCCTAGCGGCGGACATTGTAGTAATAGGCTCAAATCCGCTGGAATCAATAAAAAACACAAAAGACATCCGCATGGTAATCCGCAACGGCAAAATAGCCATCGACAACCTTCTATCCGATTAAGGTGAGACAGGAGATAGTAACTATTCAGTGCCGGCGAGGATGGCTGTTTGTGTTCACGCAAAGCGCAACCATGGATGGTGGAGCGCTCGCTCGTAGGCGCAAGGACGCGCCGCCGAGCGATTGCGGGAACACAAACAGCCATCCGAGCGCAAGGCACCGAATAGTTAACGTCTCCTGTCTCACTCCCACGCAGTAAAAACCTTGCATGGTGATGCTTCGCGTGCTAAAATGGACTCCTACACAGAACCTCAAAAGGAGGGGTAGATGCTTGACGGCCATTGGCTCATCGGGACTGCAATACCGGCTTGACCCCACGCTGCTCAGCGACGGCGGAGAGGGTAAAATCTACCGCGTGCTTGGCAGCGCGGACAAAAAAGTAGCAAAGATATACAAACCCGGCGTCATCTCGCGCGAACTAATTGAAAAACTCGTATTAATGCTGAAAAAACCGCCTGACAAAAACGTGCTCACTCAAGTCGCGTGGCCGCTCGACATCATTTTTGACGCAAACAAGCAGCCAATCGGCTTTATTATGCCTGAACTGAGCATAAATACCGAGCTTGGTGAAATATACAAGTACAACCCGGGCGACCCAAAAAGGACATTGCCGATATCCGCAGAACAAAAACTGGTTATCGCAATGAACATCTGCGCCGTAATATCAGCCGTACACGACGCCGGATACGTATTTGGCGACTTCAACCCGCGAAACATCGGAGTGGACAAAAACTCAGGCAAAGTTGCATTTTTAGACACTGATTCATACCACGTCACCGATGCGGCAAAAAACATAGTCCACCGCTGCAACGTATGCGCGCCCGGATACGCCGCACCGGAACTGCTGCAGCGATGCTCGGACCACATATCCGCCAACCCCGGCGACAACAAAGCCGCCTACGCGAAAACACCGCTGCCGACGTTTACGAAAGACACGGACAACTTCGCATTGGCGATACACATATTCAAGCTCCTTATGAACGGCTTCAACCCATATGGCGGAATAATCGACACCATATCCGCATCGCAAGGCTCCCCGGGCGTCGGCGACGTGGCCGTCCGGCGGGACAGCTATTGCTTCAAACCGGGATACAAGCATCAATCAGCCGCCATACTGCCGCTCGAGTCGTTCCCGCAAGCAATAACGGAATTGCTCACCCGCGCTTTCATAAAAGGCAAAACCGACCCGAAGCAAAGACCATCCGCCCGCGATTGGTATGACGCCTTGGAGCGGTATCAGCAGACCTTGGCGCCATGCCCCCGGAATCTCTTGCATCAATACGACAAGAAAAACAAAACCTGCCCATACTGTGAAGCCGACGACAGGTTTCTGGGGAGAAACAGCAGCTCAAAAGCCCCGAGCCGGCAGCTTCTTACACAAAAAACATACACCCCGATCAGTATGCCGGTTCAGGCCCCCGCAGCCCAACCACCTCAGCAAAACCCTATACTTCAAGCACCGCCGCCCGCGCCCCTGCCCACGCCTCAGAAAGCACCTCCCAAAGCACCGCCTAAAGTAAAACGCAAGGGCAAGGAATCAGCCCGCAAAACGCGCGCGCCGGCGATGTTGGCATTTGTATGCGCCGTAATACTGCTCGTTGGCGCAGCAGCTTGGCGCCTGGAATGGTTCGGGGGTGCGGCGCCGGGTGCGCAGAGGATTGAAGACGGGCAGCAAAGCACCGTGCCGCAGGTGAAAGAGGCCTATGCCCTCGCAGCGGAGTCCTCCGACGCATTGCGCTTGGGTGATAAATACAGCGCCATTGCCTTGGCCATCAGTGCAATGCAGGCTGAAAACGATATGGACATTCCGTATGTGCCGGAAGCGAAAAAGGCGCTTACCGAAGCCCTCGGCATTTATGATCTATCAGACGACTACAGGCCCCACCGTATGATAACGCTTGATTCGGAAGCAGTAGCACTTGCTATAGCGCCGGACGGCATGAGTTTTGCCGCTATGTCCCCCGGCAAGCTGTCTGTATTTGACCCGCGCAGCGGTGAACTTCTGCATGAGCTGGCCGCCATGGAGTCGGGGCTTGCGGACGTCCTGTACATAGACGAAAACACTATCGTATACACAGCGCCCGGAGGATTAAAAGTTTATGACTTGATGTCTAAATCTGACCTTTGGACACTCGGCGAAGCGACTAAAATTGCGGTATCGGGCGACGGCAGAACCATAGCGGCAGTCAACCGGGACGATAACTTTGCCGTGGTGTACAGGATTCCTACCGATACATTTGATTCAAGCGGCGGCTATGTTGACGTCAGTTTCGGCAGCCGGCGCATGTGGACGCCCATAAACGAGCGCCTCGGCGACCCGGGCGGCGCCATATTTGAGCTCAGCCACGATGGCACGCAGCTTGCCGCCAGCTTTTCGGACGGCGGGCTTGAGATATTCGACATCGCGGACAACCGGAACAGCTTCGAGATATTCGGAGAGTCAGATTATACATATTTTGAAGGAGGATTCCACAGGGAATACTTCGCGTTTTCAGCAGCGGATGCCGGAGAATCACTGTTCGCGGTCATCGATACCCGGAGAGATATTGACACCATATCAACGATCCTGCCCGGGCGCGTGGGAGTATCGGCGGATGAAAACGGGGTGTATATGTCATATGACGGCATACATGTAACGCTAGACCCGGTAACTGCCGAGCAAATGCCGCTCTGGCATGACCCCAAGCATAAAGCAGCCGGAGGCTACCTCATCGACGGCAGCCCGAACTCCCCGATTGTGCGGATTATGAAATATGAGTCACATGCGGATAAAGTTATATTCACATACGATCCGGGCTATAACCATATCGCAGCGAGGATAAACGCCGCAGGTTCCCGCGTGACGCTATACTCGCACTTTTACTTCAGCATTTTCGACATCGCCGGCAGACTCATATACGAAGCAGAGATACCGAACGCCGGGGAGGTATACGACCAGCAGTACATCAGGCAAAACGGCGAATCTATCTTTGAAGTAATCTACTATGACGGCACGGTTCACGTCTACTCCGGCGACGACGGCACGCTGATTTCCATTTACAGCATACCCGAGCCGGACCCTTCGCTGAATGAGGAGTTCACAACAAAACATCTCCGCATAGCGTCGCCGCTCAACGGCCCGCCCGTCGCATATGACATAATAACGGGCGACCTTATCCGCGAGCTTGAAAAGGACGCATACCTTTCATATGTAACGGAAGTAGGGGACTATATTATCACAGAATACATTACTCCAAGCGGCGAGAAATTCGGCATGGTACTCAACGGAAAAACGTGCGTGACACTTGCGTACATCCCGAACCTGTGCGATGTGATAGGAGACCGCCTGATAATCGACGACAAGCCCTCAGGAACCCTGCGCGAAACCCGCCTGTTTTCCACTGAAGAACTAATAAAAATAGCAAACGCAGCCACATCAGCGTTCAATAGCTGAGCGTAACAACATCGCTGTTAACGGCAAGCCTCAACTGGAAATACACATCTTTTCTATGCACCGCACCAATGGTTTCGACCCCCTGTGACCAGCAACAATACCGCGTTACACTTCAGACCCAATGTCATTAAGTTAAGGGTATCGCCTGAATCATTGGCCGACCCCTAACACAGATTTCGCTGATATT
>Ga0099364_10006035_pt1 | contig 17750 bp, 19 predicted proteins | sample TergutTh196P3_FD_73070 | JGI IMG/M metagenome (GOLD analysis project Ga0099364, IMG submission 73070) | Microcerotermes parvus P3 segment gut microbial communities from Pointe-Noire, Republic of the Congo - Th196 P3 | ecosystem: Host-associated > Arthropoda: Insects > Digestive system > Gut ...
CCAGTGTCTAAATTGAAGTCGGTGGCAATGCTGCCTAGGATTTCTTCATCAGTCAAGTCTTTTGAGGAGTAGATCAGGGGTGGGGTTTCTGGGGTGGGTTTTTTGGTTAAGCGAGCGAAAGCATAAAAACCTAAGCCGCCTATAAAAAGGGCAGCTCCAATAAAAAATAGCACTAGGGAGGAGTAGTTAGTTTTATGCTCGACGACAACTGGTTCGTCGTAGTCAATATCAAGAAAAGACATATGATGCCCGACTAGGATTCGAACCTAGATAGACAGCTCCAAAGGCTGTTGTCCTGCCGTTAGACGATCGGGCATGTTAGGAGGATATTATAACATTAACAACAGGTCAATAGCTACGTAAAAAATCTTTCTTAAACATTTCTCAATAGAAATATTGAGATGCCAACAAGATCAACATTATATCACAGTATATCAAATAGTATAAAGACGGAGTACCGCTTTTATGGAGCGGGTTTTTTCGTGGGTTCGACTCTCACTACTTCGATAAATAAGGCCGGAGATTAAGTTGGTCTTGGCTCCGGTCTTATTTTTTTAAGACCAAAAAAGACCAACACAGAAAGAAGAAACTATGCAAGACCAACGAATCTTCGCACACTGGCCCGACGGCCAAAGGCTCACCGCCAATGGGCGCGGTGGTGTCATATTTACTAAGGATGGAGAAGAAACCATCCTCGACAGGATTGACGAATATGCGGCTCCAGCATACGAAGAATTGGACAGATATACCTCCGCCGAAATAGAAGAAATGAACAGGGAGGAAATGGATAGGGAGATATTATAACATCAATCAAGGAGTTTTTGGAGAATAAGGTAGTGGTTTAAGTTGTGGGTGGAGCCGTCGGCTTGGTAGCTGAGGACAACTTTGACGGGGAGTTCGGAGAGGAGCTGGGCGATGGTTTCGGGGGTAAAATTGTGACAGTAGCGCACGGCGGTGGTACCGGCGCGCCAGTCGAGTAGATAATTATTATCTCTTAGGTGTTTGGCACGCTGGGCAAGGTTTTTATCTTGGAGAGGCTGCCAGAAAGTGAGAACGAGAAAACCATGGTCGTCTAGCAATTTAAGGGTTTCTTTGAGGAAAGAGAGCTGGAGTTTTTTGTCGAGAAGGTGATGAAGAAAGCCAAAACAGCAAATTAGATCATTGGCGGGTTGTTTAATCTCGGGGACGAAGGATTTGTTTTTGGCCAGAGGGGTGAGGAGGTCGAGATGTTGAAAAAAACGAGAATCTTCATTGCTGAGTTGGAGTAGCTCGAGGCAAGAATCAACGCCGAGATAAGAGTAAGTTTTTAGTTTTTTGTCGAGGAACTTTTTGAGACGGAGGTTACCACAGGCGAGGTCGAGGACGGTGGGGTTATCTGGGAGGAGAGAGGAGACTGATTGCCACCAAGTTTCCCAACCGGACCAGCTGGAGTTGCGAGTTTTGGCGAAGTGGGGAGCGATTTGTTGGTAAAAGTGGTTGTTGAGGGTGATGTAGTTGGTCATAGAATGCATTCTAGCATGAAAAAGTTTGTCAGAGAACTCAACTTAATTTTCTTACTCCGAGTTCGCAAGACGAGATGTATTTTTCGGGTTGCTAGAAGATGACTTGCAGGGCGTTAGCCCTGACTTTCTTCTAGCCACCAGCAAAAAATACTGTCGTTTGCTCTCTAGTCATAAGAAAATCAAATTGAGTTCTCTGCTAACATAAGTTTAATTATTTCTTTATAAACTTTTAACTTGATAAATCTGTCCTGAGGATTGAGAGAAGCCCAATTTTTTATAATAATCTAGGGTGCCTAGCGCCGAGATGACAGCGAGCGAGCCATAAGAGTGCTCGCGAGCGATTTTCTCGGCGCGCTCAAGGAGTTTTTTGCCTAGGCCCAGATGTTGAGTTTGGCCAGAGTTCTTCTCCCCTACCCCAGCGACTACGCCGTAGATGTGGATTTCGCGGATGATGGCAGGAGCAGCAGTTAACTCGGCGGGATAGTGCTGGGCGAAGTCTGGATCAGCGAGATATTTGGCGAGAGTTGATTGGCAAGGGAGACTCAAGCGTAAAAAACCAGCGATTTGGCGGGTGTGACTATCAATCCACTGGAGGAAATACTCTTGGGAGACGCTAGTGTCATAAATAATTTCGTCCAGAATGAGGTTTTTCTCGTTGAGAGTTTTGTTTTTGACTTCGCGAGAGCGGATTTCTTGGATATGAGGAGTGTTTTGCTCGACAAGTTGGCGCAGGTTGGTGGTTTTGTTGCCAGCGACAATGTCATGGGAGGAAATATCGCGAATCATGCGAGTAACTCGGCAGTACTCGGGGACAAGAGCGAGATGGTGGGTGAGGACATTGAGAAGTTGTTCGCTGGAATAGGGCTGATATTTGTTTTGGAGGTAGAGTTGATAAAGAGGAGCGGAGGCGATGAGGCTGCAAGGGTAGAGTTTGAGTTCATCGGGGCGGAAATGAGGGGAGGAGAAAAACTTAGCGAAGTCTTGCTTATCTAATTCGGGAGTACTGCCACAGAGATTAGCCATAAAATGAGCGTGGATTTTGAAACCATAGAGGCGAAGGAGAGCGAAGGCGTCTTTGATTTGGGTGAGGGTGGTGGAGCGGTGATTGAGGCGGAGAAGTCGAGAGTTGACAGACTGGACGCCGAGCTGGATTTTGGTGCAACCGAGGGAGCGCAGGAAGGTGAGATTCTCAGGGGTGATGTGGTCGGGGCGGGTTTCGATCACAAGGCCGACATTGAAAACTTGGGACGCGGGTCCTGTCGTCGCTCCTCCCCCAAAAAAATCATTCGCTGTCGCTCTTAATTCTTTTTGGGGGTCCCCCTCCGCTCGCCACCCGCTATCAGATAATGCCCGCAGCGCCTCCTTAATAAACCATTCCTGATAATCTTTAGGGTAGGCGGTGAAGGTGCCGCCGAGGATGATCAGCTCAACTTTGGAGATGTTATGGCCCATGGCGGCGAGATTAAGGAGTCGAGAAGTGACCTGAGCGAAAGGATCAAAATTATGCTTGAGGGCGCGGGCGGCGGCGGGTTCGGAAGAAAGATAGCTTTTGGGTTGGGCGGGGTCGTTGGGGCAAAAAAGGCAATTGCCTGGGCAAGGATGGGGTTTGGTGAGCAGGGTTACGGTGGCTACTCCTGATTGGGTGCGGATGGGTTTGGTGGTGAGAGTGGTCAGGATATGGGGATTTTGTTTTGGGAGTGGGACAGACTGCTGATAGGCGGCGAGAATGTCGCTTTTGTTAAAGAAAGGATGACTGTTTGGTTTGGGGCGAGGAAAGCGGCGAATAAGTTTTTGCAACTCGAGGGGTTTTAAGGGGCGTTGTAGGTCCTCAATACGCTCTTTGAGGGCAGTAACTAATTGATTTAACATGGAGGTATTATATCAGGTGCGAGTTTTATGATATAATATACCTTCTTAAAAAGTTGTTACCAATATGAAGGAGGTGATCGAGTATGGCAATAGTGATTAAAGCAAGACCGGGGGATAGTACTGGGGATTTGGTAAAGAGGTTCAAAAAGGCAGTGACTTCGAGCAATATGTTAGTCAAAGTGAAGGACAGACAATTCCATCAGCGACCTTCGCAGGCGAGAAAAATGGCAGGTAATGATATGCGCCGATTGGCCAGACGCTTGAGAGGACTCAAGAAGATGAAGAATATTGACCCAGAAATTATCAGCAGAATGACTGATAAGATCTCCACTACTTAAAAAGAAAGAAAGAGACAAAGTCCAGCAGGTAAAAAAGCTGGACTTTGTTAATAAAGAAACATGATTAGTCAAGATAAAATCAGGAATGTGGCGATTATTGCCCATGTTGATCATGGCAAGACGACGCTGGTAGATGGTTTGCTCAGACAAGCTAATGCCTTGAGTAGAAAACAAGAACTAAATGGCGCTCAGAGAGTGATGGATAGTGATCAACTGGAGGCGGAAAGAGGAGTGACCATTTTGGCGAAGAACACGGCGGTGTTATGGAAAGATTATAAAATAAATATTATTGATACGCCTGGGCACGCTGACTTCGGGGGTGAGGTGGAGCGAGTGTTAAACATGGCTGACGGCTGTGTGTTATTGGTGGATGCGGCGGAGGGGGTGTTGTCACAGACTAAGTTTGTATTGAGTTTGGCCTTAAAATTGGGACTAAAGCCTTTAGTGGTGGTGAATAAAATTGACCGCAGGGACCAGCGGGCTGATGAGGTGATTGAGGAAATTAGTGATTTATTTTTGGAGTTGGCTAGCAGCGAGGAGCAGCTAGATTTTGAGGTATTGTATGCGGTGGGGCGTGAGGGAGTGGTGGGCAAGGAGGTGGCAGTGGACGAAAAGATCTCAGGAGCATTAAAAGTTATTGGTAGCAAAAATCTAGAGCCTTTATTTGAGGCGATAGTAACAGAGGTTCCTTGCCCGCAAGGAGATGAAGAAGGTGATTGGCAGCTACAGGTAACTAATATCGATTATGATGAATATAAGGGAACTTATGCGATAGGAAGAATTGCGAGGGGGAAAATAAGGAAAGGAGAGCGGATAGCTGTTGTGCGCGGTGAGGAAGGTAAAGTTGGCGAGGGAAAAATTGAATACTTGTTTAATTTTGAGGGGTTGGAGAGGAAGGAAATTGAGGAAGCAGGAGCGGGAGAGATGGTGGCTATTGCTGGCCTAGGAGTGGAGATTAAAATAGGCGATACTTTAACGGCTTTGAATAATTTGGAGGCGCTGGATCCTTTGGAGATTAGTGAGCCGACGGTGCAAGTGCAGTTTTTGGTGAGTACTTCGCCTTTTGTGGGCAGGGAGGGACAATTTTCCACTTCGCGCCAGCTTAAGGCGAGATTGGATCGAGAACTAGAAAAGAATGTGGGACTGCGAGTGGCTTTGGGGCCGAGTAGTGAGAGTTGGCTGGTGAGTGGGCGAGGGGAGCTGCATTTGGCGATTTTGATTGAAAATATGCGCCGCGAGGGTTATGAGTTTAGTGTGGGGCGGCCGGAAGTGATTATTCGGGAAAATGAGAGCGGTGAAAAAGAAGAACCTTGGGAATTGCTGACCATTGAAGCACCGGAGGAGTTTGTGGGGGTGGTGACTTCGAGGATGGGTGAGCGCAAGGCGATTTTTAAGAATATGCGTAATTTGAAGTTAGGGGTGCGGTTTGAATATGAAATTGCCACGCGCAATTTGATTGGTTTTCGAGGTAGTTTTATGAGCGAGACGAGTGGAACGGGAATAGTAAATAGTTTGTTTATTGGTTATCGTAAAATGGGCGAGGCTATGACTTGGATAAGAAATGGAGTGTTGATCGCAGCGCAAACAGGGAGTGCTCTGAGCTATGATTTGGCAAGACTGCAGGAGCGAGGAATTACTTTTGTGGAGCCGAGTGAGGAAGTTTATGCGGGGATGATTGTGGGCGAGAATAGTAGGTCGGGCGATATGGCGATGAATGTATGTAAGGGGAGAAAATTGACTAATGTGAGGAGCAATGCCGACGTGTTGGTGCGGTTGAGTCCGGCGAAAAAAATGTCGCTGGAACAGAGCTTGAGTTATTTGGCGGCTGACGAATTATTAGAAGTAACACCCTTAAACCTGCGACTACGCAAAAAGGATTTGCAGCAGGCGGCGCAAAAAACTGGCTAATGCAAAAAAAAGTTGATTGGCAAAAAGTTTTGATCCGAGAAAAAGTGGTGGATGGGTTGCGAGGATGGTTAAAGAGAGAGGGCTTTCATGAGGTGGACACTCCCCTACTCTTGAGTATTCCCACTACTGAGCCTTATTATGATTTATTGGAGACGGAGATAAAAATATTTAATGAAGCTCCTCGCAAGGCCTATTTGGCGCCCTCGCCAGAGCTGCAAATGAAACAAATTGTGGCGGCGGGAGTGGAAAATATTTTTCAAATTAGCAAGGTGATGCGTAATAATGAGGGGAGATCGCCATTACATAATAGCGAGTTTACCATGTTGGAGTTTTATCGCAGTAGGGCTAATTATCGGGATATTATGAACGATTTAACCTCGATGATCGGAGAAATTGGTAGGGAATTGGGACATGAGTTGGCGGAAAAAAAGTTTACTAAAATATCGGTGGTGGAGGCTTTTGAAAAATGGGCAAAAATAGGAAAAGACGAATTATTGGACGAAAAAGAGTTATTAAAGAAAGCGAAGGTGAAGGGGTATGAGGTGGATAAAAAAACGACTTATGAGGAGATTTTTAACCAGATTTTAAGTAATGAAATTGAGCCACATTTAGGCGAGGAAGGGGTGGTTTTTCTTTATGATTATCCCGCGCAGGAGGCAGCGCTGGCGAAATTGACGGAAAATGATGAGCGACTCGCGGAGCGAGCGGAGTTATGGATAGAGGGAGTGGAGATAGCGAATATTTATAGCGAATTGATTGATGCCGAGGAACAAGAGGCGCGGATTAAGGCGGAGATAGTGGAGTGTCAGCGGCGAGGGAAGAAGGAAATCACGGATTATGACAGGGAGTTTGTGGCGAGTTTGGGGGAAATTGAGGAGCCGTTGGCGGGGGTGGCGGTGGGGGTGGATAGGTTGGCGATGGTGTTTACTGGCGCTAGTAGTATTAGTGAGATTACTTGGTTCCCAACGGAGTCATTATTTAAGTAGGTCATTCGCATAGAGAACTCAACTTAATTTTCTTATTCCGAGTTCGCAAAACGAAATGTATTTTTCGGGTTGCTAGAAGATGACTTGCAGGGCGTTGGCCCTGACTTTCTTCTAGCCACCAGCGAAAAATACTGTCGTTTGCTCTCTAGTCGTAAGAAAATTAAATTAAGTTCTCTATTCCATTCCCAACGTTCCTAATCTCCCCTCCCCAATTCTGTTGCTGCGCCAGCAAACTGATTTGCTCTCCCCAACCGCCAGTAATAACACCATCCTCAAAAGTGAAAATCTGGGAAAAATGGGGCAAGATTTTTTTAAGTAGAAAATCGCGCGGGAGAGGCTTGATTTGGTTGAGGAGAAAAACGGAGGCTTCGGGATGGGTGTTTAGTAAAGCTTGATATTGATCAATGAGGGAGGGAGTGTCGAGCCCGCCGAGAATGAGGAAGGCTGTTTGGTCGGTGCCAGCGGTGGGGGTGAGGAAAAAACCGCGCGAGCCGGGGAAGCGAATGCTGCTGGGACAGTTGTCTTGGGAATGAAGCCAGTGGATTTGCTTAATTAAATCGGCGTCGCTAGTGGGGGCGCGGAGGGCAAAATGGGGCAGGGGTTGGAGGAAGGAAATGTCATAGATGCCAAAATGAGTGATATGGTCATGAGCACCGATGCGGTTGATAAGGAGGCGGACGGGAAGGCGTTGAATATCAATGTCATGAAGAAGTTGGTCATAGGCTCTTTGGAGAAAAGTGGAGTAGATCATGAGAAAAGGTTTGAGACCATTGGCGGCCATACCGGCAGCGGTGACAGCGGCATGTTCTTCGGCAATGCCCACATCAAAAAAACGATCGGGGAAAGTGGATTGAATAACAGACAAACCAGAGCGGCTGCCCATAGCGGGAGTGAGAACGACGACGCTCTTATCTTTGGTCATCAGCGAGAGGAGCTCGCGAGCGACGAGGTCGTCGGTGGGAGAGGAGATTGTTGGGGAATTATGAGAGAGAAAATTGGCTTTAATACCGTGGTGGTTGACTGGATCATGTCTTGATCGTTCAAGGCCAAAACCTTTAATGGTTCGGACATGAATAAGCAATGGTCGGGCAGACGGTTTAAGGAGAGAGCGGCGGGCTTGGCGGAAGGCTTTAAGGAGGGCGGATAAATCGTGGCCGTCAATAATTTCGGGATGGACTTGAATGCCAAAACTCTCGGCGAGTTGATGGTAGCGATGGGTCTGAGAGAGACCGCCGACGGTGGGGTCGATGGAAAAACCGTTGTCGTTGAGAATAATAAGAAGGGGGTCTTGGTGAAAGCCGATGTCGTTAAGGGCCTCGAGGGAGAGGCCGCCAACAAAGCTGGCGTCGCCGATGAGGGCGGTGACTAGACCTTTTTTATTGAGGAGTCTTTTGGCGCGCGAAAGGCCAGCGACAGCCGAAAGGCTGGTGCTGGCATGGCCAGCGCCAAAAGGGTCGAAGTCAGCGCTTTCAAAACGATTAGGGAAGCCGGCGAGCCCATGGGGCTGGCGAAAGCTTTGAAAGGCATCAAAGCCGCGAGTTAGGATCTTATGAGTATAACATTGATGGCCAACATCAAAAATGAGTTGGTCTTCGGGAGCGGAAAAAACGCGATGCCAAGCGAGCGTTAATTCAACCACGCCGAGATTGCTGGAAAGATGACCGCCGGAGCGATTGACAATAGAAATAATTTGCTCGCGTATTTGAGCGGCTAACTTGGCAAGCTGAGGCAGAGGCATGGCTTTGAGACGCTGGAGCATAATAAGTTAGTCGTAATGTATAATACGAAATATGCAATTTAATATCTTGAGCGCGGTGCCAGAGTTTTTTGATACGGTGCTGGATAAGTCGATATTGGGGAGAGCGAGAAAAAGTGGGTTGGTAACTTTTAATATTTTGTCGCTAAGGGATTTTGCGAAAGGGAAAGAAGGAGGGAAAAAGCAGGTGGATGATAAGCCGTTTGGGGGTGGGGCGGGGATGATATTAAAAATTGAGCCGATTGATCGGGCGCTGGAGTATTTAGAGAAAAAAGGCGAGAAAGGGAGAGTGATTTTGACGAGCGCGAAGGGGAAGATTTGGAATCAAAAGATGGCGGCGGAGTGGGCGGCAAAGAGCGAGGAGGAATATAAGTGGGTGACGATTATTTGTGGGCACTATGAGGGGGTGGATGAAAGGGTGAAGGAGCTGATTGATGAAGAAATTAGTATTGGGCAGTTTGTATTGACGGGGGGGGAAGTGGCGAGTTTGGTGATGATGGATAGTGCGACGAGGTTACTGGAGGGGGTGCTGGGGAATAAAGAAAGTTTAGCGGAGGAGTCGCATGGGAGAGAATTGGGAGAGGTGGAGTATCCGCAGTGGACGCAGCCGAGGGAATATAAGGGGATGGGGGTGCCGGAGATTTTGTTGAGTGGGGATCATGGGAGGATTAGGGAGTGGCGTCGTGCTAGACATAAAAATTGAGGTCATCCTATCAGCCAACAGATACTGCTTTTATCACGCTTCGGCTTGACTGCGCTTGTCGAGTGGGAGACCCCAACCCCACTCTACTAGCGCGTCATGCTCCTGCCTGGCAAACCAGGCTGAGCTCGCTAATAAAAGAATATCTGTTGTCTGATAAAACTTCCTACTGAAACAACCTAACTCTCCCCAACTTATATTTTAGCTTCGCCTGGCGCTTGCCGATGGGTTTGGCGGGGACACCGCCGACGATGGTCATGGCGGGGACGTCTTTGGTGACTACGGCTCCGGCGGCGACGATGGCGCCGCGCTTAATGGTGACGCCCGGGAGAATAATGGCGCGCGGGCCGATGAAAACATAATCTTCAATGATGACGGGTTCTTCGGTGGCTTGCCAATCGACACTCTCGATGTCATGTTCGGAGGTCCAGATTTGCACGTCGGAGGCGATGTCCACATGGTCGCCGATGACAATTTTGCCTTTGGATTTGGGGAGCTGGCCGCGCCCGTCGAGAGTGATCTTTTCGCCAAGAATACTATCGCTGCCGATGGCGATCCCGCGAGGGTAGAAAATGCGCGCTTGCATATGGAGACGACTCCCCTTCCCTATCTTCATACCGGCGAGACGATAGAAAAATAGGCGTAGATGATGAAAAGGAAGATTGCCTATCCCCCACCAGAGAAAACCAGTGACAAACTCGAGGCGATAAGCGGCTAAGCGGCGGGCAACCTTGGTGAGGAAATTGTCGGTTGGCATGATATAATCATTATACACTATGTTGGAAATAAACTTTAATGTGGGATCACATTATCTGGTGGATAGAAAACTGCTGCGAGGCGCGGCAGAAAAAATGTTGTTGGCTAAGGGAATTGATCATGCCCATCTGGAGGTGAGTGTGGTAGGGCGGCGGCGAATGAAATATCTAAATGAAAAAATTGTCAAGCATGAAGGAATAACGGACGTGTTGAGCTTTCCTCACAGCGAGAAAGGCGAGGTTAATGATTTTCCCATGCCGGAAGGTATTCCACCGACTTTGGGAGAAGTGGTGATTTGTTTTCCGGTGGCAGTTAAGGAAGCGCGCGACAGAGGGAAAATGGTGGACAAACAACTACAATTTTATTTGGAGCATGGAATAATGCATTTATTGGGCTATCATCATGATGACGGGATGAAATAGGATGTCATGGGCCACAAAATATCGACCAGCGAAAATAGATGATCTTTGTTTGGAGGGAGTAAAAGAAAAAGTGCGGACTTTTGTGGAGGCAAAAAAGATTCCGGCGGTATTATTATTTGCGGGACCAAAAGGGACGGGCAAAACCACCACGGCGAGATTGTTGGCGGCGATATTAAATAAGGTGGATGAAAAAGAAACACAAAAGATTGTTCAAGGACAGAGTTATATGGTGACGGAAATTGATGCGGCGAGTCATAACGGAGTGGATGATGTGCGTGCGCTGCAAGAGACAGTTTATATTCCGTCGGGGATGAGCGAGGAAAAGGTTTATATTTTTGATGAAGTGCATATGTTGTCTAATAGCGCTTGGAATGCTTTATTAAAAGTGTTGGAGGAACCGCCAGAGAAAGTAACTTTTATTTTAGCGACTACAGAAAAACATAAAATCCCAGCGACAATTTTGTCGCGGGTGGTGGCGGTGGATTTTTATCAGGCGACAACGGCGGAACTGATTGCGGCAGTAAATAGAGTGGCCAGAGAGGAGGGGCTGACATTAGAAAAAGAGGCGCTAAAGCAGATGGTGGAATTGGCAGATGGGAGCTTTCGGGATGCGATTAAGATGTTGGAGCTGGCGAGCTTAGGAGCAAAAGATGGACTGGTAACTAAAGAGCAAATGGAAAAAATGGCGGGGAGTAATTTGGAGAAAAGAGCGAGCGAGTTGTTGGAAATAATGATGGAGAAAAAAGAGGTGACAGCAGTGCAGGATTTTTTTGCGGTACTGCGGGAATCTGGAATAAATGAAGACTGGTTTAATAAGGCGCTATGGAGATTGGTGTATGGACAGCTGGTGGCGGGGCTAAAGGGGAGTAAGAGGAAAATGCTGTTAAAACCAAAAGTGGCACACTCGCTACTACAAGAATTGAATAGCATTAGTCGGCAAGAAGCACAAGTAATACCTTTTTTGAACTTGGAGTTGAAATGTTTGGACTTGACATGGCGCATTAAGCAAAAGAGTGAGCAGAAAAAATGACTTGGGCAGAGTTTATTAAAGCGGTGGGAAAAGAAAATGCTATGCTCAAAAGCGTATTGTATCTGGCGAGTAAAGAGAGGGAGACAGAGGAGGAATTGGTGATTAAAGTGCGGCGGAAGTTTCATGAGGGGTTATTAAAAAAAAGCGCTAATAAGCGATTGCTGAGTAAATTGGGAGGTAAAAAAATTACGATTGTACTAGAGGAAGTAGAAGGGAAAAAGTCGGATGTGGCGCTGATAAATGTTCCTCCAGAGAATGGAGAAGCAGGGGGTTATAAAAAAGTAGAGACAAAAAAGGAAGACGGGGACGGGCAGGTGGCGGAGGTGATGGCTTGTTTGGTATAATAAGGGCATGAAGGTAGCGATTGTGCATGATTATTTGCGGGAGTTTGGTGGGGCGGAGCGAGTGGTGGGGGCCTTGCATAAAATATTTCCGCAGGCGGTAATTTATACGGCGTTTGTGGACTGGGAGGCACTGGGAGAGCTGGGAAGAAAAACGTTTGAGGGGGCGGAAGTTAGAACAACTTATTTGCAAAAGTTTCCTTTTATTAAAAAACTTTTTTCGCCACTGAGGCTGATTAGCGCGAAAGCGTTTGCTAAATTGGATTTAAGCGAGTTTGACGTGGTGATTTCTTCGTCTAATGCTTATTTTGCGAAGGCAGTGAAAGTACGAGAGGGAGCAGTACATCTTTGTTACTGCCATACGCCGCCAAGAAACTTATATGGTTATGAAACGACGGATATTATCATTAAAAATCCGCTATATCATAAACTCGGACAAATAGCGAACTTTTGGCTGCGACAGAGCGACTGGGAGATGGCGCAAGAAGTGGGGGTGTTTATGGCTAACTCGGGAACAACCCAAAAGCGAATTAAGAAATATTATCAGCGGGAAGCGCAGATTGTTTATCCGCCAGTGTCTCTGCCGGAGATAAAACTCAAACAAAAACGCGAGGATTGGTTTTTGTATGTAAATCGCTTGCATTTGGCGAAACATCCAGAACTGGCGGTGGAGGCTTGTTTGGAAAATGGGTGGCGGTTGAAAGTGGCGGGGAGCGGGCCGATGTTGAATGATTTGAAAGAGATGACGAAGAACCACAAAAATGGGGAGTTGATTGAGTTTTTGGGGGTGACCAGTGATGAGGAGTTGGCGGATTTGTATAGCCGAGCAAAATTGTTATTGTATCCAGTGGTAAATGAAGACTTCGGAATGATACCGATTGAGGCGATGAGTCTGGGAACACCGGTGGTGGCGCATGCTTCGGGCGGGCCGCTGGAGACAATCACAGAAGGAAAAACTGGGGTGTTTTTTAAGGAGTTGACAGCAAAGGCTTTGGCGGAAGCGGTAAAAAAAGCACAAAAAAAGAAATGGTCTCAGGAGATTTTACGGGAAGAAGCGAAAAAATATTCTTTTAGTGCCTTTGAGAAGAAAATCACGAAGTTGGTGGAAAAAAATGTCAAAAAGTAGGGTGGCGGAGCGGATTAATTTGCTGGTTTTATTAATCGTGGTGGGAGTGGTGGCGCTGGGACAGCTGCAAAGAGTACAATTGACGCCGCAAGTTAGTTTTTATATACATGACGCATTGATTGGAGGGTGGGTGATTTATCATTTGGTGGAGGGGGGCGGGAAGAAATTATTAAAGCAAATGAGAGAGTGGGGACGGAAATATAGGAGAATAATTGGAGCGGGAGGAGTAATAATTTTGGCTGGATATATAGGGGCTTTGTTGACTGGGACTTTAGCGCTAACGGCATTGCTTTATTTGGGGAGACTGGTGGTTTATGGATTGTTTGGTTATTTTTTATGGCAGATAAAATTGCCGCAGAAAAAATATTTGTTTCCTTTGTTGGGGGGGTGGTTTTTAATGGGAGGATTAGCGCAGTATATATTGGTGCCGGACATGACTTGGTTGAAGCCGATGGGGTGGGATGATCATTATGGGAGGTTGGTGGGGACGTTGTGGGATCCGGCGTTTATAGGGTTGATATTGGTGTGGTTGCTATTGTATTTATTAGAAAAAATTAAGATTAATCTGATAAGTTTTTCTTTAATAATAATTACCCTAATAGCAATCCTCCTAACTTATTCGAGGTCGAGTTTTTTGGCGCTGGGGGTGGGAGGGGTGGTTCTGGGGTGGCAGAGGTTTGGCGAGCAAATAAAAAAACATAAAAAGAGGGCGGCGTTGATAGTGGCAGGAGTGGGAGTGGTTTTCGCGGGGATGTTGGCGGCGATTAATAGAGGAGAGATGGTGTCGACTAATTTACTGCGAAAGGAGTCGATTGAGGTACGACTAGTACATTTGCAAAAATATACTTTTAATTTAGAGCCACATCAATGGTTGGTGGGGAGAGGGTTGTTTATTACGACTGGAGGATGGGATAGGGAGCGGTATCCGCATCTATTGGATGATGGACAGAGCGTAAAACAAACGGCGTATATGGGGGATAATATGTTTTTGACAGTGTTAAACTTTACTGGGGTGGGGGGGTTGGGGTTGTTTGTTTATGTATTGGTGAAGGTGATAAAAAAGATGATGAGAGAAAAACCAGAACTATTGCCTTTTGTGGCGGCTTGGATGGCGGTGGGGCAATTTAATAATGCTTTGCTGGCACCGTTTGTGGTGGTGACATTTATTTTTCTCCCTCCCTCTCAAAGGCCAAACCAAGTTCTCTCCGCCAAGAAAAAGCCTATATAGGTTTGGCCTATGAGAAAGAGCGAGAGTAAGTCTATTTTATCATATAAACTCAATTTTTTGTACTTGTGTGCTTGGTTCATCTAAAATAGTAAAAACAAGGGTAGTAATTCCAAAAGGAATAGAGACGGGAGAGGAGAGAGAACCAGAGACAATAATCTCATCAGAGGAGTTGGTGGAGACAGTAATACCTTGGTTAGTGCCAAAAGTAACATTAATCGCTCCCACTTTCCCAATAGTTAAAGAGAAAGGAGTGTTTCTCATCACAGAAATATAAATCTCAGAAGAAGTGGAGGAAAAAACACTAATCTGGCCAGTATAGTAGGTGGAGGAGGAGACTCCAGCAGAATCAGTTACTACTAAAGGAAGATTGGTTAATTGGGAAGGAGATAGAGAAGCTAGGGCTGAAACTGCGTCTATTGCCAGCTCCCAGTTTACTGCCCCACCAGTAGTAGGATAAGTTGGAGATACATAATCTATGCTATCAATAGTAACTTTAATGACAGCTGTTTGACTTAAGTCTGCGTCTGTAAAAGTGCCAGTAAAAACCAAAGGGGTGTAGGGAGTGACTACATGGTTATGGGTTGGGTCATGGAGAGTAATTTCGGGAGGGCTATTAATATAGTAGGAGATACTTTCTACCGCCGAGACATTACCAAGCTTGTCTTTAGTTTGGTAATAGAGGGTATGAGTTTGACTCTGAGCAGTATGACCGGTGGTAGGGATATTAGAGGGAGGAGCTCCGGCTGTCCATGCGGGGCTGACATCTCCTGAGCTAAAAGCTGTATCCCACTGAGTACGATAGGCATCTAGGCCAATGGTGAGGTCACTACTGGTTAAGGATATGCCAGTAGGGGCAGTGCAGTAGATGGTGGGGATTCCAGTACATAAAACTCCTCCTACTAAACTAGCTGTATTAGCGGGAGGAATATCATCTAGGTAGAAGCTTGCTGTTTTATTACCTGAGTAACCATAACCATCATATACTCTGACATAGACAGTGTGGGTGCCATCAGTTAGTCCTACTGGTAGGGTAATGGTACCACTCCAGTTCTGGATGCTGCCATCAGCAATTACTGTAGTTAAGTTAGACCAACTCCCTGCGGTACCATCTATTTGATATTGGATGGTTAGAGTTTGGCCGATGTCTTCGTCCATTGCTGTGCCAGCCAGTACTAAACTGTTAAAACCGGAGACATAGGAGGCGTAGGCGCCGATGTTGGGAGTGCTATTCTCTATGGTTATGTCAAGATCTCCTAGAATATAAGGATCTGAATAGGTTCCCGCGCCAGAGTAGATAGGGAGGGAGGACTGCAACCACAAGGACGGGACTACTCCTCGGTCGAAGTAGGTGCTACCACCAAGCGAAGTACTAGCTCCATTAGCGTTGACAACAAACACATTGTTTGCGTTGTTTGACGTCGGACTTCTCAACCAAGGATAGCGAGGTCGGGGGTTAGCAGCAGAAGCGATAACTTGGCCATCGGCTACAGAAGTATCATTAAAAAGGCCATAAGAACCTTCTGCGGCCCCAATTCCTCCAGTGCAATTAGTGCCGAAACGGACATGGCAATAGGTGCCTCCAGCACCATTAGTGATATTGTGTTGAGTATTAGTCCAGTCGTCACGTCCTATTAAACCTCCTTGCCATTCGGTATAACTAAGTAAACCAATACGAGAAGTCATCATGGGATTCGAGTTAGTGCCGGAAAAAACAAAACTGTTCCCCGAAGTAGAATTGGGAGTATAAGTGCCGGCTGTCCAAGCGCCTTTAGTGGAACCCCAAGCAGCAGCCGGAATACTAGTAGATAGACTAATAGGCATGATGTCATATCCGTGGAGGGCAATGGCGGTGGCCTTGGCCACCCCAGCGATATCACTGGGGAGAGCAGCATAAAAATTATCTAAAGTGCGTAGGATATTATAACTGGTCATTTCGGCAGTAACGTCAGGGCTGATGCAATTGGCGAGAGTTCCATCAGTACTACATTCCGCCAAGACCGAAAGGTTGTTGTGATGGGTGGTGCCCGCCGTCCCCGGAACACCTAAGTAGGCCTGATAATTAGGATAGTTTTGCAATGTGTCATAGCGGCAGTCGGCGCTCCCCCACCAACAATAGTTATCTAGAAAGGCCCAGTAAGTATAACCAGACTTGTTTAGGACTGTACCATCACTATGCCTAGCTTGCATTTGAACAAAGCGAAAAGGGAGCACTGTTGGAGTGGTGGCGGTGCAGTCGGTCGCGCCAGAAGCACAGTCGAGCATATATGTGTCCTGAGACTGGATAGAAATGACACTGCCAAAGGGAAGGACTGCTAAAGTAGTCTTGAGAGTGGGTATAAAGTTGAGATCTACCTGAGTGAAAGTTGCAGTTCCTGCGCCGCCAGCCCCGCCGGAAGCGAATGAAGTGATGACTGCATCGCCGCCATCAACATCTGTTGTGCCGGATATAAATGATGGCCCATGACGATAGAAAACATTGATGCTGCCACCTCCCGAGGAACCCCCGCCGGCCGCATTGCCAGCTGCCAATGGATGAGTAGCAAAGCCCCCCAACATGCCTTTTGATTCGAGATTGCCATTATTTATAAAGGCCGAGGCATAAATAACTAGTAGGCCGCCAGTTCCGTCTTGGCCTTTAGCTTCAACCGAGTTTCCTTGACCGACAGTTGTTGGACTAGCCCCGTAGGCCCCATTTGCCCCTGGGTTTCCTGCTCCGCCACCACTAGTCCATCCATTAGCAGAGGCATCAATACTAATACCCCCCGCTCCGCCAGTGTTGGAACCAGCGTGCCCAGCAAATCCCTCCGTGTCTGGAATAGGAGCACTTGATGCGTGACCACCGCCACCGCCGGCTCCTCCTGAGTATGAAGTTGCATTTCCCCCAGCGCCTGATAAGCGACGACGTGATCCGCCCGAACCCCCGCCGCCGAGAGCTCTCCCGACTGCATTATCACCGCTGTTTCCATCGGCATTAGCTGCGGGACTGTGGACCGGAGCTCCTCCTAGCCCTCCAGTAGCAGGCACTTGTTCAAATGTCCCATTGGGGTTTTTCCACAAATGTACATTTTGACCAGCTGCACTCGCCCCTCTGGCGGTCATACTTATCGTCCCATTATTGGTTAACGTGCCTTTCACGATTATTGTGAGACCTCTTTTCCTAGTTTGAGGCGTCACAGTAACTCCGGAGTTGATCGTCAAGTTGCCATGATAAATGAGAATGCACATTCTCGCATCGGCTGTGGGGCTACACAAAGTTGGGCTGGTAGAATAGGTGACATTTTCATAGTAATTATATACTTCCACAGGGTATGTTTCATTAATACTGCCCGACTGGACATCTATATTTTGATTACCATCTTCTAATGCATACAGTGCTGCTTGCTGGGCTATGCCCAAAGTAACATCTTGGGCGGAGATAGCTGAGGGGACGAGTAGGCGAGCCGAAAAGAATAATAGACAGAGGAAAATCCCAAATGGGCGAAGTTTATTGCATAGAAAGATGCTTTTGGGATCTTGAAAGGGTTGTGATGGTAGGCTGTACATAGTGAGTTATGGACCGCCCCATACAAAAGGACAATCCGTTTGCACTCAAAGTATAATCAGGAGATAGAATAATCTACACCCAAAACTGCTTTGGCGGATTGCCCGTTTCTACAGTTATAAGTGTAGAGAGATACAGCAAAGGACTACCTCTCTTTTATACTTTAAGTGCAAGGATAAGTATAGAGGAAATGAAAAAAAATGCAAGAGGGGGCTTAGGGCTCAGGGGTGGGAGAGGGAGAAGGAGA
>Ga0099364_10006036_pt1 | contig 17750 bp, 15 predicted proteins | sample TergutTh196P3_FD_73070 | JGI IMG/M metagenome (GOLD analysis project Ga0099364, IMG submission 73070) | Microcerotermes parvus P3 segment gut microbial communities from Pointe-Noire, Republic of the Congo - Th196 P3 | ecosystem: Host-associated > Arthropoda: Insects > Digestive system > Gut ...
AAATGCAGGCCAAAAGGCCGTATCTTTGGCTGCCGCTTCGGTAAAAAAATGTTCCGCTTCTTTGACGCTGCCCCTGCGAAAATAATACTCTCCCCGTAAAAACCGAATAATTGCGCCGGTATTGCGCTTTTCCAAATAGGATAAAACCATATTGGTAGAATCAAAATCCTGAATATCCAAAAAAAACACCGCAGAAGCTGCAAGCATAGCGCCGCTTAAAGGACCGGCGTTTTCGTAATCAGAGGCATTTTTCCTGTTTTCAAGAATTTCCAATGTTTTTTCTGCATTTGGCTGCCCTTCTTCTGTTTGGAGAATTGTCTTTACTTCTTCGCAGTTCACCGGCAATTCTACAGGTTTTGGCAAAACAGGTTCTTTTCTGTCGGCACGAACCGCATTTTCAGGACGGGTTGTGCGACGACCGGCATTACCGTCAGTATACTCATTTTTAGTCACAAACACATTGCTTCGTTTATATTCCGATTGATTTAATTGTTGATTTAATTGATTGGAGTAAGACGAAGTACTCACTTTCTGAAAATAAAAGACATCTGACAATTGCCGGTTAGCAAGCAGCGAATGCCTTACCGAAGATGTTTCCGAAACTCCCAAGAAAAGTATTCCATTATCAAAAAGAGATTCGGCAAAATCATTCATAACAATAAGCCGGTTTCTGGACGAAAAATAGATTAACGCATTTCGAAAAAAAATAACATCATACTGTTTACCTAACCCGCGCATAATGTTATGAGAAAAAAAACGCACTTTCTGTCTGATGTTTCGTGAAACAACATATTCGCCGCCTTCTAAAGTGAGGTATGAATCCAAAATATATTTCCAATCCGCTCCGTCAGAACGCATAGTATTCGCAGAATAACGCGCATTATTCGCTATCTCAATCGCTTCGGCGTTGATGTCAAAAGCATCTATCTCAAAATCAAAATCCAATCCGTTATTCGCATAATAATCAAACAGCATGGCAATACTATACGCTTCACACCCAATTGAAGTCGCAGCAGAGCAAATTCGTATCGGACGGTTCAATTTAACCAATTGCGGTAAAAAATAACGCGCAAGTAAATCAAAATGCGCTCCTTCTCTAAAAAAATAAGTCTCACTGACCGTCAATAATTTTGAAATTTCAAAAATTCGTTCCCGGGAAGTAAGCATGCCTTCATAGGCTGCAGGATTTTCTATAAAGGAAGCCCCGCAGGATTTTTCAATGTATTCATTCAGTTTGACAAGGGATTCGCTTGAAGCTTTTATGCCTAATATCTGCTCAACACGATGGTACAAAAACAACAACGCCGGAGTTGAAAGTAATTCAGCGGGAACTTCTATTATTTGCTCAGTGCGGCTCATGTCTCATCCGTTTTAGTTAAAATTATCAGCCGTTTTGCGATAGCATCTAAAGGCAAACTCATATCTACACAGCCGGTTTCGGCGGCAGCCTTAGGCATACCATAAATCATCGACGATGATTCATCCTGAGCAATGGTTATACCGCCTGCCGCTTTTACATGCCGCGTTCCTTCAGCGCCGTCGCGCCCCATGCCGGTAAGCACCACCGACACTAACGATTTCCCATACAACTCCGCCGCGCTTTTGAACAATACATCCGCTGCGGGTTTTTGGTTTTGAATCGGTTTTCCATCATCAAGTACAAAACCGGTTTCACTCAGCAAAAGATGCTTGTCAACCGGCGCAACATATATGTTTCCTTTGCCGGGGATTATTTTTTTTGTCACAAGATGCACTCCAAGCGGCGTGTAACCGTCAAGCCATTGCACAAAGCCTTTGTCGAATCCTGATATATTATGCTGTACCAGAATTATGGGAGCCGGGAAATCTTTCGGAAGTTCCGCAGCCAACCGGCAGAGAGCCTGAGGCCCTCCTGTGGAAGCGGCAATTACTACAGCGTCAATCCGGCCTGAGGCTGTTTTCGCAATATCCGACGAAGAATCTTTGCCGACCTCAGAGCCTGAAACTGAAACTAAAGTTGGTTGAAGTGTAGAAATTCTTTTTCTTATTCTCGTTGTTTGCTTGAGCGTATTCAATATTTTTTTTCGTTGTTGTTCACCCATCTGCGAAGTGAAAGCATTTTTGGAGAAAAAGTCCAAGGCGCCTTTGACAACGCTGTCATAGGCCACTTTTGCCGTATCGTTAGTACTGATTACAACGATGACGCTTGGGACGGTCTTTTTGATCTCGGTTATGGCTTCTAACCCGTTCATTACCGGCATTTCTATATCCATCGTAATCAAATCGGGATTAAGAAACTGCGCCTGTCTGACGCCATCTAAGCCGTTTTCCGCTTCACCGATTATTTCAAAGGAACCATCGCTTTCCAAAAAATCTTTAATAATCGACCGCACTAAAGGGTTGTCATCCACAATCAACGTTTTTATCATAATGCTTCTCCCTTTTGAGCAAATCGACTCAATTCTTTACAATTCAGCAAGAGAAGCATAGCCCCTGCAGTATCTGAAAACTGATTTGATTTGAATTGAATACCGTTAAATAATACGGAAAAACGTGCAGCGCTTAACGCTTTAGGCAGGGAAAATATTTGCTGATTGGAAATGTCAATCTCACGTTCAATTTCAGTGGTTAACACCATGACATTATTTTTTTCATTATTATAGTCAGCATTATAATTAGCTTCATCGTCCGTATTTTTCAGAATAATGATATGCCGGACAAGTTCCTCAGGAAGATTAAACAATTCAGGCAGGGAAATAACGACGTTCCCGTTTTTTTTGCCATACTCAATTCCTTCGCCTGCATGAAGCGCTACAGAAGCAACGGAGTCCATAGGAATTACTACCGAAAATTCTTTGAAAGGGCAAAGAAATACCCGCATTCTTATGCCTCCGTCTCAGATGAAACAAGGGCCAAAACACGATGAATATCAAGAACAAACACATCACTGCCGCTCCACTTAAATGAGGCCGAAAGCATCTCTGATGCGTCATACGACTCCGCTTTTCGTTCTATGTTTAAGAGTTCGTTTTGCGGTATATCGGCAATGTCAACAATATCGTCAATCAGGAAAGCAATCCGGTCAATATTGTCTTTCAGCACCAATGTTTTCTTTCGGGTACTTGGAGTCTTGTATAGCAATAAGCCAATGTCTAACAACGCATAGGGAACCGAATAACGATTGATGATTCCCAACATATAATCAGGAACGAGCGGCAATGGGTATACGGCGTCAAAAACGGCAAGCTCGCTGATAAATTGCGACGGGATAGCATAACACCGATCCAAAATAGAAAAAATCAAGTATTTTTCATCGTTTGCGTTTTCTACTGTTTCCGGCACAATGCCCGTAGTTCTCATTGCCTCTGACATAGACCCTCAGTTGAGTACTTTTTATAAAAGCTTTTTTGATATTATTAAATTCTATAAATACAGAAATGCCAATAAAAATAAATCCTTGCAATAAGATGTCAACCTTTTTTGTGCCGTTTTAGAAATAATAGAATTTTCATATATGAAGAAGTCGTGCACTGTACCCGCGCACAGCGTCATTTTACAGCAATGACAAATTCACTACATTATTGCAGTACAATGTTGGAAAAACTAAACACTATCGTATATGAAGTTGATATTCATCAATCCCAACGTCTTTTGCTGGTCTGTGTCAAACAACATGTTTTGTTTTGCGAATATCTGTGCAGTTTCGTTGAAAGTCAATTTCTGATTCAGAAAACGGATGTCCTCATACTTTTAGCCATCCGCTTCCTTTAACAGCGGCAGATATTTTACGCAAGAATTCTTCCGGAAAATATACCCGATCTGCGGTCATGACATCAATAGATGTACTCTGTCATTTGTTTTTCTCAAGGTTTTCAATATATTTTTTATAACCAAGATTTTTGATAGAGTCGTTTTTCGCACTGATTTTTTGTGCTTCCTTTTTTCTATAGTCAGATAATTTTGCCGCAAGAGACTCGTCATGTGTGGCGAGTATGGCAATGGCAAAAAGTGCGGCATTGCTTCCACCTGCTTTTCCTGCCGGCATAGCAGCAACCGAGATGCCGGCAGGCATTTGGATAATTGAAAGTATTGAGTCAAGACCGCCGCTTACTGATGTCTCAATGGGAATGCCGATTACGGGCAGCGTAGTGTGTGCCGCCACGACTCCGGGCAGGTGGGCTGCCCCGCCTGCCGCTGCTATGATTATTTTTATGCCGCGTTCCTTTGCGTTGCGTGTCCATTCGAGCGTAAGCTCCGGCGTTCTGTGCGCCGATGAAACAAGAAGTTCAAATTTAATTTCAAAATCTTCCAGTATCGAAAAGCAGTTTTTTATTTTCGGCATATCTGAATCGCTGCCTAAAATTACACCTATCATTTGGTCCTCCGATAAAATTAGTTTAATTGCCTGTATTTCAAGGCGTTTTAAAGCGGTCAAATATTTTTCTGTTTATTTTGGGCTCTGACCTTTGGTAAAATCCTAAAGTATTTGAAATTATATCTAATTTATAATAATTATCAAAAATAAAGCAGGTAGTTATGGCAACAAAAATTGTAACAGTAAAGTGCTCTTTTCGCGTTCGACGATAATTTTGCTTACAAAAAACACACTAAGGGCGGCATGTTGACATTAGTAAAGCGAAACACACAACGTATTAAGCGAAAACATTTATCTTTGCGTACTTGGTGTAGTAGATTGGCTAGAGTTGGTTGCCCAATATGGAGCCATCGCCATATGCCGGATACACCACAAAGAAACCCAACATTATCTGCACGAGTAGGGTTTGTCCCGCCTTGTAATCTTGTTGCCATCCTTACAATTCTGTCTTTTCAACAGACGTTATCGTGAATGTCTCGTCCCTATCATCCATACGCAAAACGAATTTTTCGCCGGGTTTCTTGTTCAAAATAACGCTGGCTATAGGCGAACGGTATGACAATATTTGTTTTTCAAAATCGGCGTCCCATGGCCCAAGTATCGTATAGGTGCGCGACTCATTTGTCGAATCATTGACAAAACTTACCCTTGTACCGACAGAAACGCCATCCGTACTTATTTTATTCGGATCAAGTATTGTAGCCCTTTTGATTTCTTCGTCAAGTTTAGATATCGCCATTTTAAGTATAGCCTGTTTTTCAAGAAGCGCGTTATATTCAACATTCTCTCTCGTATCTCCTGTGACTTCCGAGACTTTGGCGAGTTCTCTTGAAAGTTGCATCATCTCAACGGATACCATATTGTCGAGTTCGGTCTTTTTTCTGTTATATCCTTCTTGGGTTACAATAAAAGTTTCGACAAGTTGTTCGGGGATGTCAGATGCCGCCTGTCCCCAGGTAAAGTCAGAAAATTTTTCTCTTATAATCGAAAGAAATTTTTCGCTCTGCGAATCCTCAATATAAGGCAGGTTAGAAAATATATCGTATGTTCTTCCAAGAAACGGTTTGTCGCTTTCTTTTACAATTTCGCGCAGAACCTGCAAATCGTTCGCAAATATAATATCAATGGCCTGATTTTTGAGGCGGTTGCCCTCCGGTTCTATTTTTTTAAGATCATTCATTAACCTGAAAAAAGCTATGCGTATATTGTCTTTAGAATAATCCAACCACTCATAATCCCACAACCGGTTGAAAAGATTTTTTGCCACCCAAAAGAAAATATCGGGCGATTGCCTCGCTCCGGTTATAGCCCTGTCGATAAAGTTGTTTATCTCTTTATATGAGCGCACCCTGAGAAGCATATTAAAAATATAACGATGGATTCTTACCGGCATCTCAAACAGTAATTCAGATACAATACGCGGCCAATCTTCGCGCGCCTTTTCTATGAGATTTACAAAATCCTTCTTGTAATCATAAGAACTTATTTTCATAGATATTAATGGCAACTCATCGGCAGTCTTGATAAAGCCTACAACCTTCTCGCGAATAGGTTCAAGATTTACCTTTGACTGATTGAACAGGCGCACAAAATCATTGAGAATTAAATAAGAAAGAATGAGCCTTGTATTGGACCCTCCTTTTGTTTCATCCATAAAATAATCGACAAAGAAATGGGCTACAGAAGCGCCTTCTTTAGGGTCAATGTTATTGCAAAACTCTATAGCTACATCCAACTTGGCGCTGAACGAATCAGTGCCTAAGAATTTATCCAAAAGCTCCTCATCATAGGTAACGGGCTTTTCCCGCATAAAGATAATATCTTTTTTCTTTTCGTTTATCCCAAAAATAGAACTCTTCCTGATTTGGGTTCTTGTCTTGCTCCACCATTTAGCCCAATTTTTTTCATCAACATATCTTGGAATAATTTCATGCTTTATATCTGACAGATGTATCTGGCCGCCATACGACTTAATAAGTATCTCAAAAAAATCTAAGAAATCATCTTCAAACAGTTTCTTGATACCCGCCGGGTCTTCATACTCCAAGGCATACAAGTGATCGCTTTGAATCGGAGTAAGAGACTGCAAAGCCATTTTAATAGACATCTTATGTTCTTCTTTATTTTTGAAATTTACAACAACATTTTCGCTGTCTATAGTCTCAATCTTTCCGGTTTTCCATGAGTTATGGAAAGCATAGTTGCCGACATCAAAGATTATATAATTTTCAAAATCCTGTATCGCGAACTTTATATGTGTTTTGAAATTGTTCAATTTCGAAAGCCTGAGGAATTGTTCAAATTGCGAATGATTGCCATATTTATCTTTATAGAGCTTAACAAGGTCACGGCGCATCTGTGTATCATCGGGTTTGTAGAGCAGCATTTTTTTTAAAATCCCGATAGATTCATCCAAGTTTTCGGCCTCGCGATATTTGCCGAACAGGTTTTTCAAAAGAGAAGCGGCAAGTTCCTGCTGCTTGCCGTCAATGAGCATACGTTCCGCCCTCTCAAAAAAAGTAGTGTCTTGCCATGCAACTTGAACAAGTTTAGCCCAAAGTTCAGGGATGCTATCATATTCTTTTTTCTTGATAAAACCTTCAATGGCAAGTTTCATATAGTAGACGCTCTTTTCGGGCGACTTGTCTAACAAGGCCATTGCTAATTTTCTGGCAACCTCAGTATCGAAACGATTTATCTTAAGAAGGTTCTCAAGTACGGGAATTGCTTCTTTGAAACGTCCAAGCCGTTCCAAACTTACCGCAAAGGCGCGCAATACGGAACTATCCTCGCCATATTCCAATATTTTTTCAGAAAGCACTTCTACAACAGCCCATTTCTGGTTAGTAATAAATACGTCTACTAATTTGCGAAGTTCATTTAAGTCTTCAATTTTTCCGCTATGATAACCGAAAAGGCCCAACAAATAAGCAGCGGTTATTGAATCCTCGTGTTTGTTGATGTGTTCCCTGCAATGTTCAACCATTTCTTCCATAAGATCAGCAGAGAGCAAGGAATTGAAAAGGTCATCCAAAATTTTAAATTTGGATATGTTTACATCCTTAGGTTCAATACGTCCCCACTGTTCTTCTTTAAACAATGATTCGAGCTTTAATAGAGATTTATCCTGAGACATATTTGACCTTCCTCTTGTTAGTTGTATAACTGCACGGGGCAATTATGTAAAAAAAATAGGTTTCTATAACAGAAAATACCCATCATCATACAACGGGTATTTTCAAAGGCTTGTAAAAAAAATATTAAAAGAAACTTAACAGATAAGTGTTTTTTTAACGAATATGGTTACAATTTATCTGCTCCTTATCTGCCGTCAAAAGCTCTATGTAATTCCTCTCCATCAAAGTTGACCTCATAAGTATCCGTCAAAACCTTTACCTGATCGAAAAAGAAATACGTATCGGCTATCAATTCCTCGGTGTGGCGATGAGTCTGCGCCCTCAAAACTAAGCGAGTTAACCTTGTAACCTTAGTCTGAGGATAAGAATCAGAGGTTTGAGGAACATTCGCAGGTATATAAGCCTTCATCGGACGCCAGCCCACAAAGTTGACCGAACCAAACTTAAGAATGTGGGTATCTCCTCTGAAATCCTCAAGCCACGCTTCGAGGTCATACGGGTTGCCGCGCCCGTGAACCCATATCGATATGGCCTTGGCCTTGCCCGGCAGTTGAAGTCCTCTCATCTGTTCTTCTTTTCCGGTTGAACGATTCATGCGCAAGTAAGGGCTTTTGTCCTTCCAATCAATTTCTTTAGGGGCAAGTATACTGACGGAATTAGGGCCAGGATACCTGAATTTGAATTTAAGCCCAAGAATTTTTTCTTTGACTTTTCCCAAATCCGTTACCGACCATTCTTCAACTCTCAAATCACTGGGCCCACCGCTTATAAATTTCATTTCAAGGTGCAAGATCGGATCTTTGCGTTTCAATTTTGCTTCTGTTTCGGCTCTTTCATATCTTCTGGGGCTTGTCACTACAAACCACCCGTCTCCGTTGAGTTCTGTTGCAATCTGACTATTTTCAAAATCTTCTATTACGACAGCCCTCAATTCTTCACCGCTCAAATCCGGAGCTACATTAGTCATAACTCTGGAACCGGCCTCCTTGGCCGTCATGAACCCAAAGGCAATTATAAAAACCGATATTAAGACAATTGCTGAGTTTCTATATCGTTTCATACTATAAACCTCCCTTTACCAATTATCCCTGATAGTTTCGTCACCCGTAAACTCTGAAAGATCTGTTATAACTCTCAATTGGTCTAAATAAAAATAGAATGTCCCGGGGACTTCAAAAACATCGCATTCCACAAAGAAAGAAACAAAATGCAAATTTCTATCAAGCATGGCATAAGACGATGATTGAGGCAGCCAGCCGGGGATAATTACCGACATTTCACGCCATCCCCAAAAATCAAGACGCCCCATTTTAAGTTTGTGTATGTTTCCACGAAAATCTCTGAGTTTTACAAAAAGAGTATGCCTGAATTTTCTTCCAAGAACCCAGACTTTAATCTCCTTGCCTTTCCCTCTTATAATGTATTCGCCGGGCGGCCCAACCTCTACCCTGTCAAATCCACGATCATGGAAATATGTCTTAACTCCAAGAACAAACTTATTTTCACGGGTAAACCCATTTTCATCCGTCAGTGTCTCAGCAAATTCACCAAGTTCCCCATCTTCGTTAACAGGCCTTCCCTGACTGTCCACAGGCCGCGGTTTTCCGGCAATTTTGCGGGCTTTTGTTTCCCCCAAGGGCGATGTAGAGAATGCCCGCCAATCTTCACTCGCCTCAAAATCACTCAACCAGTCTACAACAAGGCCGTCCGGTCTTTCTCTATTTTGCCTATCCGTATTTTGGGCCTTTAAATCTATCCCATTACCGAGAAAAAGGATTATAACCCCAATAACCGATAACGAAGCTAATCTGGTAATCCCTTTCATTGATGACTCCTTATTCATTAAGAAAAAATCTGCACTTCGCTATTATTGTTTCGACATTTTAAAGCAAAAAATTAACTATTAATCTATAGACTTTTGATTAATAATTTATTTTCATCCCTTTGTCAAGGGATATTTAATACATCTTTCCCAAAATGGCGTAAAATTGAATTGACAATTTTACTGCATAATTCCTTCAATACCGCTATGAGTTCGTTAAAAAGAAAAGACCTTCTCGACATCCAATCTTTAACAACTGAAGAAATTAATCTTATTTGCCATAATGCCGGACATTTCAAGGAAGTTTTTACCCGTTCCGTCAAAAATGTTCCGGTATTGCGTGGAAAAACGGTCTGTACCCTTTTTTACGAGCCTTCTACCAGAACACGCATTAGTTTTGAATTAGCAGCCAAAAGGCTTTCCTCCGACCTTATAAATGTGGCGGTATCTTCCTCAAGCGTGGAAAAAGGAGAATCGCTGCTCGACACTGTCCACACTTTAGAGGCAATGAAAGCCGACTATATTGTAATGCGACATGCGGCGTCTTTAGCGCCGCATTTTTTATCCCGTAATATTGAGGCCTCTGTTATAAATGCAGGCGATGGGTTTCATGCCCACCCAACCCAAGCCTTGCTTGACGCATACTCTATTATGGAAAAAAAAGGCAGTTTAGAAGGCCTCCATATAGCCATAGTCGGGGATATACTGCATTCAAGGGTCGCACGCTCGGACATTGAAATATTTAAACGCCTCGGCGCCCATATTACGCTGGTGGGGCCGCCAACCCTTGTGCCTGACGAATTTTATGCCTACGGCGTTGATATATCGTACAACCTTGACGCGCTTCTGCCAAAGTTAGACGTTATAAATATGCTGAGAATTCAAAAAGAAAGGCAACAGGGAGCATTTTTCCCATCCATAAGAGAATACCACAGGCATTTTGCTCTTACCGGAGAACGCCTTTTGCGCTGTAAGCCTGATATGATAATAATGCATCCGGGGCCGGTAAACAGAGGGGTGGAGCTAAGCAATGAAGTCGCAGAAAGTCCGCGTCTTATAATGAACGAGCAGGTAACAAACGGAGTTGCCGTGCGTATGGCAATATTTTACCTGCTTGCCGGCGGCGCCGCTCTCGGGGAGGAAGCCTGATGGATATAGTCATAAAAAACGGCAGAATTATTGATCCGGCCTCAAACACCGATGCCTTCGCCGATATTTTGGTAATTGGGGAAACAATAGCTGAAATAGGAGAAAATATATCTTCCGACTCCCGCCTTGTAATAGATGCGTCCGGCTGTATAGTGACTCCGGGGCTTATTGACATGCATGTACATTTCAGGGAGCCCGGACGTGAAGATGTGGAAACCATACTCGGCGGCTCGCTTGTAGCGGCAAAAGGCGGTTATACCTCTGTATGCCCCATGCCGAACACCAATCCGGTCATAGATAATCAGGCTTTGGTGCGTTTTGTAAAAATGCAAGGCGAGAAAGGCCCTATAAATGTATTCCCCATTGCCACTATTACCAAAGGCAGCGATGGCGAGGAACTTGCCGAAATGGGCGAACTTATAGCCGCAGATGTTGTAGCTTTTTCCGATGACGGATTGCCCGTATCAAGTTCTATCATCATGCGGCGCGCCCTTGAATACTCAAGAATGTTTGATATTCCGCTGCTTACCCACGCGGAAGACCTTGTACTTACCGATGACGGAATGATGAACGAGGGAACAAATTCTGTTCTCTTAGGACTGCGTGGCATTCCGGCCGAATCCGAAGAAGTAATGATCGCACGCGATATTTTACTGACCCGCATGACCAAGGGGCGAATGCATATCTGCCATGTGTCAAGCGCGGGCAGCATTGAGTTGATCAAATGGGCCAAGTCAAAAAACATCAATATAAGCTGCGAAACTGCTCCGCATTATTTCAGCCTCAACGATGGCGCAGTAGCAAAACACATGGCTATGGCGAAGATGAAACCCCCGCTGCGCACAGAAAACGACCGCTTGGCCATTATAGAGGCCTTGCGCAGCGGACTAATAGACGTTATAGCAACAGACCATGCGCCGCATTCACTCAATGAAAAAATGCAGGAAATGGAATATGCCCCTTTCGGAATAGTAGGCCTTGAAACGGCCGTTCCGCTTATAATCACGGTTCTTGTAAAAGAAAATAATTTCTCATACCTGCAGGCCTTTGAAAAAGTGACGTGCAACCCCGCAAAAATACTTAAAATAGACAGGGGGCAGCTCCATAAAGGAGGCAAGGCTGACATAACAATTATAAATCCCGATACTGAAATTTTTGTTGACGATAATTTTATGATATCGCATTGTAAAAACAGCCCGTTTATAGGCTCAAAACTGTACGGCTCGGTTGAACATACCATATGCAACGGCAGGATTGTTTATTCTAAAAAGGAAAGGTTATAACAAATAACACATGAAAAAGTACATTATATTCATAACAGCAATCATAATAGCGCTAAGTTCTTGCGCACACTCAAAAGAAAACGTAAAAATAAGCATTCAGACAAGTCTCGGTACAATAGAGGCTGAACTTTTTACTGATAAGGCGCCTGAAACAGTGAAAAATTTTCTCGAATATGCAGACAGCGGGTTCTACAATGGAACAGTATTCCACAGAGTAATCCAAGGGTTTATGATACAGGGAGGCGGACATACAAGCGACATGGCGCAAAAACCGACTAAAGCTCCCATAAAAAACGAAGCAAAAAACGGGCTTAAAAACCTGAAAGGAACTCTCGCCATGGCGCGCACCCAGGCGGTAGACAGCGCAACATCACAGTTTTTTATAAATACGGCTGATAACTATTTTTTAGACCATGGCACGCGCGATTATGGCTACTGCGTCTTTGGAAAAGTGACAAGCGGAATGAATGTCGTTGAAGCCATAGAGGCCGTAAGGACAAATCCGGGCGACATACCGCTTGAAAGCGTTGTGATTATTTCTGTAAAGCGAATTAAATAGCCAAGAGTTTTTTCAGGGAAATTAAATATGATTAAAAAACAGGCCATGAGTATGAAACACATTGTTTTAATTTTATCTGTATTAATGCTGTTGGCATCGTGCGATAGAGTAAAAGAAAAAACAAAGGGAAGCATTAACAAAAGCGGCGAAAGGGTCGGCAAAACCGCAACGGAGTTTTTTGAGGGAGTTTCCAAAGGTATTGACAAAACTCTTCAGTGTGAGTTATCGCTGTCGAAATCCTTAACAGACAAGGGTTTGAAAACAGGAAAATTTGTTATCACGAATACCGATGAAGGCCGCAACAATCAGTTGACGATTTACCTTATTTTTAACAAGGATTTTAAGTCGCCTGTAACCGCCAAGGTTTTTGATAAAAGCGGCCTGGAAATAGGGCGCGCCAAAATTGACATAGAAGAGAAAGCCGACAAAGCCGGTTATTTCGATTTCATTTTCGATAAAAGATCGTATATCGAAGTAAAAAGTAAAATTGTTTTAGAATAAAAATGCCTGATTTGCGGCACAACTCCGCCGCTTTGATGTAACCCCCAAAAAAAATCACCATAATCACAAAAACTTGTGCTGAGTGTAACCGAAGTATCATAGTTCTGACAATAATGAGTTCTCCCGAACGCCGGGCGATATATTTTAAATACTTGACAGATAAAAGAAAAACAAAAAATAATCGATTTGCTTAAAAGCGGTAAATCGCCTGAAGATATTTAAAAGGACTACGAGGGGGATTCTTGACCGATTGAACAATCAGGCTGAGTGATCTTTCATCGCGGCAAATTGCCCGTCTTTGATTTAGGTGATGCGATTATACTGTGTCAAGTACTAAATGAAAAACATAAAATACATAATACCGGTGTTTATACTTTTTTTTGCGCTGCAGAACCTGCACGCAAAAGAACCGGCTTACGGAAATTTTATCATCTTTACAATGCCGCAAAATTCCATACAGTTAAACGCGATTGCCCGCGAATCAGAGAGGCTCATACTTGATACATGTACCTCCCTTGGACGGCTTTTGCCGATTGAAAAAAACCGCCTGCCCTACGCCCTCTCTGAAATTCATGATGACGACGAAACGATTGATTTGGCGGCCATAGCGCGCGCCTTAGACGCCTCACTCTATATGGTAATAAACCTCTACAGCGATGGTAAAACCATAACCGCCGAGGCGCACTGCATAGCGCTCAAAGCTGAATACAAACAAATGGAAAAAATAATTATAGTGCAAGGCGCCGTCCCGTCTAATATACCGCTTAAATTAGCCTCTGAAATGGCCGCCCTGCACAACAGGATGCCAATTTACGCCAATATAACGCGCACCGAAGATGGCCATTACATCATAGATGCCGGACAATGGCATGGCCTCTCGGAAGGAGATTTTTCGACAGATATTGGAACTCTTAAAATAATTTCAAGCGGACGTTATTATTCTACCGGCCGTTTTCAGGAAACCGTCGGCGCGGCAAAAATACGCATAAATACATACCCTGACACCGGCAAAGTACGTAACGACATTGATGCACGCATTAGCAAGAATACGCTTTCCTTTTACGATATAGGATCGCGAGCGCTCAAAGACGATGACCCGGAAAAACGTTTTATAACCGGCGCATGTCTCATTAATCCCGCGGCAAATGCCTGTATGCCTGTCTATGGTTCTTTTCTTGCGGTGGATTACCTCGGCTTCAATGAGACTAATCTTCATAAACCGGGTTTTGCCGTCGCACTTTTTTCATTTACAGCACAGTTGACGTTTACAGGATTTATGACCGGTTTTAAGACCAACTTTTTTCCGTGGGTCAAAGATTCGGACAAAAGCGCCTCTGTGCTGCGCCTTCAAAGATTTCTGTGGTGCTCGCTGCCTCTGACCTTTACCATAAGTTATTTTGACCAGCTTGCCTGGCAGATGAATAGAACGCAAAACCTGCCTCCCTTTTTTAAATACAGGGACGGCACGGCCGCCGTATTATCTTTTCTTGTTCCCGGAGGCGGGCTGATGTATAAAGGCCTGCATGTTGCCGGCTGGAGTTACTACGCCGCAGAAATGAGTCTGGCAGGTTATGCGTTTTACAGCCTTCACAGCAAAAAGGCGCCTTACATATTCGGCGCTCTCGGCGCTTTGAAAGGACTTGAAATGATACATGCCTTCTTGGCCGAACCCGGTTATTCGTTTTATAAATTAGAAAAAAACGGACGGAGAATCCTGCCTGTAATGTATAACGAAATCAGCGAAAACGAAAGCATTTTTAATTTTGGGCTTGCCATGAATTTCAATTGGGATGAGGGAGAGTAAATGCTTGAGGCTGCTGAAAAGTGACATGAACAGACGAGATTGCCACCGTCTTTGCGAGAGGCGCAAGCCCGAAGCAATCCATAATTGTTTACCTCACGGACACAATAACATAATGTGACATTTTCTGGATTGCTTCCTGCTTCGTCATACTCGCAGTCGCAAAGACGTAACTATGTTAGGCTCAGCGCGAGAAAGAACTTTACGCTTCTGTATGAACGCCCCTAGGTTTTTCAGCAGCCTCAAACGTTCAATATCCCGACCCCAGCAGCCAATTTAATACATTTAATTGCCTTATACCGTTGTGGGAAACGGCAGGGTCGTGGTCGCGAGTGAGTATAAATTTAGGGTTATGGTCATGTATTGCATTAAGCGAAGCTAATTCTCGCTCAAGAGTTTCCTTTCCGCGAATGGTTTCTGCTACCTGATAGTACTCTGTGCCATTGACGCCTTCTGCTACGAAGTCTACTTCTTTTTCACCAACCTTGCCAACATAGACCTTGTAGCCGCGGCGCATAAGTTCAAGGTATACTACATTCTCTAAAACATGACCAGAGTCTGCTCCTTTGTGCCCAAGCAAAAAATACCGCAATCCCACATCTACAGCATAATATTTGGCATTCGTCTGCAAATACTCCCTGCCTTTTACATAATATCGTTCTGCCTTATAGAACACAAAGCTATTAATAAGGCCGTTTATATAAACCTCAAGCGTTGCGGCATAGACTTTTTTATCTTTGGGGCGCAATTTCAGGTCATTGTTCAGCATATTCACAATACTATTTATGGAAGTCTCGCTTCCAATATTTGAGAAGAGACATTTAACAACCCGCTCCAACAGGGCTGCCTCTTTAATCCCATGCTGCAGCATTACATCCTTGATCATAATGCTATTATATATGGCATCAATATAGGAACGAATGCCGGATTTATCCCATTCGCCGCCATCAAGCATTTTTGTTCCATCTAAAAATCGGGAGCCGTCCAACCATGTGGGACTGTGATAAGCTAATACTTCGGGAAAAGAACTCTGTTCCACATAATTTTTAAAAACCAGATCAGGATTGAGAGGAATATCAGGGAATGCGCTTGAGTATTCCTTAAAACTATGTATAATTTCTGGGGAAAAGTCAAGCGATATTTAGGATTTTCCTAAACATGGATCAAATTATATATGTAGTTTAGGGTATTATTAAAGATGGCTATTGCAAGTATTATATGCGCTCAATAAAATGCAAAATTCTTGACAATTATCGGCTATTTTCATCTGTTATTTATATGTTTGATATACAGGAATACTTAAATGATGAGCGGCACGACACGGAAGCCCAAACAAAAAGCTTAGAAAAAGACATAAGCTATGACATAGATCGGCTGCTTAAAGGCCGCTTCCAGAACCTCTATGCGCACGACCGTTATAAATACGGGACAAAGAATATCGATATAGTACACCCCTTATTGACATACCCGGGTAAACGTTCGCTTTTTATGACCCCCGACAAGGTGCGTTTTAGCCTGTCAATTCACCCGGAGAAAAGCGACTTTGAATACATAGACCGCATAATCATACGTCCCCGCTATGCAGAAGTAAACGGGATTGAACTTGCAGCCATCTATCTCAAAAAAAGCCAAAGTATGGTTTTATATCTCACGCATCCCTATACTGTGAGTCAGCCCGAAGAATTTGTTTTGGTCGAACTTCCTGAACTTATGCGCACTGAACTTGCGCACAATCCCCCTCCAAAAGACAGCAAGGTAAATATCAACCCCATAAACCGCTATATATCGATAATTGCGCATCAACCAAAGGATGCGGCTATTGAAAAATTTTTCCTGAAAGTAAATCCGATAAACGATGCCGACTATCAAGTACTTTTGGATATGTCATATTTCTACTCGCGCCACGGCTACTAATGGGTTTTATAAATCTTCACAACCACACATCCTTGTGCGGGCATGCTTACGGAAGTATTGACGAATACATCGAAGAGGCTGTCAAAAAAAATACATCCTATTTCGGTTTTTCCGACCACGCGCCCCTCTCAGAAAAAGTACGCGATGGAATAAGCATGAAACCCGAAGAAACAGAGGCCTACATCGAAAGCGTTCTTTCCGCTAAAACCAAGTACGCCGCTTCAATAGAAATACTGCTTGCATTTGAGGTCGATTATCCGCTTCATAAAAGTTTTGCGGTATCCTACTTTACAGATGAGCGTATAGATTATTTTATAGGCTCATGCCACTGCATGGACGGGTGGGCGTTCGACGATGAACAAGAAATAGAGATGTTTTCAAAACGCGATATAGACGACATCTACGCAGATTATTATAAAATAATATCAGAACTTGTGGAAAGCCGTCTTTTTAACATTGTAGGGCATTTCGACCTTTTAAAAAAACTCGGCTTCAGATCGCGCAGCGCCTTTGCCGATGAAATCGAGACGATTGCAAAAAAAATGGCAAAAACAGAAACAGCTTTCGAGCTTAACACTTCAGGGCTTATCAAGCCTGTAAAAGAGATGTACCCCTCAAAAGAAATTATTGATATTTTTTTCAATTGCAATGTGCCTGTAACGATGGGGTCTGATTCGCATTCGCCTGAACATGTCGGGCACGGGTACGAAATGGCCATAGAGTTGCTGAAAACGGCAGGTTACAGAAAACTCGCCGTCTTCCGCAAACGCAAACTTTTTGAAATACCGTTATGATATTTTTTACAAAAAATGCGACCGGATTTTACGAAATAAACGGGTTGCCGGCCAATATAAAAGCCGGCTGCGCAGGCCGCGCCGCAAACAGTATTGATTACCTGCAAAGCAGCGAGGAAATACGCTTAGCCGAGAAAAATATTTTAAGCGCGGCTGTCGGTTTACCCGAAAAAGACATTCTGTCTTTAGAACAGGTGCACGGCTGCGACATATTAATTGTCGAGGAAAAATCAGCCGCGCCGCGCGCCATTTACGGGACGGCCGACGCCATGTTGACATCTCTTGAAGAGGTATGCCTTGTAATCCGCGCGGCTGACTGCGTACCGGTAATTTTGGCGGACAAAAAATCAAGGGCAGTTGCCGCCGTGCATTCAGGCTGGAAAGGCGCCCGTCTTGGAATTTGCGGCGCAGCCGCCGCACTCATGAAAGAGCGCCT
>Ga0099364_10006037_pt1 | contig 17749 bp, 13 predicted proteins | sample TergutTh196P3_FD_73070 | JGI IMG/M metagenome (GOLD analysis project Ga0099364, IMG submission 73070) | Microcerotermes parvus P3 segment gut microbial communities from Pointe-Noire, Republic of the Congo - Th196 P3 | ecosystem: Host-associated > Arthropoda: Insects > Digestive system > Gut ...
TAGAGGTAAAATCAGGGGATAATTCAAAATTGAAATCACTGCATCTTTTCATGGAACAATCCTCCGTAGATGTTGCTGTACGCTTTTGGAACCAAGCGTATACAAGAGATACCGTAACTTTGCCTTCGGGCAAAAAATATACGTTACTCAATGTCCCATTTTATTATGCCGAATGTTTGGAAAATATTTTTTCAAGCATTTGATTTTAAACTTCAAAGATGAAAGAAAACGATAAATATTTCCCGTTTAAGCTGATAGAGCGGCAAAAGGAGGTTTTCGGGGCTTTGTGTGAGTTCGTTCGGAATCCGGATGGGAAGATTTTTATTTTGAGGGGGTATGCGGGGACGGGTAAGACGTCGCTCATTGGCGGGTTTATAAGGAAACTGAACGATGAAACGGATAATTTGAATTGTCCGTTTCATGTGCTGGCTTCGACCGGGAGAGCGGCTAAAATACTGTCGGACAAGACCGATGCCGAGGTGAGAACGATTCATAGCCTGATATATCAGTTTGCCGAACTGAGTGATGATGTCGATTTGTTTATGGAAGAGGAAGCGAAAGGGAAAGACCAGTACGGGCAGTTACTTTTGGTTTTTAAGGCTCAACAATATGAGGGAGGCAAGAAGATACTTTATATCGTTGATGAAGCGTCCATGGTGTCCGACAGGAAAAATCCTTCTACGTCGAATGCGGTTTTCGGGGAGGGCGATTTGCTCGGCGACCTGTTCAATTATGACCGGAACGGGAAGTTTATCTTCGTGGGCGACCCCTGCCAGTTGCCGCCTGTCAACCAGCGGGAATCGCCTGCATTAGAACCTGATTATTTGCGAAAAAGTTATGGGATGAACGTCAAGGAGTATTCCATGACCGAAATTTTGCGGCAAAAAGACAGCAATGATATCCTCCAGTGCGCTTTCAACTTGCGGAAACTATGGTTCAATTTGAAGCGAAATAATACTGTAAAACAAGGTTTTACGCCGTTACCGTTGAAAGGATATAAACATATCAAGGTTTATCCTTCCGAGTTTAGTTTAGTCGTGCGATATATCGAAATGGTCAAACAGAAAGGATACGATTATACGACTTTGATTTGTAATTCAAACAGGGAATGTAATACGTTGAGTACATTTGTGCGTGAAGCTATCCATGGCAAACGCGAACAGATCATTGTCGACGACCTGTTGCTTGTCACGCAAAATAATTATGTTGTCGACTTGGTCAACGGCGACCTTGTAAGGGTGAATCGGATAGGCAAACGGGAATATCGCGCCAACTTATGCTTCGTAAATGTGGAAGTAGAAGAGTTATCTTCAAAGAAAAATTATCGACTGCTGCTGCTCGAAGACTTATTGATGAACGGACAAACGAATCTTAATTCCCATCAGCACAAAAGTATGATTATTGACTTTGCCAAACGGATGAGGGAACGAAGTATCAGACCCAAAACAAGACTGTTCTACGAAATGATGCTGAAAGACCCTTACCTGAACGCTTTACGTACTACATACGGTTATGCGCTCACCTGCCACAAAAGTCAGGGCGGCGAGTGGTGCGAAGTCTTCTTATATTTGGAGAAAAGCCTCTACAGGCGGAGGGGTATCGAACTCTACCAGTGGGCCTATACAGCTGTCACCCGCGCAAAAGATTATTTACATATCGCTGATAATTGGTTAGTTAGATGAAAAAAAAATCAGTAACCGGCGGAGGTAAACGTCCGCGTGACTTGTCAATGAAAATGGCTGATGCGCTACTGAACTTTATGCGGACAGGCGATCCCAATGGAGGTGGGTTGCCTCCCTGGCCGGTTTATACCCCGGAGAAAGGTGCGACAATGATGCTGAACGATGTCAGCGAAGTGAAAAATGATCCCGACCGGGAAGCGCGAAGCGTAATAGAAAAATGATTATTCCCCGTCATTGCGAGCTTGCGAATTTTTCAATTTCAGCGGCGGTTTTCATGCCGTCCCATAGGGCGAGTTTGTAATGGAATGTGATCGGCTTGTCATTTGTCAGTGTGCGCGGTTCTCTGTACAAGTTTGCCGTTGCCGAAAAATAGCCGAATTCACCATTTTCACTTCCCATGGTGTAGGATAGCATCGAGCGCGGATTGTCTTTTGTATCAAACACGGCAATTGTGACAGGTTTACCGTCCGCCTCCGCTGTGTATGCCATCCAGCGGCACGGCGTCAAACGTCCTTCTTTCTGCCCTGCGTCGGAGGAAGCGAAGTATTTGCCGCCTACGTCCATAGATTCAATGAATCTCATGCCGAGACCATGATAATCATTGCCGCCAAGGATTGCTTTTTCCTTACCGGCAGGCAACGTAAAAACGCCAATCCAGTCAAGAACGGTCGCATCACCGGTTTGATAGGCGGTAATAGTCCGCTTCTCGAGTACCAACGATTGTCCGACGCCGTCCGACCATAATAGTGTCGATTCCACCTTTTTCTCCTTGCGACCATTGGATTCAGTAATCGTCTCCGTAATCGTTAACGTTTCCTGTCTTCCAAAATCTTTCGGATTGTATTCTTCCCAACAATTCACACCATCTACTTTGATGGCGAACATCAGGCCGTGGTGATGGGTATGGTCTAACGGTGCATCCCGCAGGATATTAATGCCGCTTGGCGTCATTAGCTTGATGACGTATGGCTTGAATGTCGTAGGCAGATAATCCCACTTGCTCCGGTACTCAAACTGGCCAAAAGCCCATGCCGGTAACAAGATAAATGCAATTAGTGTATAATAAAAACGAGACATAAATATGAATTATGAATTATGAATTTGTTCGTTATTGCGGGCTTGCGATGCTATCCGGGTGTGCATCAGGATGCGGATTGCAACGGCAGGATGCCGTTGCAACATTTTGGAACAACGCGTTGACGGACATTAACCGAGGCTGATGGGTACGCCTGGAAGCGGAGGATTAAGAGGGATATCCATTTTGCCGAATGCTGTAATATCGGGACCTAATATCGTATCGCTTGCCATGATTTCATCCCAGGTAATGGTTAGACCGGTGTAGGCCGAATCTCTTCCTAAAATGGCTATCAGGGTTGAGCGCGCCATGTCGTGTGCATCGTTCAATGGTTTATTTGTACGAATGGAGGTCACCCAGTCAATATGTTCGCGTACATAATGATCGATTTCAGGGATAGTATTCCCGTTTTCATCTTTTTGCGATTCATATTTCCATATTTCATTTCCTTCAGCGTCCCAGATAGTATCGGAACAGTTTGTTTTGCCTTTGGAACCCATGAGAAATTCGCCTATATTTCTCGAGCACTTCTCGATGGCGCGGCAATAACCTCCGATATGGGCGGCATTGTCGAACACGTAATCCACGGCAATGAAATCATATTTATTCCCTATGTTCGGATGAACCTTGGCGCCAAAACCCATGGCATGAACAGGGGCTTTATTGCCCATAAACCAGGATACTACGTCAATATTATGGATGAGGTTGGCAACCGTATAATCGCCGCCCAGGAAAGGGAAATACATCCAGTTGCGTATCATATATTCGGCGTCGTTCCATTCCGGTTTGCGATTAGTTTGCCATTCATAACCGATACACCAGTAACAACTTCCGCCTACAATGTCGCCTATCAATCCGGAGGCTACCCTTTTGTAGGTTTCTATATAATTCTTGCCATGACGACGTTGTGTTCCGCATACGACGGAAAGACCTTTTTGGTCGGCCTGTCTTGCAGCTAACATGACTTTACGTACGCCCGGCGAATCGACGGCGAATGGTTTTTCGACAAATGTATGTTTTCCCGCATTTATGGCAGCTTCAAACGCCGCTGGATGAAAACGCGAAGGCAATGCGATAATCACCGCATCGATGTTGCTGTCCAATACTTTTTTATACGCATCGAAGCCCAAAAAAGCATTCTGTTCCGTGATGTTCTGCTTGCCTTTATCGTTCAAGATAGTTCTACATAATTCCAAACGGTCGGGCAAAATATCGGAGATGGCGACTATGGATAAATCGTTACCTGCCGATAGCAAATTTAGCGCCGCACCGGTGCCTCTGCCTCCGCACCCTATTAAGCCGAACCGCAATGCTTTGCCATCCGACGCCTTGTCCAACATAGGGGGAAGGTTCAATTCTTCATTGGTTTTTAACCTGAATTCTTCTTTTTTTTCAGTGGTAGAACAACCGCTTAAAAGCGATGTTCCTCCTAATAACAGCGAAGAACCTGCTACTGTTGTTGATGATAAAAAATCTCTTCTTTTCATTTTATTATGGTATTAATGATTCACGAATTCCAAAGATCGGTTATATACTTCGCGCTCTGTTGCAACAACGCGGGCGTCCCTGCTACTTCAAGCGTCGAATACCTTATTTTATCAGAATCTTTTAGCACTTCAATGACGCCTGCAATGTCGATTTTTCCGGTTCCAACCGGTATTGTCGAAAAGCCGCAGCCATAAATCGTGCCACGTTTCGGTATCCATTCCTCACCGAGGTCTTTCCAGTGAATGTGGTATATCTTGTCCTTGTAGGTCTTTGCAAGCTCAACGGGGTCGGTTCCGCCGAGCCATGAATTACCTGTGTCCATGTTGACACCCAGCGACTTGGGATAACCCAACAGCGCCATCACGTCGCCAATGCCGCTGATACTGTCCGTGATAGGACCGTGCGGCTCAAAGATGATATTGACGCCATAGTCTTCCGCCATACGGCAGGGTTGATACAGCTTTTCGGCACAAGTGAAAATACACTGGTCGTAGCTGAGGCGCTTCGCCCATTCGCTCTTCGGATAGGTTTCGGTCGTTACGACGTCACGGATACCAATGGCGGCCGCAAATCGAATGGCCTGCATGATCTCGCGTGTCTGGTATTCGCCCGGATGGGATGCCTCCAGCAACGCAGCATGTGCACTAATTGTCATAATCTCCATCCCGTACTTTTCAAAAAGTCTTTTGATATCAAACGGGTTGCTGTCTAAACTGACGGATGCCGAGAGACCCGCAGACGCAAACATGCTGCCTCCGGAGTGGGTATCGGTGATGTCCGCACACGTAAAACCCGCCTCTTTCGCGAGTTTGAGATTGTGTTCAACGCTTGTATAAGGTTCAAGCGCAAGAAAAACGCCAACTTTCATGGTTTACCTCCTTTTTTTAAAATGTTAGTTTTCATTGAATATAGTTTATAAGAAATCACTTCCAGATAGAACGGATACGGTGCGCCTGTAACTCTTTTATTTCGATATTGTTGCCCCAGAACCGGTATCCCTCATTGTTCACCGGGGCCTGCCGCCTAAGCATGGAATAAGCGTAGGCGCCATTGTCGATGAAGACTTCGACCGATGTTCTGTCCACAAAAATATCGGCGGTTATCTCCATGCCTGTCATGTCTTCGGGCGAGTAGAACACGCCATTGACCAAGTTGAAATTCAAGTCATAATCTAATAGTCGCTGGCCATTCAGGCTAAGTCCGGCGTTCGTCGCATGGGATAACTTCAGGGTAGTTCGAATATGAAGACCATCAGTCATTTGGCCAAGTTCTTCGGCGGTGTTGGCGATCGAAGCCCCATCGGTCTCCTTGAATCGGTTGAGTTGCCGGCTGGCGTCGTCAGCGGTGAGCGACGTCCATTTGGCTTCATCCGCATAAAGCGTTGTCACCTCTTTTACCGGGAAACTAAACAACCGCATCCCGTCGTTGGTTGTACGCAAGGTTAATTCAACGGGCAGGAGCATCATACCGTTGAACGGCATACCGTTATGATCGACGCGACCCCAGGCTATCTGTATTCGTCGGCCATCCTGTGCGGGTATATTGGTAAAGGTTTGCGCTGCATATGCTGTTCCTGTGGCAAAATAGTATTTCCCGTATTCGGGGGTGAACTTTTTCCCGTCGAAGGAGCCGATCATGTACGTTCCTGATGCGCCGTACATCACCCATTTGGTATTCGCGGGGTTACCGTCGACCGGCAGTTCAAATAGTTCCGGACATTCCCAGAAGCCTGTGGTATGGCTTTCATATTTCCAGTCTTTCAGGTTCAAAGAGGTATAGATGGAATGTCCGTCGCGTTCGTTCAGCGCCATCACCCAATGTTTGCCCGGTTGATACCGAAACACTTTAGGGTCGCGCGTATCCTTGCTGTTCCATTTTTCTTTTGAATCGATCACCGGATTTTGACCGTATTTTGTCCATGTCCTGCCTTTATCCAAGCTATAGGCGATACATTGCACCTGTTTTTCGGGATTGTCGGCGGTATAAATAGCTACCATAGCTGGCCTATCCTTTTGACCGAACCCTGAGGTATTATCATAGTCAATCACTGCGGAGCCCGAAAACATCGTTCCATGCTTGTCGGGATAAAGTGCAAGGGGCAATTCCTCCCAATGGACGAGGTCGCGGCTTACAGCATGTCCCCAGTGCATATTGCCCCATTCCCGCTCATAGGGGTTATGTTGGTAGAACAGGTGATACTCGCCCTCGTAAAAGATAAGCCCGTTGGGGTCGTTATTCCATCCCCGGCGGCTTGTGAAATGGAACTGTGGACGGTTCCTTTCGCGGTACAGGCTATCCAGTCCGGCTATGCTATCATCCTGATAAATGAGTTTTAATCCCTGTGAATTTTCGGGATATTTGATTATCAGCGTTTTGCCTGATAGCGTTGAGACGTCGCAAAATACCCAGTAATCGGGGTCGGCGGTTGCTAAGCGTATGTCGAACTGTCGCTCTACACTGCCGTCGACCGTAAACGTCATTACTGCCCGTTCAACTTTCGATGATACGGGTAAATTGAGATATTTTTTGGTTATTTTTACGGCGATCTCGTCCGCCTGTAATGATATGATATTCATGGATACCATGAGTATCAACGCGATTTTGATTCTTTGACAACTCATATTGTGCGTATTTTTCATGGCAAAGGTATCATTTTTTTTTGAAAAATGATACCTTTGAATAATTTATGTCAGGGGGACGGAGGAATTGACATAAAGTCACCCTCTAAACCACTTCAAATTCAGCAGTCAGGTCATATTTCCCGACATCCGGAATTGTTAGTTTCCCTACTAATCGGTACTTGCCTTTTTTCCCATTGTTGAAATCTCTTACAAGTCGGAACAAATTCATGCCGCCTGTGATGATGTCATTGGAAAAAATCTCACTCGGATAAAGCACGTATCCGATATCTATCCAATCACCCTGAATTTCAATCTGTTGCCAATTGTTTTTATCCAAATACTCTAATGAATAGATGGTATTCCAATACAACTCGTGATTTGTATTATTCACGATTACAAATTTGTTTGTCGAACTACTTGAAACAGTCGAAGGTACGATTTGCACCAATAAAAAATCGTTTTTACTAACCTCAATTACTCCTGGGTCTCTCGGTTGCTTAACGTTCACTTCTTCTTCGATCGGCGAAATAAATTCAAAGCCGGATCCTTGATTTTGACATGCCCAACAGGTCATCATTGTCAATGCTAAAAATAATTTACTTCCTTTCATAGGTTTTACGTTTTTTTTGTTATACATAAGTTTTTACTGATTGAAAATTGTTATCTAATACCTAAATGTTCCATTTAGAAAAGTTTATTCTTACCCTGTTCTGAGATACACCCACCCAAAACAGCGCCTTAAAATACGTCATTTATCATAAAAGACTAAAAATGAACACAATACAAAGTCATTTATCACAAAAGACTATAAATGAACATAATAAATTGTCATTTATCACAAAAGACTAAAAATAAACGTAATACATTTTCATTTATTACAAAAGACTAAAAATGAACATAATACACCACACTTTTTAAAAAAATTACTTTACACCTTTTTTGTCATCTCGTCTTCCTAACCTCATCTTGTCACTCTTTTTTTTTACATTTTACCAATTATATTTATATACACTTTTGTAAAATGAGATTAGAATTGGCTGCAAATGTACAATACATTTTTTAAATATTCGTACGATTTTTTAAAATTATTTTTGATTTATAGATTTTTAACATTTAGACGGTGGAATTTTGGAAAAATTAAGGAATCTTGGGGGATAGATGCTTTTCGCGCCTTTAAAACGCAAAATGCATCCGCATTGGAAATATCCGTAACGAAAACAGGCAATACGGCAAACATCACACTAAAAAACAAGTCTGATCTATCCTTACGCCGGAAAAAGGCAATCCTTGATCCGCTATTAACCAATTTCCGCAACACCACTATCGAACCTTTTTCCGTTGCGCTGCAAAGCGTCTATTCATTTACAGTCGGATTGAACAACGGAATAACAGGGGGCGAAGTCAATTTCATCGCAGAAAACGCCCGAATCGGGAATGAAATATACGTCATTCGTCCGCCTCGAAATCGTCTTTGCCGACGCCGCATAGCGGGCATACCCAATCTTCGGGAAGCTCTTCGAATGGCGTTCCGGGCTCGATACCTTCATCCGGATCGCCCGATGCGGGATCGTATACATATCCGCAAATTAAGCAACTATACTTCTTCATAACGTGTAAATTTTATTAATTAAACGCCCAAAGGTAGTGTTTTTTTTTATTCTGATAAAAAAATTACGAAAATTGTGTTTTTTTTTAAAAAATTTGATTTAACTTTGTGGCATGATTTTGAAGAGAAACTGCGCTATGACAAAAGATACTTATATGATATTTTGATGTTTAACCTATTTTTTTATTAAAAGCCTATGACAAAATTACTTTTTTTTCAAACGTCGCAAACGTTGATAAGATTGCCCTATCTTGTCCGTTTCTTTAAAGCCCCGCTATTTTTGAAGATAGCCTTGTTTATGCTGTTCTTTTCAGCGGGGATGTCTTATGCCGGCGATAATCCGGGTGCACCGGACGAATCGTCGTTGTACGCTATCACCGCACCTGCCAGGGAGGCGATGGCTCCTACACTGACAGTCAACCCTTCGCCGGAGGCGGCTGACAGAACTATCACCGGTACGGTTACCGACGAAAAGGGAGAACCGTTGATTGGGGTCAGTATCATGGTGAGAGGCACTACAACCGGTACGACTACCAATGCATCCGGACAATTCTCCTTAACTGTTCCCGATGATGCTGTATTGGTAATCAGCTACATCGGATTTGAAGCCCAAACGCTGCCGGTTAGAAATCAAACGTCTTTTTCCATTATTTTGTATGAAGACACACAGTTATTGGAAGAAGTAGTGGTGGTGGGATATGGAACGCAACGCAAACGGGACGTCGCAGGCTCGATTGCTTCGATCTCCAATAAGGACTTATCCATTCATTCCACAACTAACATGCAAAATCTTTTGCAGGGGAGACTTTCGGGCGTATCCGTCGCTACATCCGGCGTACCGGGGACAGCTCCTGTGATACGGGTCAGGGGGATTGGTACGTTGAGTGATAATTCTCCTTTGTATGTTATTGACGGTTTCCCGACAAAGAGTAGCGGGGCAGCGAATTTAAACCCTGCAAGCATAGAATCCATTCAAGTGCTTAAAGATGCCTCCTCCGCTTCTATTTACGGCGCACAGGCCGCCAACGGCGTCATCCTGATTACTACTAAACAGGGGAAAACAGGAAAAGCCGAGTTGGATATCAAAGTGAATAGCGGCGTACAGATGCCCACTAATTTGCCGAAGCTGTTGAACACCCAGCAATGGGGGGAGGTGTTATGGAATGCGATGCGGAATGCCGGACTGACACCTACGCACGTTCAATATGGAAGCGGTCCCAATCCGGTTATTCCGGACTTTATTGTGCCGCAGGGAGCTTCTGCAAGTGAGGTTAATCTGAGCGCTTATGATACGCAGAGCAATCAGTTCATGCAAGCAAATAAAACCGGGACTAACTGGTTTCAAGAGATATTCAGGCCGGCTCAGATGACGAATGTCGACCTTAGCGCAAGGGGCGGAAGCGAGGATTCAAAATATTTCATCAACGCCAATTACGCCTCACAGGATGCGCTTGTGAAGTGGGCCGGATATGATCGCATTTCATTGAGGGGAAATTCCCAGTTTACGATCCTGAAACATTTGAATTTAGGCACTAATCTGGGTGTCCGCTATTCCAGGTACAAAGGAGGCAGTTCGAACTCGGATGCAGCCCTTTCGCCTCCGATTATTCCTGTTCGTGACGTAATGGGCAATTGGGCGGGTACAAAAGCGAATGGTTTGGCCGACGGCGTCAATCCCGTAGCAAGCCTGTATAATCAAAGACACAACCAAAGTCAATCTTTGAATATATTAGGTAACATATACTTGGAACTAAATTTCCTCAATGCTTTTCAATTTAAATCGACCGCCGGGGCAAACTTATCAAACGGAGCTTCAAAATCATTTAGTCCGACAACGTTCTGGAACAAAGCCGACAAGAACACATTTGTTAATTCGTTGAGTGTAGGCAGGAGCAATTCATTGGAGTTGGTTTGGACAAATACGCTCACCTATTCGAAGACTTTCTTGGACAGTCATCATGTGAATGTCCTTGTAGGCTCGGAAGCGCTTACTTATGAAGACGGAAGCCTTGGCGCTTCAAGAAATAGTTTCTTAGTAGAAGACCCTGATTACAGATATTTAACTGCGGGAGAATTAAATATCAATAACTCCGAGAGCGGCGGCGCCTATTCGTTGTTTTCGTTGTTCACCAGAATAAATTACAACTATAAAGAGAGGTATTATATAAGCGCTGTTTTACGCAGGGATGGTTCTTCCCGGTTCGGTAGCAACAACCGGTACGGTTATTTCCCCGGTGTAAGTGCAGCCTGGAGGCTATCGGAAGAGGCTTTTATGGGTGATCAGACGATCTTAAGCGATTTAAAACTCAGGGCCAGCTATGGCACGACCGGTAATTCGGAGATCGGAAACTACGCCTATGCGTCGACGTATAATACCAGTGTCGCTTCCAGCAGTTATCCGATACAGGGCGATCCGAACAGCGTCACAATGGGTATTTACAAAGAAGCCTTGGGTAATCCCGACCTGAAATGGGAGACCACTACGCAGACTAATTTCGGGTTGGATGCGGCTTTTCTTAACAATCAATTAGCCATTCAGTTTGATTATTATCACAAGTACACGAAGGACATTTTGCAACGATTATCCTATCCCGCCACCGCAGGAAGGGCTTCCGCCCCGTATGAGAATATTGGCGAAATGTTGAATCAGGGTCTTGAATTTAGTATTAACTACAGGAATACGGCTGAGAAAAAAGATTTCACGTATGATTTGGGTCTTATCCTGTTCGGCTACCGCAATGAAGTAAAAAAATTGGCGGCCGATCAGTTTATTTCCTCCGGCTCCTATAACCGAACCTATGTTGGAGAACCTATTGGCAGGTTTTACGGTTTTATTATTGACGGCATTTTTCAAGATCAGCAGGAAGTGGACAATCACGCCACCCAGACTGCTAAAGCGATTGGAAGATGGAAATTCAGAGACGTCAACGGAGACGGGATCATCAATGACAATGATAGAGACTTTATCGGCGATCCGCATCCCAAGTTCGAATATTCATTGAACGGCAGGTTTTATTACAAAAACTTCGACCTTGCCTTGTATTTTCAGGGGACATACGGGAATGACATTTGTTTCGAATCAAAAACAGGTCAGTCATCGCTTGATTTCTGGGCGGACTATTTCAATAAAAGCGTGCGTATCTTAGACACCTGGACGCCTGAAAACCGGAATGCCAAGTTGCCCGAGATAAATATTTTGAATCCGAATAGCGAAGGCGGAAGGGTTACTTCTTACCTGATTGAAGACGGTTCTTATTTCCGCTTGAAATTCCTCGAATTAGGATACAACATGCCGGTTCCTATCATGTCGAAGATGAATATCAAGAATTGCAGGATTTATTTGAACGCTGAGAATCTTCTGACATTCACGAAATATAACAATATCGATCCCGAAGTGAGAAGCAGTAATGACTTGCAAAAAGGAGTTGACAATATTAACCGTTTGCCCTTAGCTAAAATATTTACCTTGGGATTGAATTTTACGTTCTAATTTATTAAAAAGTAAACTGCTATGATTAAGATTATAAATAATTCAGTAAAGAAAGTCACATTCATCGCCGTTGTTATGGCTACGTTTTATTTTTTCAGCGGATGTGATGACATGTTGAACAGGAACCCTTTAGGGAGATTAAGTGAATCGGTTTTCACGACCAAAGATGCTGTTGATAAACTTTTAATTGCCGGCTACAGTGCGTTAAGCGGATATGTTGGCACAGGGGGTTGGCAGTCGTCGCCCGACAATATGTACTATGGCGATTTGGGGCCGGGTAACATGCATAAAGGGAGTACAACGGGCGACCAGCCTACGCTGCTTGCACAGGAACGATATGTTCTTACTTCCGATAACATGTCGGTAGCCCTTTCCAAATGGGTTGTGATGTATGGCGCTATTGACCGCTGCAACGACGTCTTGCGTACCCTCAATGAAAATGTAATAAGCGATATGACTGATGCTGATGAACGTAGTATCAGGGGCCAAGCCGTATTTCTAAGAGCCTATTATCATTTTGAGGTCAAGAAAATATGGGGTATGGTTCCTTATATTGATGAGACGGTAACCGACCTGCAGCGAAGGGTACCTAACGACCGGGATATATGGCCCGATATTGAAGCCGATTTTTTATATGCCGCCAATAACCTGCCTGCAACGCAAACCGAACCGGGGCGACCCACTAATCTGGCCGCCAAAGCATTATTGGCTAAGGTTTATCTTTTCCAGCAAAAATACGGGGAAGCTAAAGTATTAATAGATGAGATAATTAACAGCGGGAGATATCGGCTCAATGAAAACTTCTACGACAACTTCAATGCGGAAAATAATAATGGCGTAGAAGCTATATGGCAGGCCCAGTTTGCTGTGAATGTAGCAGGAGCAAGCTATAATCGCAGTAACAGGGGTGGCGACCTGGCGCATCCCAATGCACCTACCGACCCAAGAGTGAGTGGCGCAGGTTTTAATCAACCCACTTTCGATTTGGTTAATGCTTATAAGACAGGTACGGATGGATTACCGCTCCTTGATTCTTATTTTGAAAACGACTTTAAACATGATATGGGTATTGAGTCAAGTCAGGAATTTGAACCGGATATGACTACGCCTGTTGATCCGCGTTTAGACTGGACAGTAGGCCGTAGAGGCGTACCCTATCACGACTGGGGGATACATACGGGGAAAAATTGGATAAGAGACCAGCCCAGCGCAGGTCCTTACAATCAAAAAAAGCATGTGATATTAAGGGCCCATTTGGATAAATACGGACATGAAAGTCAGGCCAAATTTAATGCCATGAATTTTAATATCGTTCGTTATGCGCAGGTATTGTTATGGGCTGCCGAGTGTGAAGTTGAAATCGGCGATTCGGAAAAAGCCCGCCAATATGTTAATATGATCCGCGCACGCGCACGCGATGGCCTTTATGTCCGATTGGGCGATGAGGCTCCTTTTGGCGACGGGCCTACCGCAGCCAATTACGTTGTTGACGAATATAAAGATTCGTGGGCCGGCAGAGATAAAGACTGGATTCGCAGACGGATACAGTTTGAAGAGCGCCTTGAATTTGCGCTTGAAGGACATTATTTCTTCGATCTTGTCCGTTGGAACGTGGATGTAGATTACATCAATACGTACATCGCCCGGGAAAAAAGGATTATTGAGTATCTCAATGATGTCGTATATACGACGAATAAACGCTATCTACCTATTCCTTTGGCACAGATTGATTTGAGTTATGTGGACGGGAAGCCTACGTTGACGCAAAATTCGTATTAGGGGAGAACGGGAGAACGGGCGAACGGGAGAACGGGCGAACGGGAGAAGGGGCGAAGGGGCGAACGGGCGAAGGGGCGAACGGGCGAACGGGGGTTCCTTTTTCATATCATTGCGAGCTTGCGAAGCAATCCAGGTACACTGACATGTTTCCGGATTGCTTCGTTCCTCGCAATGACGGGATATAAAAAAACAAAAAATATGAATAGAATTTATTTGAGCATTATTGCTGTTATTACAGGAATTAGTCTTGGGGGTTGTCAGTTCAAAACTGATCCGGGGAATTATATACAGGAGATCAGTAATGAAGGACTGACGAAAACGAAACCTTATCTTACGGCGGGCGACAAGGCTTATATCATCGGGACGCAGGATGGTCTCTTTCCCGATATGGGCAGTCATGTGCGGGGTGAAATGGGAGGTATCTGGACGCATCCCATAAAGTTAGCCGACGGTTATTGGGTGAGGATCAATGATGAATCGATGCCTGACGGCGTTTGGCTAATGGAAGCGGACGAATACATCACCTACCCCCATGGTAGTGTTTTTCTGTATAAAAACACATTGCATGATTTACAGGTAAGACGTTTTCAGTTTGTCCCCGACCAGGAAAGAGGGGTGATTATCGAATATACCATTCGGAACTCATCCGCTAAAAGCCGGGATATAATCTTGGATTTTGTGCTGAAAACCGACCTAAGCCCTGTCTGGCTTTCAAAAGAAAACGGTATACCGGATTACTCCGACCAGATCGTATGGGACAGCGACCTTCAGCTTTTTACGGCGCGCGATTCGATTCAAAACTGGCACATGGCTTGGGGTACGGATCACAACGTTCTTTCTTATAAAGCAGATTTTGAAGGACCGGAAGCCACAAGGGGTCTGGGGAAAAGCGGACGTCTTCGTACCTCCGTCAGGGTAGCTCCGGAAGAAGAGAAAGTGATTACTTTTGCCATTAGCGGATCAACGAATAGCGAAGAGGAAGCAAAATCGCTTAATAACAGGCTATTGAAGCAGAAGAAAGCGTTGATGGCGAAAAAACAACAATCTTTTGGCGAGTTGATTTCGGCTTCAAAGTTCACGCTTCCCGACAAGCAACTTGAAACGGCTTATAATTGGATCAAGATAAATACGCGCTGGCTTGAAATGGATTTGGAAGGATATGGTCGTTTTCTGGGCGCAGGGGCTATCGAATATCCCTGGTTATTTGGTTGCGACAATTCCTATTCGATACAGGGCGTATTGGCTTATGGTGATTTTGAACTGGCTAAATCCACCCTTACGATCTTGAAAAATGTCTCGGATAAAAAAAATGGAAACGGACGTATTATCCATGAAATGTCGACAAACGGAATCGTATATAATCCCGGTAACACACAGGAAACTGCCCATTATATCGTCGCCGTTTGGAAAGCTTTCCTGTGGACAGGCGACCTCACTTTCCTTCAGGATATTTATCCTTACGTAAAGAAAGGGATTCACTGGTTGACGGTCGAAATGGATAAAAACCAAAATCTTTTTCCCGAAGGATATGGTATTATGGAAGTTAGCGGTCTGAACGCCGAACTGATAGACGTGGCCGTCTATACGCAACAAGCATTGGAAGCGGCATCGGAGATGGCTGCGCTGATGAATGAAAAGTCTCTTTCCGATGAATATGCTTCCAAGGCCGCCCAGCTGAAAGAAAAAATAAACGTCGCGTTCTGGGATGAAAACGAAGGTATCTACTGTGATTTCTTCGGCACAAAAGAACAGGCTATTTCCGTAGCTAATGGAGCTATCAGGCAACTCCGTCAGGGAAACGATGATAATATCCGTTTTTATGAATCGTTAATCGCTCACTTCAACACCCTGCCGGACAGTACGCAAAGGGGATGGTTCACCAACAAAAACTGGGTCATCAACACGCCCATGGAGACAGCCATCGCACCGGTTGACAAGGCGATTCAAAGTTTGGATAAAATCCGTAACGAACATTGCGGAGAGTACGGTCCTTTCCTTTCGGCTGTCGAAAAGAGACGCATGATGACGATAGCAACAGGCGTACAGGCGGTAAGCGAAGCGCAATACGGGCGTATGGACGAATGTTTATGGTATATGAATAAAATAACCGCAACGCTAAGCCGCACATTGCCGGGGTCTATCAATGAAATGATGCCCGATTACGGCTGTCCGGTTCAGGCATGGACTATCTATGGGATTAGCGTACCATTGGTTATGCACATTTTCGGGATCAACCCCGATGCTTATCACAAAAAAGTGATCATATCGCCTACCCTACCCGCCTCGTGGAACGGGATGAGCCTCGAAAACCAACGGGTTGGCTCTAACAGCTATGATATTCAGGTGAACAGGACAGATGGAAAAATAACATACACCATAACATCTAAGGAAAAAGACTGGACGAACCTGTTAAGAATAAAAGGCCTTACCGGAAAGAGTTTTGAACTGAACGGAAAAACGATTACGGCGACAAGTGATGATATTGAACTAACCGGAACCAAAAATACAATCCGGTTATAAAAAATAAAAAATCCATTTTTTTCGCTCATTCGTGTAGTTTGCGGTCAGGAAATCTGATACTAACAAAAAAGGAAGCCGGTCGGCTTCCTTTTTGTTCTTTCAACTACAAATCCAAAGCAAGTTACAATCGCTATTACTCCGTGAATTTGATTACTTTGAAATATTTACCTGTCAATCACAAATGTAGCTAATTTTGCATAATTACGATCACTTACAATTGGATCATACGGATCATCAATAAGATCGGAAAGATAGGTCAATTCAGTTGCTTCTTTTCCATCCAACTCTATGCTGAACAACTCCGAAACATAAGTTTCGACATAATTTTCATTAAAGGCTTCTCGTTTTGATTTGATTCGCCAATAGGTTGTTATTTCATGTTCGGCATCATCGCCAAAAATATAGGGGCATTTTAATTTGGAGACAATCTTATCTGCTGGAGGATATGAACCTTCAAACCTAATATCATTACATATAGCAAAACTATAAAACGTAAACAATAAAAAATTGAAATCATTTTTAGATAATCTTTCTATTCCTATATCAAATATTCCATCAGAAGGCGATCGCGTTTTTTTTTGTGCAAACCAATTCATAAAAGGGTCTGGATGGTAAATATCTTCAAGGGAATATAATTCACGACTAACACTTCCTATAACAGCATCTTCTTCAGGAATACTATCCATACGATGCCAATATTCCAATCCAATCCCCTTTATTAAGTCATTGCCAGAGGAGTCTAATAACCTTAATAATAAATGGTCATACATATTAATTGATAAATCATCATGAGCATTAGACTGATTGCTGTGAGTGCAATTCGTTAATATCAAAATGGATATCAACAAGTTTAAAAATTTTAAAGTTTTCATAATTAGCAAATTATTTACTTATATTACCGAATTGTTTCGTAAAAAATGCATTGGCAATATCTACTGCTTGATTCGACGAAACAAAAGTTTCGTCAACTGATATTGCAGGAACTTCCTGCGCCACTTCCAACTGTTCTACAAGAACATCTCCGTTACTGCACGCAAATAAGAATAACGCTGTGCACATAGTAACTACCATTTTAAAGAATTTTTTTGTCATCATAATTATAAAATATTAAGTTTTTATTGCGCCGCAAAGATAGAGGCAATACAAATGATAATCATAAAATAAAATGTTAATTATTCATAATTAAATGTTAGTAAATACTAATTGTTTATCATTCAAAGTGTTATCTTATTTTCAAAACGACCATTTTAAATGACTTCGACGGTTCAATAAGCAATCATAACTTTTTGCCCGATACCGTTGTTAAGCGTAACGACATACAGGCCGCGCATACGGTGACCGTCACCAACACCGGCACAGGCGCCGTCACCCTCTTGCAGCCCACAGCGACGAACTACGACATCGGTACACTGTCGACGTCGTTTTCGTGGCGCTTCAACTCCATTATAACGCAATCATGCGGCAAAAGATCAAAACGCTTGCCCGCCT
>Ga0099364_10006038_pt1 | contig 17744 bp, 12 predicted proteins | sample TergutTh196P3_FD_73070 | JGI IMG/M metagenome (GOLD analysis project Ga0099364, IMG submission 73070) | Microcerotermes parvus P3 segment gut microbial communities from Pointe-Noire, Republic of the Congo - Th196 P3 | ecosystem: Host-associated > Arthropoda: Insects > Digestive system > Gut ...
TCACGTTCGGTATTGAATCGCCCTCACTCCGCGAAGCCAAACCGAAACTTGAACGCATTGAAGCCGATATAATCGGCAATTTCAAGGTTCTCGGCGTTACGGCTATGGCGTTGAACGGCGCAGAGCGGCTTGCCGTTCTGCACGGTCAGTTGCACCCCGACGGAAAAGACATTTTTCAATTTGACTGGAAAGCCCTGCACGAAACGGGCATGAACACAAAGGATTTTATCGCCCCAACGTCGTTTGATTTTCGCGGCGGCAAGACATTCCGCATGGGTACGACAATCGGCGCGGTCAGCTTCATTCAGATAATCGCGCCTGAACTCTCGGACAGGCTGTTAGCCGATTATCTTGAAATGAATAACGCCATTACGGTCAATCTGCATATCCGCAGTATCGACCAAACCGAAGCGATAAAGACAATCAAGCGGAAAATCACCGAACTGGACGCTATGAAAATTAACGAGCAGAAAAAAGCTGTCCGAAGCGGGTACGACATGGACGTTATCCCGACAGACATTAACACCTACGGCGACGAAGCAAAAAATATGTTAAAGGAACTGCAATCCCGTAACGAGCGTATGTTTTTGGCTACGCTTATTGTCCTGAACACGGCAAAGACCAAGCAGAACCTTGAAAACACGGCGTTTGCGGCGGCGGGTATCGCTCAAAAGCATAATTGCGCCCTGAAACGCCTTGACTGGCAACAGGAGCAGGGCTTGATGAGCAGTTTGCCGATTGGATTGAATCAGATTGACTTACAGCGCGGCTTGACAACTTCATCTACCGCTATTTTTGTGCCGTTTACAACGTGCGAGCTGTTCATGGACGGTCAGGCATTGTACTACGGGTTGAACGCCTTGTCTAACAACATGATAATGGCAGACCGCAAGCAATTAAAGAACCCGAACGGGCTTTTTCTCGGAACGCCGGGCTGCCTTGTCGGTGAAACAAGGATAAGGCTTGCAGACGATAACGCGGTCAGCCTTGCCGAATTGGTTGAAAGCGGCGTACAGGAAATCACGGTAAAGGCTTATGACGAAATCGAAAAGCGGATAGTTGACGCGCAAGCCTTTGATATTCGTGTCAGCAAAAAGACAGATACATTAAAAAATCTGTTTTTATCCGATGGGAGCGTCATTTCCTGTACCGACACCCATTTGATTTTAGACGACACGGAAAACTATTTGTTTGCCGACGAAATCAGCGAGGGGCAACGGTTGTACGGCGGTCATACCGTCGTCCGTGTTTCCGTAACGGTATTGCCGCATGAAATACCCGTGTACGATATTGATGTACCGCGATTCAACAATTTTATTTTGGAAAACGGCGTAGTCGTACACAACAGCGGCAAAAGTTTTACTGCAAAACGCGAGATTATCAACGTATTCCTCATAACCGACGACGACATCATTATCGCAGACCCCGAAGCCGAATATTTCCCCGTCGTGTCGCGGCTCGGCGGTCAGGTAGTCAAGTTGTCGCCCACTTCTTCGCAGTTTTTGAACCCGATGGATATTAACGCAGACTACGCCGACGAGGAAGACCCCTTAACTTTGAAATCGGACTTTATCTTATCGCTCTGCGAGTTGATTGTCGGCGGCAAAGACGGGCTTTCGCCTACGGAAAAAACTATCATTGACCGTTGTGTGCGGCTCGTTTACCGTGAATACCTTGCCGACCCGCACCCCGAACGTATGCCTATACTGGAAGATTTGTATAACCTTATCCGCAAGCAGACCGAACAGGAAGCGCAGAATATCGCTACCGCGCTTGAAATCTATGTAACGGGAAGTTTGAACGTCTTTAATCACCGTACCAACGTCAACATGAGCAATCGCCTTGTTTGCTTTGATATAAAGGAACTCGGCAAGCAGTTGAAAAAACTCGGTATGCTGATATTACAGGACGCTGTTTGGAACAGGGTAACAGTCAACAGGGCGGCGAAGCGTACAACGTGGTTTTATATCGACGAATTTCACTTGCTCTTGAAAGAAGAACAAACCGCGTCCTATTCCATAGAAATATGGAAGCGTTTCAGGAAGTGGGGCGGCATACCGACAGGCATTACGCAGAACGTCAAAGACCTTTTGGCAAGCCGTGAAATCGAAAATATCTTTGAAAACTCGGACTTTATCCTCATGTTGAATCAGGCTCCGGGCGATAGGCAGATTTTAGCGAAGCAGTTAGGCATATCCCCTCACCAATTAAGCTATGTAACACAGGCGAACGCGGGAGAGGGGCTTTTATTTTACGGTCATACCATTATCCCGTTCGTCGATAGATACCCCAAAGATACCGAAACTTACAGGATTATGACGACGAAGTTATCGGAAACGGGGGCATAAAGGGGGCGGCGATAAATGAGTAAAAAATTGAAATTCAAAGACGAAGAAAACCGCGACGCGGTAACGGAATTAACGGAAGAAACCGCCGAAAAGCCAAAAGTTAAGCGGAAAAATCCCGTTATTGCCGACGACCCGCCGCCTGATGGGAAAACCCCGCCTGACGCACCCGCCGCCGACCAAGACGGCGGCGGGGATATTCCCGACGCTGACGCTTCCGACCCCGCCGAACCCGAAATAACCGTAACAGATACCCCCGACCCTGTAATATCCAAACTCTACGAACGTGAAAGCAGTTTGAAGTTTACAAGGGAAACTGAAAAACCTATAAAACCTGATACACCCGTAGAAAAACCCGTTAAAAAGCGTCAAAAGGTTTACGGCGTTGAGGGCGACCATTCCACACATGACAACTTGATAAATAAACCCGTTATCCCTGTTGGAATTACCGCAAAAATCAATGACGGCGACGAAGCGGCTGACGTTGATAATGAAGATGTCGCCGACCATGACGGCGACGAAGAAACGCCCGATGCTGACATTACCGCAGATACCGACCCCAAAGGCACAGAACCCAAAAAGCCGACAACCGCCAAAACCCCGAAACCGCCGCGCCTTGCCGTTCCCCTTGTCGCTGTTCCCGTAGTCGCCCCCGTTGCCAAAAAACTTGCCAAGCCTAAAAAGCCTGAAAAAACCGCAAGCAAATTGAAGTTTTCCAAAGACGAGAAACCCAAAACCAAAGAGGGTAAAGCAAAGGCAAAGGAAGCTATGCGGGCGGCGAAACAGGACGATAAAATAGGCGAATTGCAGTATAAGACTGACCTAAACGCTTATAAACTGGAAAAGGCGAGGGCGAAACAGCCTACCAAAAAGAAAAAGGTTAAGGAGCGCGTTTTTGACGAAAAGACGGGCAAGGCAAAAACCAAACTACGCTTTGAAGAAACGCCTTTACCTATAAATGAAGCGAAATGGAATTTGCCGAAAAAACAATCGCTTCCCGTCAAAGGCGCTGCGACCGCGACGGCGGCGGGAATTAACAAGCTGCACTCTAAAATCTATGAGGTTGAGCGTGATAACGTCGGCACTCAGGCGGCGCACCGTGCGGAACTCGTCGGAGAGAGCGCATATCGCGGCGGCAAGAAGCTGATACACACGACCTACCGCCATGTTAAGAACTCACCGTACCGCAAGGCGGCGAAACTGGAAGTCAAGGAAATAAAATCCCGTATAAAACTGGACTATGCAAAAGCGGTAAAGGAAAATCCGAAGCTGAAAAGCAATGTTTTGTCGCGGTATATGCAGAAACGCAAAATTAAGCGACAGTACGCCGCCGCCCTCCGCGACGCTAAAAAAACGGGGAACAAAGTAAAGGAAGCGGGCAAGGTTACGGCAAAAGTAACGGAAAAAGCAATGAAACTCGTATCGGCAATCGTCCGTAAAAACCCCGTGTTTCTCCTTAAAGTTGGGCTTATCCTGTTAATCCTCATTCTGATAATGGCTTTGCTGTCTATGTGCGTTAGTATGCTCGGAAGCGGCACAGGGTTTATCGGCGCGGCTTCCTACGCCGCCGAAGATGAGGATATAAACCAAGCGGCATTGGCATACAGCGAGTGGGAAACGGATTTGCGAATGGAAATCATTAACGCCGAAACGACGTATAGCGGTTACGACGAATACCGATACAACATTGATTATATCGGGCATGACCCGCTTGCGCTTATGGCGTTTTTGACCGCCGTATATCAGGACTTCACCTATGCCGAAATTGAAAGCGTCTTGCAAGGGATTTTTGCGGAGCAGTACACCCTTGAATTTGTACCCTCTATGGAAATCCGCACTCGATGGGAAACCCACACGGGATATGACGCTGACGGCGAACCGTATGACTACGACGTAGAAGTAGAGTACGAATGGCATATACTGACCATCAATCTTACTTCCGTACCGTTCGGGAGCGTCCTCGACGCGCTTATGGACGACGACCAAAAGGAACACTTTAACATTCTCATGCTGACAAAAGGGGCGCGGCAGTACGGGGCGACCCCGTTTGATTTTGACTGGCTGCCCTATGTAACAAGCCATTACGGTTATCGTGTTCACCCCATATCAGGCACAAAGGAACTGCACAGGGGCATTGATATAGGACTGCCGGAGGGTACGGAGATACTGGCGGGGATTGTCGGCGTGGTTACTACCGCTTCTTTTGATAGCGGTTTCGGTAACTACGTCGTTATCGAGAGCGAGGACGGTATCGTGATGAAATACGCCCATTGCCATACCCTGTTGGTATCGGTGGGGCAAACCGTCGAGATAGGCGACGTTATCGCAACCGTTGGCACAACGGGAAGCAGTACGGGAAATCACTTGCACATGGAAATCCTGAAAGACGGCGTTTATCTTAACCCTATCTATTATGTAATGACTTTTCCTTATTAAATTAACGAAACGGAGGGAGCGCATATTAACAACGAGAAACTTAAAAGAATCGAATCCGAAATCGCCAAGATAAGGGCGAAAATGTCGGACTTCACGGGGCGGCTTCGGGAACTGGAACGGCAAAAGACCGAAATAGAGAACGCGGGAATTATCGCGCTTGTGCGTGATATGGATATTCACCCCGACGAACTCACGGCGTATATTCAGGCTTTCAAGGCGCAATCAGGCGGCGCGGCGGCTTTGTTGTCAACCGTGCCGGCAGAGATTGAAAAAACGGAAATTGACAAGGAGGACGAACATGAGGAAAAAGAATAAGGCTATAACTGCCCTGCTTGCCGCCTTTATGATAATGGCAGTATTTATTACGCCTATAACGGCGTATGCCAACGAGGACGGCGAACCCGACGACCCTGTTATCGCTTACGGTGAGGAAGAATCCGCGCCCGTTTACGATTTAGAGGATTTGGGCGAATTGAACTTAAACGAATTATTTGAAGCGTTTACCGTTAGTGAACTGCTTGAAATGTTCAGTATGTTCGGCGGTATGGAGTTTGACGACGACGAACCGAACGAATCAGCCATACCCGACAATTCAAGACCGTTTACGCCCGACGGTCAGGCTACCGTCGTGGATTTAGCCTACGAGGGCGACGGCAAAATGTTCTATACGTTCAAAACCCCTGCGGGCAATGTGTTTTATCTTATCATAGACCGTGAGCGCGGCATGGATAACGTGTATTTCTTGAACGCGGTAACGGAATATGATTTGCTTGCCCTTGCTGAAAGCGGGAAAATCGCGCCGAATGTGCCGGAAAGCGCAATCCCCACTAATCCCCCGTCAACGACCAATCCGAACGACGGCGAAAACCCCGACGACCCTGCGGAAGATGATAAGCCGCCTACCCCGAAGAAAAGCAATAACGGTATGCTTATATTCCTATTGATAGGCGCGGCGGCAGTCGGTATCGCGGGTTATTATATTAAGATAGTACGCCCGAAACAACAGGCGGGAATGGACGATGAAGATTACGAAATTCCTGATGACGACGGCGAGGAAATGGAGTTTGAGGACGAGCCGGAAGAAGCTGACGAATACGAGGACTCAGACGAAACCGACGACAGCGAGGACGACGAGGAAAAATACGACGAATAATTCCCGTCAACGGAGAGGGGTTAAGCCCTGACACGGCTTAACCCCTTTTTCCGAATTGTAAATTTTTTTGTCTGCGTCTTGCACTCCTGATATAATTATGATAGAATATGTATATAATATTATTAAAGGAGTGATTGTGATGTTGATTAAACCGTCAACCGCGCTTCGCAATGAATATAACGCCATATCCGATTTATGCAAGGAAAAGCAAGAACCCGTTTTCTTAACGAAAAACGGCGAGGGCGATTTGGTGCTTATGAGCATTGAAGCGTACAAATACCGCGAAGAATTGCTTGATTTACGGGAAAAACTGCTTTCTGCCGAAGCTAACAGGCTTTCGGGCGCGAAAACCTATACCATAGCGGAAGTGAGCGAAAGACTGCGGGGGCTGATTGATGGAAACCTATGATGTGCGTTTCCTACAAGAAGCGTTGGAAGATTTAGAGGAAATCGTCTTGTATATCGCACAGGACAGCCGCCAAGCCGCGCTCCGTATGCACGATAAAATCGTAGAGAAAGCCAATGACTTAACGATTTTTCCGAAACGCGGGCGGCTTGTTCCCGATAAGAAAATGGCGGCGGCGGGATATAGAATGTTGGGAATAAAACCGTATATCGCGTTTTACCGTGTGATTGACCGCAATGTTTTCATCTACCGTGTACTGCATGGAGCAACAAACTATCCCATACTGTATGAGAAAATGTCGCAAGCCGCCGAACCGCACGAAGAATAAAGCAATCCATATAACCATTAAAACCGTTTGTTCAAAAGACAAGCGGTTTTTTTATTTGCCAAACTTCAAAAATGGGAGGAATGAAATTGAATTTAGTGATAAGTGAGAAACCGTCCGTCGCCAAAAGCATATCGGACGTACTCGGCGCGAAAAGCCGAAAGGACGGCAGTTACGAGGGCGGCGACTATGTTGTATCATGGTGCGTCGGTCATTTGTTGGGGCTTGCCGAACCGCAAGCCTACGACGAAAAATATTCAAAGTGGCGGTATGAGGATTTGCCGATACTGCCCGATACATGGCAGTACACCGCCAACAAGGAAACGCAGAAACAGTTGAAAATCCTTTGCGACCTGATGAAACGCCCCGACGTTGATACTATTATCAACGCTTGCGACGCCGGACGCGAGGGCGAGTTGATTTTTAGGCTTGTTTACGAACACGCGAAATGTAAAAAGCCGTTGAAACGCCTTTGGATAAGCAGTATGGAAGAATCGGCAATCGCTGACGGCTTCCGCGACCTGAAAAACGGCGCGGAGTATGATAATCTCTACCATTCCGCATTATGCCGCCAACAAGCGGATTGGGCTGTTGGTATGAACTGCTCCCGCCTGTTCTCCGTGCTGTACGACGCGACCCTCCGCGTCGGGCGGGTACAAACGCCGACCCTTGCAATGATTGTCGAGCGCGAGGACAGAATATCAAACTTTATAAAAGAGCCGTTTTATACGGTTGAAATTACGGGCGGCGAATTTACCGCAGAACGTGAAAAAATCAAGGATAAGCAAACCGCCGCCGATATTTCCGCGTCCTGTAACGGCAAAACGGCGACCATTACCGACGTTAAGCGGCAAGAGAAATCAGAAGCACCGCCGAAGCTGTACGACCTGACCACGCTCCAGCGTGAAGCCAACAGGCTGTTCGGTTATACCGCCGCGCAGACGTTGAGCTGCGTTCAAAATCTCTACGAGCAGAAAATCGTTACCTATCCGCGAACCGACAGCCGTTTTATAACCGAAGATATGAAAGATGGCATACCCGCGCTTGTCGTTGGCGTTCGCGGCTTGTTGCCGTTCATCGGCGGCGGCGTTCCCGTTATCAATGCCGACCAAGTTATCAATAACGCCAAAGTTACCGACCATCACGCGATAATCCCCACGCCGTCAATAACGGGCGCGAATTTATCAGCTCTCCCGACAGCCGAAAAATCTATCCTAAATATGATTTGTACCCGCCTTGTGTCGGCTACTTCGGATAGGCACACCTACGCCGAAACGGTTATAACGGTTGATTGCGACGGCGAAATATTCACGGCAAAGGGCAAAACCGTTATCAATGACGGGTGGAAAGCCGTCGAGCAGGGCTTTATTAAAAGCACAGGCAAGGTAAAGAAAGACGCTGAAAAACCGCCGCTTCCCGATTTATCGCAGGGATATAACTTTACGGCACAGTCAAGCGTCCGTGAGGGTTTTACACAGCCGCCGAAGCATTACAGCGAAGATTTGTTGTTATCGGCTATGGAAACGGCGGGCGCGGAAGATATGCCCGACGACGCGGAGCGGAAAGGGTTAGGCACTCCCGCGACCCGTGCGGCTATCATTGAAAACCTTGTGAAATCGGACTTTCTTTCACGCAAAGATAAAAACTTGTTGCCGACCGAAAAAGGCGTGAACCTTATAAAAATCTTGCCGCAGTCGGTAAAATCCCCCATGCTGACCGCCGAATGGGAAAACCACTTGAAGCGTATCGAGCGCGGGGAAATGTCGGCTGATGATTTTAAGGTTTCTATCAAACGGTATGTAACCGACCTTGTAAAGACGCACTCCGCGCCGTCTGACGAGTACACGGCGTTATTTCCGTCCAACAGGCAGACGGGCGGCGAGGTTATCGGAAAATGCCCCCGCTGCGGTAACGACGTAACCGAACGTCAAAAAGGCTTTTTCTGCGGTAATAAAGCCTGTAAATTCGGGATATTCAAGGATAACAAGTTTTTCGCGGCGAAAAAGAAAAAGGTAACAAAAGAAATCGTGCAAACGCTTCTCAATGAGGGGCGTATTTTTATGTCGGGGCTTATGTCCGAAAAGACAGGCAAGCCGTATAACGCAACGGTTATCCTTGACGACAAGGGCGAGGGCTACACGGGTTTCAGTATGGAATTTGAGCAGAAAGGGGCGAAAAAATGAGCGTTAAACGTGAAAAACAGTTTAATCACCTTGCCGCCGCCGAAATGGACGAGGAAGGCAATTACACGATGATTGACGGCGTTATCAATAATGTACCGAAACCGTCTGTTTTAGAGCGAATGGCAGAGTATGAGCGGCGTATGGCTGAACACCGAAAAGCCGAAAACGGGGCTGACGGCGAGGGCGACGAGCCGAAAAAAGGCTGTCCGGCACGGGACGCTATATAAGGACAGGAAGCGGAAAGCCGTCTGTTTTTATGACAGGCGGCTTTACCTATAACTTAAATTCTACCGTGTCGCCCCGTTTTAATCCGCTCTTGCTTAAAAAATCATCATACGCGGGTATCGGAACAAGACCCCGCAACCTTTCAACAGCGCAATTATAACTTCTCTGCCCTGCGTCAACGTCAATCAGCACTTCGCCTGTTACAATATTTTCAATGCGGATTATCTCGTCGCTTGTGAGCGGGATAATCTTTTCCGATATGTACCAACTTTCTGAATCCTTACCGCGTTGTATGGCTTCCCCCCATTTTACATCTATACGGTTCTTTCTGCTCCATATATCCCATTTTTCGTAGTGTTCCCTTGCAATCAGCGTGAGCCGTATTTCCTTTTTATTGAAAACGCTGCCGTCTAATCCCATGTCTAACGGTTGACTGCTGTTAGTGAGCCAAACGACGGGTTTATATAAATCCTCCGCTTTTTTATCAAGCGAGGAATAGTCGTCTTGATTTAATTGCTTACTCTCTTTTGGCGTAGGCGGTCTTAACTGGCTTTCGGTCAAATGCAAATAGCCGTCTTTCAAAATCAACGGCAAATGAAATTTGCTTGTGAAGTGATACAAAACCTCATTCATTCTTATGTTTTCCTATCTTGCGTTTTTGTGTTTTGTAAAATGTGCTATGCACATTTTACCATAAATGTATGAATTTTTCAACACGGAACGCCCCATTGTCGGGGCGTTTTTACATATTACGAAAAAGGAGTGATGTTTTTGAAAATAGCACGGGTATTCCCCCGCCGCACAACCGCTACCCCTGACGACGCTCTCGCTTTCACAACCCCGCCGCCTAAACCCCTGCCCGATATAGACGAGGTTCATGTTTCGGTTACGTTCACCTATGACATGGCAAAGGCTGAACAGCTTGCCGAAGCGTGGCAGAAAACGGGCTTGCCCGTTCTGATGGGCGGCGCGGCGTTCAATGAAAAGGGCGGCGAGTTTGTGCCGGGGCGGTATCTCAAACAAGGCTACGTTATTACGTCGCGGGGCTGTCCGAACCGCTGCCCTTTCTGTTCCGTTCCCAAGCGTGAGGGTTATATGCTCCGTGAACTTTCTATCAAAGACGGTTTCAATATCCTTGACGATAATCTGCTTGCCTGTTCCGAGAAGCATATACGGGAAGTCTTTGAAATGCTGAAAAGGCAACCCGAAACGCCTGTATTTACGGGCGGTCTTGAAGCGAAGCTATTGAAATCGTGGCACGTTGATTTACTGCGCGAAGTCAAGCCGAAGCGAATGTATTTTGCTTACGACACGCCCGACGATTACGAGCCGCTTTTACAGGCAGGGCGATTGCTACGCGAGGGCGGCATTTCCAAAGCGTCGCAAGCTGCGCGGTGTTACGTCCTTGTCGGCTATGAGGGCGACACAATGGCGAACGCGGAAAAACGCTTGCGCGACGCATGGGCGGCGGGCTTCTTCCCGTTCGCTATGCTGTACCGCGACGAAAAAGGCAAAGTACAACAAGGTTGGCACAAGTTTCAACGCTTGTGGGTACGCCCGCAGATTATAAACCAAAAATTAAAGGAGGGTTTTCAATGATAATACCACAAAACCAACGCAGAGAGCATAACCGCCTGTCAATCAGTCTGCCCGTCGCCGTTGAGCGTTTCAATATGAAAAACTACAACGAGCCGATTGAGGGGCAAACGATAAACATGAGCAACGGCGGTATGTGCCTTTTAACGGTCAGCGAGGATATAGGCATAAATGAAAAGGTTACGCTTTCTTTTGATATAGGCGACATCGAAACCGTCGAGGGCGTAGTATTACGCACCGAAACGGCAGACGACGGGATATACCGTCATAAAATATCCGTCCAATTTGCGTTCAAAATGCCGCAACAAAAGCAACGGCTATATAAGTTTCTTGAAGAACGGCAGTTGAGGGAGGGCGGCAATGCCTGAAACCCTTGTCGTCAATTTTTTCGCAGGTCCGGGCGCGGGTAAAACCACTTGCGCGTGGGAAGTGGCGGCAGAACTGAAAAAGAAAAATATTGTAACCGAATATGTACCCGAATATGCGAAAGAACTTGTTTGGGATAACAGGCGCGATTTATTGGACGGAAGCTATAAAAATCAGCTTCATGTACTGCATGAACAGGCGCACAGGATAGACCGCTTGTTAGGGAAAGTTGACGTTGTTGTAACGGACAGCCCCGTACTGCTACAACCCGCGTATTGCAAAGAGAATCAAAGCGAGTTTGAACAGCAAGCCTTAAATATCTTTTCTTCGCGTAATAATTTCAATCTCTTTATCAATCGGGGAAGCCACTACGAACAGGCGGGGCGGCTGCACACGTTGGAAGAAAGCCGAACGGTTGACGGAGAGGTTAAAGACATTCTCAGCCGCAACAACATTTACTACGGCACATATTCGCACAGCACGATTGATGTTGTCGTTGAGAATATCCAAAAAACGCTGAATAAATTAAACGAAAATGAAAGGGGATTAGAAATGCCATACGATAAGCAAGCCTACGCGGAGCAAATGAAAATCCGCACAAAGGAACTTTCCGAAACCCTTGTTTCGGGTATGCAGGAGTTTCACAACAGCGACAAATACAAGGCGTATCTTAACGCAATGTCGCATTTATACGATTACAGCCCTAAAAACATCATGCTTATCCATAAACAAATGCCGAACGCGACCATGATAGCGAATTTCAACACATGGAAACACGATTTTAAGCGTCATATCAAAAAAGGCGAAACGGGGCTTTACATTTACGCCCCCGCAAAATCCAAAGAACCCGAAAAGGTTATGATGGAAAAACTCGACCCCGCAACGGGCGCGCCGCTTCTCGATAATGACGGCAAGGTTGTCATGGAAGAAATGACCCCGCTATCTGCCCTGAATCCCGTAAAATTCGTGCTTGTTCCCGTGTTCGACGTATCGCAGACAGGCGGCGAACCCCTGCCTGAATTGATTGAGGATATAACGGGTAACGTCGCCCATTACGAAGCCTTTGTTGACGCGCTCAAAGAAGTTTCGACCCTGCCGATTGAGTTTAAGCCCCTGCCTGATAGCAGAGATGGCGAGTGCGAATACGGCGTTAAAATCAGCATACGGGAAAATATGAGCGAAGCACAGACCGTCAGCGCGATTGTTCACGAAATGACCCATGACAGGCTGCATGATAAAAATAAACTGCCCGAAAATGCCGAACCCAAAAAAAAGCAAGTTAGGGAAATTGAAGCGGAAAGCATTTCATACGTCGTTTGTCAGCATTACGGTATAGAAACCTCGCCTAACAGCTTCGGCTATCTTTCCGAATACGGAAGCCGCGATATGAAAGAAATATTGGCGTCGCTTTCCACTATCCGCAAAGAATCGGCAAGCCTTATCACCGCCATTGACGAAAAATTTAACGCTATATGCAAGGAACGCGGCATAGACCTTGCGGCAAAGGAGCCGGAACAGGCGGCGACCCCGCCCGAACAGGCAGAGCCGTCATACTCGACAGAGAGCCGTACCGAAAATATCGCGGGGATTGATTTTGAATTTAATGATGTTGTACCCGATACGGCAAAAACCGCAGAAACGACGGTTACGGCGGCACAGGACACCCCCGCCGCTAATATCCCGCCGCCGGAAGTAAAGCAGTTTGCGGCAGATTTTTATAGCTATATGCTTACCGCATATCATAACGGACTCCCGCCGCTATCACAAAAGGATATTGATATTTCCGTTTCCGAAATAGCCGCTTCCATGAGCGGCGGTAATATTGACGAATTAAAAGGAGCGTTGCAAGGAGCGGTACACAATACCGCCTACCCTGAACAGGCGGCGGCATTACTGAAACGCCTTGAAAATATATATCCCGATTCAACGGTGTCGCAAAACGCGACGGAGGACGAGCTGCCCGACATTATCATGCCCGACCCGTCAATCGGTTTTTCGGAAATGAATTTATACGGCTACGCCGGAGCAGATATGCTACCGCTAACGGAATATACCGCCGCCATGCTTTTTGAGTGTGATTTAACTATCTATATGCTTAACTCCGACAATACCGAAGCTATGGTATTTGATACAGGCGAAATAACACAGCATGACGGCATTTTCGGCGTTGAACGCGGCGAATGGTTAAACTCAGAAATGTACGGGAGATTGGAAAATCAAAATGTAACTGCCGCCATGAGCGGCGAAGTTGATTATAAGGAACGCCCCGACCCGTCTATGGTTGTTGCTGAAAGGCTTGCACAGGATATTGATAACTTTTTGCATGACTACGACCAAAAAAGCTATTTATCTTCGGGTATGACGTTCGACGAATCATTGGCTATGGTAGAGGGGGCAATCAAAGACGGCGGGGAGTATGTAAACAATCTGCGGGATTATCTTCAAGACGCGGCAGGCAATGAGCAATACGGCGAACAGGCAACCGACCTTTTGAATAGGTTAAATGAAATATCGCCGCCTGTTACCTTTTCTTTTTATCAATTAAAGGATATAGAGGAAACACGGTATCACCGTTTCGCTTCTATTAAACAGCTTGAAGCCGACAACCTCTCTGTTGACCGTTCAAATTATGAACTTGCCTACACCGCGCCATTGCCGACGAAAGAAACTTTGGAAAATTTATTTGCAAAGTTTAATGAAGCACACCCTATTGATTACACGGGGCGCAGTATGTCGGTGAGCGACGTTATCGTTATCGAGCGCGTCGGGGAAACGTCGGCGCATTACGTCGATAATTTTGGTTTTGCCGAAGTCCCCACATTTTTAACGGCACAAAACGAGCAATCGCGGAGCGTTCCCGCCGCCGTTGGCGGTGATACTGATGATAAAGAAACGCCGATACCGCCGCCTGAACCGCACAAAAGCGAAATCCCGATATATAAATTCCCCGTAGAACACGCCAAAGAGAGCGGCGAACTTGACGCATGGCGCGAGAGCGGGAAAATAAACGCCGAGTGCGGTCAGGCAATCGACAAAGCCGTAAATGACAGCAACTACGAGCAATACCGTTATGACCTCAAAGGCGCGGTAAAATCGGTTATAGAAGAATACGGTGCTGACCGCGTGGCGTGGGTATTGGCGGCGAACGTCAATTATCATAATTGGGATGGGCGGCTGTCAACATCAAACAAAGATTGGGCGAAAGGGTACGACACCCCGAAGCCCGATTTTTATTTGAACACACATCTAACCATTGTTGACGGGCTTGTAAACCGCTTCCGTGAAGCGGAAAAGGAAAAGCCGTCTTTGCTTGACAGCCTTAACAAGACCGAGCAAAAAATCAAAAACGAGGGCAGAAAACCCGTAGCCGCCGCCGTTGACGGCAAGGAAAAGTCCAAAAAATCAAACAAGGAGGATATTTAAGATGATGAATCACTTTATATTTTCGGCAGAGGAAATCAACCTCATGTGCGTATTTGACACAAGCAACAAAGAAAATCTGTTGCGCGAGCTGCGCGAATCCCTGACCGATATTTACGACCCCGAAATGCGGGAAGTTTACGACAGCACAATCGAAAAACTTGAAAGGATAAACGACGAGGATTTTTCCAAAATCGGCTTGTATATAGCCGAAGAATTTATAGACGGGGAGGAATGATATTTTGCCGTACAAAGCGCAATTATACGCCGACCTTGCCGACAGGCAAGCGCGGCAGATAACGGGAAGCCGCGAAACATGGACGAATTTCCTTGACGCGGCGGGGCGGCTATATAAATACCCGTTTGAAGAACAGCTATTGATACACGCCCAACGTCCTGACGCTCAGGCTTGCGCCCCGCTTGAAATATGGAATAAGCCCATGAACCGCTATGTCAAACGCGGCTCAAAGGGTATCGCCCTGCTTGACACGACAAGCGGCACACCCCGTTTGAAATATGTTTTTGACTATACGGACACACAGGACGGATGGCGCAACCCGCGCCGTCCGTTCATTTGGGAATTGAAGCCGGAGCATGAACAGACCGTAACGGAAACCTTTGCAAATAAATATGGCTTATCCGCTTCTGATAATGTGGGCGAAATGCTTTTTGAAATCGCGGAAAACCTTTCAGCGCAGTATTACGAAGATAACGCCTATGACATACAGGATAGCGTCGAGGGCAGTTACCTTGAAGATTACGGCGAATACGACGTAGAAACAGCTTTTAAGGAAGCAATGACCGTCAGCACGGCATACGCCCTGATGAAGCGGTGCGGCATTGACCCCGCCGATTATATCAGCGACGAGGATTTTCAACCTATATTCGATTTTTACGCCCCCGACGCTGTTTATGCTCTCGGTAAAGCCGTCAGTACGGTTACGGAGGACGTTTTAAGGGATATTGAGGTTACAGTAAAAAAATATGAGCGGGAAAAAACCGCCGAAAGGAGTGAAGCGCATGGACGGCTTGACGTACAGCAAACACGGGGATTACGAGTTTCCGAATATAGCGTTGAAACAGAGCAAAACGCCGACATTAGGCAGATTCGGGTTGATGAGAATGGCGTACCTGAAAGAACACCGACCGATACTCTACACTCGGTTGATTCTGAAAGAGGAAATGTACTCCCATTGTTCGGAGATAGAGGACGCGGCGACAATGCAGTTGATACAGACCATGACGAAATTATCGGAGAACGACCCGCCGCCCGACAAGGCGACCGACCAGAAAGCGTGGACGGCTCACATGAACAGCCTGAAAGCGCAAGCGGAGGAAATAGTCTTGACAGAGTTGATATTCAAGTAAACGAAAACGAAGATAGCGAAACGCCGTCCGAATTGGGCGACGTTTTTATTTTTCCCGATTTACCTACCGAAAATGAGCAGATAGAAGCCATACAAGCCGTGCCGCCGCCCGTTATCACACAGGACGACATAGACAGGGCGATTCTTGACTGGAACGGCGACAGCGACAGCGTGGCGCGTGTTTTCGGCTTTATGCAAGAAAACGGCAGGGCGCGGCATACCGCCGAATATCTCAAAAACGAGTACGGCGGCAGTATACAAGCGTTCACCATCGAAAAAGACGGCGCGGAAGCCGTTACCCTGTCATGGCAGAAAGTACAACAGCGTATCGGTCAGCTTATGGAAGCGGATATATTCGTTTTGCCTGAACCCGTTATCAGTAAAAGCGACCAAGCCGCGCCCGAAGCTGAAAAAAGCGGCTTATATCATGCGTTTTATAATGCTTTCGGCAATGATGATAACCTCGCCGCCGCTCTTGAAATCGCCGTAGAAAACAGCAAGCAAGATAGGTTTTTGGAAAATATCATAAAACAGCGCCGGATTAAAGCGGCGTTATATGGTGTTTTGGACGACCATGCTAAAACCGAACAAGCCTATCAAATTGTCGTAGAACAGCATTTACAAGGTGAAATCAGCACCCCGCAAGCTGAACCCGCCGCCGTCGAAGCGATAGACGCGCCGACCAAGCCGCCGCCTGTATTCTTCCCCGATTGGGAAAAAGCGCAGTTTGACTTTGATTTATCCTTATACAATGACCGTGATGTTATCGGATATAACAAAGACGGCGTTGAATACGCAATCGGGCGAAGCGGCTCTTTGACCTATGTTACAAGCACGGGTATGTTTTGGGGCGGCAACGAAGTGCCGGGCGGGATTTATGAGCAGATAAACGCTTACCGCGACGGCGACCTGACCGACGAACAAGCGCGGGATAATTACCTTACCATTTTGGACTCTTTCAAAACTCCCGTTCCTACGCTCGAAGAACCCGCAATAACCACTAATATGCACTACACACCAGAAAACGGTATCGCGTACCGTGTGGGCGATATTTTCGGACAGCTTACAACGAAGTGTGTCATTGAAAGGGTTGACGACGATTTAATCCATTACGATTTTATTGACTTGCCAATGGAAAAACCCGCTACAATGTTGCGGGAGCGGTTTGAGGAACTGCTCGACAACGGCACAAACAAAATCATTATCCCGCCTGAAAAGATACAGGAAACCCTGTACGGGCTTGTTGATAAAATCCGTTCGGGCAATCTCTATTATTCTGACGTTGAAAATGCGGCAGAGGAATTAAGGCTCACGCAAGCGGAGTTTGGCGACCAAAACCCCGATAACCATTACGGCGCGGATTCTTACGCTTACTGGAACAGAACGGGCGACCGCCGCGGCGACAGCATGGTACGGATTGACTATCATTTCAACGAGGACGGCACGGCGGGTAAAGCTGCGAACCTTGAAATTGACTTTGACGCTTTCGGTATTACTCCCCCGCCGCCGACAATAGCCGAACAGGAGCATGAAAACCGCGTCGGAGCGGCGACAGAAGCGGCAAATACACGGTTTCGGGAAACGTGGGCTGATGTGTTGGATAGTACGCCGCCACAGAGCGAACAGTTTACCTTGTTTGATTTATCCGATGTGCCTGAGTTTACCGCGCCGGAAGCGGAAAAACCGACAGCCATTGCTGATTTCACGGCGGCAGACTTAAAAACGGCGAGGAATGATGTAATTAAAACACTTGAAAGTATCTTTTTTACGCAACACAATAGAAACGGCATTATTACGTTGTTAAACGATAACGCAGACAATTCCGATATTAGTTTGTATTTGTCAAATTCGTTTAGCGGCATGACCGTTATAAAAGCCGAATCGGACTACAACGTGAGCGCGATTACTACACGCGAAGGGAT
>Ga0099364_10006039_pt1 | contig 17744 bp, 11 predicted proteins | sample TergutTh196P3_FD_73070 | JGI IMG/M metagenome (GOLD analysis project Ga0099364, IMG submission 73070) | Microcerotermes parvus P3 segment gut microbial communities from Pointe-Noire, Republic of the Congo - Th196 P3 | ecosystem: Host-associated > Arthropoda: Insects > Digestive system > Gut ...
GCACCGTTTACGTATATCCTGACGGGCTTGCCGCTTTTAAGCGTAAAAACCGATTGATCGCGCCCGACGCTTACGCCTATCAGGCTGCCGCAGCAGTAAAAGCTAAATTCGTAGCCCTCCCACGTTTTCGGAAGCCTCGGCGCAAAATGGAAGCCGTCCTGTAAAATCTTAAGGCCCGCAAAGCCCGCGACCACGCACAGGTACGCGCCGCCCATGTTCGCCGTGTGTACACCGTCGCGCGTGTTGCCCTGGAGATTATCAAGGTCCGTGCGGACCGTTCCGTTAAAATAACTGTACGCCTTTTCATCAAGCCCGAGCCGCGACGCCATGATGCTGAAAATGCACTTAGACAGGGATGAATCGTGCGTTGTGATTTTCTCGTAGTATTCATAGCTTTTTTTCATGGTTTCGGCGTCTGCGCCGCCGTAAAGATAATGCGCCAGCACGACGTCCGGCTGCTTGCAGATTTGCGTGCGGTACATCCACAGCGGATGGTAATGCATTAGGATCGGGAAGTTTTCCTTCGGGATTTCGCTTAGCTCAACCGTCTGTTTGTCGAGAAAGCTGTCGTCCTGAGGGTTAATCCCCAGCTCCTCGTCGTATGGTATATAAATATCACAGGCTGCCTTTTGAAACGAGAGAAGCTCATCATCCGTGATATTAAGCCGCTCTTTTAACGCGCCGAATTTCCCCGCGCGCTCAAGCTCCCCGCAGATGTACGCGGCGCTTATGAGGTTATTTTTCGCCGAAACGTTCGTAAAGTAATTATTGTTGATCATGCATGTGTATTCGTCGGGGCCCGTGACGCCGTTGTAGCACAGGCGTCCCTTGCGGTCGTATGCACCCGCGCCAAGCCATAGCCGCGCCGTCTCAACGAGGACCTCGGCTCCCTTTTCCGCCATGAAATCAATGTCTTTCGTGGCGTAGTAGTACTGCATGAACGAGTGCGCGACGTCGCCGTTTATGTGATACTGCGCCGAGCCCGACGGGTAATACGGCGAGCATTCGCTGCCTGTTATCGTCCGCCATGCATACAGCGCGCCTTTTTCGTGACCTAAAATTTTCGCATGCTCCCTTGCGGCGTCAAGGAGCATATAGCGGTATTCCAAAAGGTTTTTGGCGTGCCAAGGCCGCGTCAAAAGGAAAAACGGGAGCATGTATATTTCCGTGTCCCAGAAGTAGTGCCCCTCGTAGCCCTCGCCCGACAGCCCTTTCGCCGTGATGTTTGAAACCGTGTCCCGCCCCGCGCTTTGAAGAAGGCAATACAAGTTGTACGAAAGGCCCTCGGACGTCTTCTCGTCGCCGTGTATAGCGATCCCGCTGTCGCGCCAGAAATCGTCAAGGTACGCGCGCTGCTCTGAAAAAAGCTTTTCGGGGCCGTCCGCAATAGCGGTTTTTAACACAGCTACGGCGCGCGTTTTGCAGTCTTCATGGCGGCGGCTGTCGCTGTACGCACAAAGCTTGCTGATAACAACGGGCTTATCGGTTATCTCAAGCATGATGCGTGTCCTTATGCCCGCCTCTGTCTTTTCGATATGCTTTTCGCAAGCGGTATTGACCGTATGCGTCATGGCGGCGGCTACTCTGAGGCCGGATTTCGACGTCTCGCAACACGCGAAAGCAATATCGCCTAAAATCTTTGCTTCCCGCATTTTTATATACCGCTCCTTATTTGAAGCGACGCGCGGGTCGTCCGCGTTTGCGGCGTTTGTGACGTCGCAGCTTAATTCGCTTACCACTTCAAGCTTTACGGGTCTTTCCGATTCCACCGTTATCTCAGTGAAGAACAGCTCCGGCCTTGTAAACGACGCCATTCGCCGAAACGACAGGATAGCCGTGTTTTTCTTTTGACTGCGCCATTTTACGCATCGCAAGACGGTGCCCGCTCTCATGTCAAGCTCGCGCGTGTAATCAAGGACTTCCCCGTCGAAAAGCGAAAATTCCTCGCCGACCGCAACTTTGCGCTGCTTGCCATCGTGCTAGTCGGGACATGGCAGTACGCCGGTTACATTATGATGATTTATGTAACCGCGATCCAAGGCGTGCCGCAATCCCTTCTGGAGGCCGCCGAAATTGACGGCGCGAATTACTTGCAGGTACTGAAAAACATTATGTTTCCGCTGATTGCACCGGCCTTTACCGTTTCGATGTTCCTGACGCTGGTCAATTCGTTTAAGCAGTTCGACGTAAACTTCGCGCTGACCCAGGGCGGTCCGTCCGGCATGTTTATGGGCAGGGCGCTGATGACAAACGAATTTCTGGCGCTTCATATTTACCAAACTGCGTTTGCGTACAGGGAGCTTGCGCAAGGCCAGGCAAAGGCAGTTATCTTCTTTGTCGCAATCGCTGTCATTTCCATGATACAGGTCTACTACAACAAGCGAAAGGAGATTGAGATGTAATGGTCCAACAGCGAAAATCGTTTATACTTGAGCTTCTCGCAATTTTGTGGTTTCTGCTTTACATGCTTCCTTTCGCGCTTGTTTTGATCAACTCGTCGAAGCCGTCGCTTCTGATTATTATGGACCCGATCTCACTTCCCGAAAATCCCTCGCAGCTAATCGAGAATATCCAAACGGTGCTTACAAGCCCGAATGTCCGCTACCCGTCGTCGTTTTTTTCCTCCGTTGTCATCACCGTGCTTTCGGTCGGGTTTTTGCTGCTGATTTCGTCTATGGCGGCATGGGTGCTTGTCCGGACGAAAACAAAGCTTTCAGGCATCCTGTTCATGATGTTTGTCGCGGCGATGGTCATCCCGTTCCAATCGGTAATGTTCCCGCTTGTTTCGTGGTTCCATACAATTGAGGTGGCGACCGGGCTGGTTCATACGCCGTTTCGCCTGCTGCAAAATTATACCGGCATCATTCTTGCGTATTTGGGGTTTGGCGCGCCCATGTCCATTTTCCTGTTCCACGGCTTCATCAAAGGCATACCCCTTGAGCTTGAGGAGGCCGCGACGATTGACGGCTGCTCGAAGCCCGTTACGTTTTTCCGCATCATATTCCCGATTCTAAAGCCCATTACCATCACCGTTATGATCTTAAACGGCATCTGGATCTGGAACGATTTCCTCCTGCCGCTGCTGATTCTCGGCGCGGGCAACCCCGTGCAGACGCTGCCGCTTGCCGTTGCGCGCTTTGTGGGCTCCTTCGTCAAAAAGTGGGATTTAATCCTCACAGCGACCATGATGACTATGCTGCCGGCCATTATTATATTCCTGTTCCTGCAAAAATATATCATCAAGGGAATGGTCGACGGTTCGGTCAAAGGGTAGTTTTATGCACGCATTTATTTTCGATTTGGACGGAGTCATCGTTTTTACCGACAACTTTCACTATCAGGCGTGGAAAAAGATGGCCGACAATCTCGGGATTTATTTTGACGAAAAAATTAACAACCGCCTTCGCGGCGTCAGCCGCGCCGACAGCCTTGATATTATCCTTGAGCGGTATGACGGCGTTCTTTCCATAGCGGAAAAAGCCGGATTGATGGAGCAAAAAAACAATGATTACCGCTGTCTTTTAGAGACTATGACGCCAAAAGACGTGTCCCATGAAGTCAGGGATACGCTTTTAAAGTTGCGCCAAATGGGCTTTCGGCTTGCTATCGGTTCTTCAAGCAGAAACGCGGGGTTTATACTTGAAAAGGTGGGATTAACAGGCCTTTTCGACGCCCTTTCGGACGGCAACAATATCACGCGCTCAAAGCCCGACCCCGAGGTCTTTTTAAAAGCCGCCGAATTTTTGAATATCCGGCCCGCAAGCTGTGCCGTTGTCGAAGATGCATACGCGGGGATCGAAGCCGCCAAATCCGCCGGTATGACGGCAATCGGAATCGGCGACGCTGCAAAGTGCGATGAAGCCGATTACAGGATTGCATCGTTTTGTGAGCTCATCAAAATTGCAGGACAACTAAGGGTCTGTTGACATAAAGGTAAGTGGTAACATTAAGTAGGACAGTAAACCAAGTGTTTACTACCCCTACTTTTTTGTTTTTTATGTGTGAAAAAGTTATACATAACCAATTTAAAGAAAGCACCGCCGTTGAGGCTGCAATTAAATATGTCCTTATTATAATACACCACCTGGTGTGATATGAAAGGGGTGTGAAGCTACAAGCCACACGAAGTCTCTGAATATTTGCTCAATCTCCGTGGGAACGCTTTCTGTGAAGCGATTCTGCCGTCGATTTCACATACGCTATACTGCCTATCGAGGCATCGGTAACAGCCTGATTTTTAATCCGCCTTTCTTGTCGTCCCTCTGATAATAAGCTCAGGCAGTGTAATATAACTCTGCACATGAAGCGCCGGTTTCCGGATGTTTTTAAGAAGCTGGGACGCCACCTGCCCCCCTAGGTCGTAGGTGTCAATGTCAACTACAGTCGGCGACGGATCCATTATACGTGAAAAGGGATAGTCGTCGAACGAGATTAGCTGCAAATCTACCGGCATTGTTAACCCTATTTCACGTGCCGCCCTCAAAGCCCCTATTGCAATCGGGTTGCAGGCACATATGATGCCATCGGGCCGGTCTTTTTGCGTCAACAGTTCCAATGCGCCGACGTAACTTTCCTCGCTGCTTGAGTCCGTGTAACGAATGTCGTTTTCCCGCATGATCACGCCCAGATCCCTAAGCGCCGAACGCACCCCTGCCAGACGGTCATTGGACAAGCTGTGCAAGCTGTGTTTCCGGTCTACGCCTATGTAGGCTATATGCCGTGCGCCGCCGTCGGCCAAATGGCGCACGGCAATAACGCCGCCAAGGACGTTATTCGTATCCAGCCAGCACACCTGGCTTTCAAAATCCGGCTTGCCTATGACGACATGCGGGAAGATTCCCCTCGCCAGCATTGCCGCGGCGTCATCGTTGATGTCCTTGGCATGGACGATAAGGCCGTCATGGCCCCCGGCTGCCATGACGGCCTTAACTGTATCCCCGGGCTTTTCTTCGCCGGACATATCCACCAATGTGATACTGTAGCCCTTGCGGGCCAGCGCGCCATGGGCGCCGCTAAGGATCTCAAATATGTGAGAGTAGGTAAAGGCCACCCCTTTTTCCAGCTTCATTAAAAATGCTATATTGCGGGTGGAGTGCCGCTTAAAGCTGACGGCCCGGACATTCGGCGTGTAGCCCAGACGCTCTATCACCTCTCTTACTCTAATGGCGGTAGCATCTGAAATTTCGTGTGAATGATTAACCACCTTGCTTACTGTGGAAAAAGAGACCCCCGCCTCACGAGCCACATCCTTGATTGTTACAGCCATGTTATCATCCTCCTGGCGAAAATTGAGACGTCTTCTTACGACAATACTACAACGTTGTCGTAAATAAGTCAATAGGTTTTCGTTAAAATCTATTGACTATACTCCAAATAATTAATATAATATACATGTAAATAGATATGTAATTGCATGAAATATAGCCATAACGACCGAATAGGCATCTTCTTTGGTTACTATTTATTTACGAAAAATATCGAAAATATTCTTGCAGGAGGAATTTATGAAAAAGAAATTGGCACTCGTTTTAGTATTCGTGATAGTACTTGCCTTGTCTGCGTGCGGAGGCGGAGGCACGACCCCGGCAAACAACACGGGCAATCAAAATGCCTCCGCCGAATCCGCCGGTAATGCACCCGATGACGGCGCCGGCGGCAATATCAGCGGCAATCTGCTTGTCTGGTTTTCTGATAATGACAACCTGAACCAAGCCATTGGCGAGGCCTTTACCGCGAAGTATCCCAACGTTGCGATTGAGTTCGGGACATGGGATTTAGAGGCAAGTGAGAAGATGGCGCTCGCCGGCCCCGCAGGCACCGGCGCCGATGTTTTCCGCATCGCTCACAACGCTGTCATCAACAGCTTCCAAGACGGAACATCGGAACCTTTCCCTGCCGACCTGAAAGCTAAATATCAAGACGTCATGGTTGACGCCGTGCTTAGTGCGGGAATTATTGAGAATACGCTCTATGGCGCACCTATCATGATGGAAAACATTGCCTTTATCTATAACAAAGACTTGGTTGACACTCCCCCTGAAACCTTTGAAGAGATTTTTGAGTTTGCCAAAACCTATAACAATCCTTCCGCTAATCAATACGCCATGCGCTGGCAGGTTACCAGCAGCTACTTTAACCATCTTTTCCTTACCGCCTTTGGCTATCAAATTTTTGGCCCAAACGGGGACGATTACAGACAATTCGGAATTGATTCCCCAAACGTCGCCCAAGCGCTTGAATTTTTCCAAAGCCTGCGCGATGTTTTCCCAGTAAACGCCCACGACGCAAACGACGTCGACGCCGCCGAAGGCGCTTTCGCGCGCGGCGAGGTGCCTTTCTGCATTACCGGCTGGTGGCAGTTTCCGACATTCAAAGAAGCCGGCGTTAATTTTGGCGTAACTAAGTTTCCAACAATCAACGGCGTCCAGCCCCGTTGTTACTCCGGATCCCACGTATTAGCTGTTTCCAGCTATTCCCAAAATAAGGACGCCGCATTCGCTTTTGTTGATTTTTGCGTTTCAGAAGAAGGCGCGACAATCATGTACAATTTGTCAAGCAGCCTTCCTGCCCTTAAAGACCCCTCAGGCATCCCGGGTCTTAGTGACGACGAACATATGATGGGCGTCATAGAACAGGCCCCGTATGCCGACCCCGTGCCCTCTATCCCGGAAATCAACTTTACATGGGATACCCTTAAGAATTTATATACTTATGTCTGGGACGGTTCGATGACCATTGAGGATGCCCAGACCAAAACCATGGAAGACTATGAGATACAGTTAAACGCCATAGGCAAATCCATGAATGACCCGGCAAATGAATAACCGGCTGGTTTGAAACTGCGGGCCACGGCTAATTTACGCAAACGAAGCGCCAGATAGCCGCGGCCCAATTTCATTTGTTTTGGAGGAATGGAAGGGAAGGTTGTCATGAAAATTGTAGCGGCGTTGTGTTCCGCTGTTATATGGGGCAGCGGACAGGTTATAAATAAGCAGAGGTTCAAGGGGCTTGTGTTTTTCGCGATTCAATGTATACTTGTACTTATCGAGCTTTCAACCGGCACCTTAAACGTACTGGCCGGCCGCGCGGAAGCTGCCTTCCGCAACTGCGGCTATTTTACAAAGGGCCTTTGGGGGCTTGTCACCTTGGGCGAAATACCTAGGCCGGACTCTTCCGTTTTGGTATATGACCACTCAATCATACTCATGGTTACCGGTCTTCTCTCCACAGTCATATTGCTGCTCTTCGGCATGGTCTGGATATGGAACATCCGGGACGCTTACCGTTCCAGGGCGCAAATTGAGAAGGGGAACATAGTCAGTAGCGCTTCTTATATTAAAAGCCTATGGGAAAATTCATTTGAATATATTATGGTAATGCCCGGTGCGATAGTGGTTCTGTTTATCTCTTTGATACCGGTGTTGTTTACCCTCCTCCTTACATTTACCAACTATAACCAAGGTACGATGCCTCCAAAGCAGCTCCTTGATTGGACGGGTTTTAAAACCTTTGCTGATTTATTTAAAATTCCGATTTGGGGATATACCTTCGCCAGTGTCCTCGTTTGGACGGCAGTGTGGGCGTTTGCGGCCACTTTCTTGGCTTATGGGTTAGGGTTACTGCAAGCGGTTTTAATTAACGCCAAGGGTATCCGGTTCAAGGCGGCATGGCGCGCGATTTATATTTTGCCGTGGGCCGTGCCCGCATTAGTTTCGCTGCTTGTTTTCAAGGTTATGTTTAATAGGGAGGGCGCGTTTAACGAATTGCTGCTGAGCGCAGGCATTATTAAACAAGCCATCCCCTTTTTAAGCAATGCCGGCTGGGCCAGGACAATTGTTATATTAACGGGCACATGGCTGGGGTTTCCGTACTTTATGGCGCTAATATCGGGCGTCATGACTTCAATTTCCCCGGAGTTGTATGAAGCCGTGGAGATTGACGGCGGCAGCGGCTGGAATAAGTTCAGGCATATATCGCTTCCGGTAATCCTGACAGCTACCGCGCCGCAGATTGTAATGCAAATAACCTTCAATTTCAACAACTTCGGCGCGATATATTTTCTTACAGGTGGTAACCCGCCCAATCCCAATTACCAATTTGCGGGCGCTACCGACATATTGATTTCCTGGATATTCCAGCTTACCTTGACGAATCGGATGTACAACTATGCGGCCGCAATCACGATACTGATTTTCATTGTTATTTCCACATTCAGCGCAATCAACCTGATGAGGTCGCGCGTTTACAAGGAGGATTAGGGAGTGAAGAAGAAAACAAATAAGCTGGCGATAGCAAAATCAATTCTGACGAGAGCGCTGATTTATATCGAGTTGCTGATGGTTGTCGTCATCGTCCTGTATCCCATTTTGTGGGTCATAGGCTCGTCATTTAATCCCATAAATAGTGTAGGAAGGGCCAGTATAATCCCTCAAAACGCGACTTTTGACAATTATATCACATTATTTACAAAAACCGGATATGTAAGCTGGTTCCTTAATACCGGGTATATAGCGGTAATGACCATGGTTTTCTCGGTTCTGGTTAACACCCTGACGGCGTTTGTTCTTGCCCGGTTCCGGTTTAAAGGAAGAAAGGCCGGAATGCTTTTGGTAATGATTCTGCAAACTTTCCCCCCCTATATGAGTATGACCGCCCTGTATATGGTCGCTCTGAACTTTGGCATGCTCGACAATCTGAATATGCTTGTCATCATTTATGTGGCGGTGGGTATCCCCATCAATATCTGGCTTGCCAGAGGGTATCTGCTTAATCTGCCAAGGTCTATTGACGAGGCCGCGTATATCGACGGCGCGTCAAAGCTCCAGGTTTTTGCAAGAATCATACTGCCGCTGTCGGTCCCCATCGTCTCGTTTATCGCCCTCACCAGCTTCATGCTGCCATGGATGGACTACATGCTGCCCCGGCTCCTTATAGGCTCGGTTGAAAAGCAAACCGTCGCTATGGGGCTTTATAATATGGTAGACATTGTGAAGAACCAAACCCAGTATAGCATCACGACTTTCTGCGCCGGGGCGGTGCTGCTCGCGGTGCCGATTACCATACTGTATGCGGTTTTCCAGAGATTCCTGATTACGGGTGTTGCGTCCGGCGCGAACAAGGGCGAGTAATACGAATCCCATTAACGATAGATTAAGGCGGGGCTGGCCATGAACCAAAAGGATTATCTTTACGCCGCGGCGCTTTGTTTAGGAAAGCCGTACCCATTTATTGTTTTAGCTTCCCGCATAAAGCGGAGATATGTAATCCTACACTTTATGCTCATTTTCTGTCTGTTATTTATTCCGGTGTTCACCTTGGCAGTAAGGACGCAGCCCGACCAGCTATATACGAGGGCGTTTTCCCAAGGCTTCGAGAACGCGGCTATTATATATTATAATACGGAACGCTTTTCACCGGAAAAAACAACCTATGGCCGGCCTGCCGTTTATGTGTTCGACGATTTTGTGGTGTATACCGATCCTAACATCACCCTATCCGCCCCGGCCGAGTTCTTTGTTTCCGGCGAGCTGTCGCGCCCTTTCGGTGAAGTGTTCAGCATGATAGCGGTTTATAATATGTATATCCCGCGTTTTTTGCTGCCCATACTGATGATCGCCTTTTTCATTTTGCTTGTATTGCAGCTTTTCTTTTATCTAATGTCAGCATTTTTCCTGGGAATATCCAGAATGGCCTCAACGCGGTTTGATTTTGGCGAAAGGGTAAGAATCGTAATCATGAGTTCTCTTTTCCCGGCCTTGATAAGCATGGCGGTTGGATTTATCCTTCCGGCCGTACATATCGTTTTATTTCAGATGGTTAATCTACTGATGCTGTTCTACTTATCCAAAAGATACGATAAAAAGGAAAGGGAGCTGTTTTTAACAGCCTAACAACCACAGACAACTCGTATTACGAGATGCCTTGGTGTTTTGTTTCCAAATATGTTATACGGAATGGAGGTTAATATGCAAATCAGCTTAGATAGATTTCCGGGAGGAAAATTAAAAGCGCTCACGATGAGTTATGATGATGGAGTACACGACGACATCAGGCTTACCCAAATATTTAACAAATATGGAATCAAAGGGACTTTTCATATAAATGCCGGATTGTTTGGAGAAGATTCGTGGTCGAGATTATCCGAAAGTGAAATAAAGAAAGTATATGAGGGCCATGAAATATCCGCGCATGGATATACACATCAGGCATTAGCAGCCATTCCCGACGAAGGGATCATATCAGAGGTTATGCGCGACAGGGAAAAGCTCGAAGAAATTACAAAAGAACCCATACGCGGAATGTCGTATGCGTTTGGCTCAATGAACAGCAGTGTCGCAAATATGCTGCGTATGCTTGGGGTAGAATACTGCCGCATGGTTCAAACGACAGGCGGCTTCGGGCTTCCTGATGATTTTTTACAGTGGCAGGGCACGTGTCACCATAACGACAATCTGCTTGCGTATGGAGACAAGTTCTTATCACAAAACCGGTATCAACTTATGTATGTATGGGGGCACAGTTATGAATTTGACAACGATAACAACTGGGAACTCATCGAAGAATTCTGCGAAAAAATGGGCGGGCGCGATGATATATGGTATGCCACGAATATCGAAATCTGCGATTATGTAAAAGCAATACGCGCATTGAGGTTTACGGTAAAGCAAGACGTTGTATTAAATCAGTCGGCATCTGATGTATGGATTTCAGTTGACGGCAATCCCGTGGAAATCAAAAGCGGAGAGACAGTACAGTTATCGAAATTATAAAACGAGGTGGTATTTTCTATGGATATTACAATCAATGAATATCCGGGCAAAAATTCCATAACGTATGGCAAAGTTGTTACTTTCAATATGTCTATAGAAGCGTATCCTGACAAAAGGGTACGCACAATCCGCGTGTGGCTTCCCGAAAGCTACGACGGGAAACAGCGTTTTCCCGTTTTATACATGCACGATGCGCAAAATCTGTTCGACGGCTTTGACAGCCCCAGCGGTGTGACGCTAGGAAATTGGCACGTCAACCGCGAAATGGAATTGCTGGAAAGAGAAGGCTTGCCCGCAATTATAGTCGGGGTAGACAACAGCCCGGAACGCTTTTCGGAGCTGTGCCCCGATATTCCCGTCAACCCAGATATGTATACGATGTTTAACCTGCCAGATGGATTTAAATCCACAGGCAGCCTATACGCCGAATTTATGGCGGATCAGCTAAAGCCTTTTGTTGACGAAAGATTTCTGACGCTTCCCGATACGGCGAATACAGCCGTCGGGGGCGCTTCTATGGGCGGGCTGATATCGCTTTACATGCTGCTCAAATATTCCGGTATTTACAGCAAAGCGATGGTGTTTGCCCCATATTTTATGGCGCACACTGAGCATGATATTTTGAGTAGGCTACAGTCATATGATTATACCAAGCTACGTGAAAGCCGAATTTTTATTTTTCATGGCGGACAGGATCTTGACGCATTAACCTGGCCGTATGCGCATGTTGTGTATAAAACAATGAGGGATAAATGCATGGACGATACGCATCTTGCATTGCTTTACGATTCCCGCCAGCCACATTATGAATCAGCGTGGCAAAAATACTTTGCCGAAGCCTTCCGTTACCTGTTCATGCAGGATAAATGAAAGAATAAGAGGCGCGGTTTGCACGCTTAATCAAAAATGATGTCCGAAAACTTTTTAACCTTCGATATCTTGCCCGACAATCGCTGCAACGCATTCAGCATTGGATTCTTTGGCGGCGTGAACATCAAATTACTGCTATGTGGCATCACTGGAATAAATCGATTTTACAGCTGTAATACTAAAAGGAGTGTACCCTCATGGAAAGAACATGGTGGAAGGAAAGCGTCATCTACCAGATTTATCCGCGCAGCTTTTACGATTCAAACGGCGACGGCAACGGCGACCTTGCGGGCGCCACGGCAAAGCTTGATTACTTGAAAGACCTAGGTATCGACATCATCTGGCTTTCGCCGATATTCAAGTCGCCGAACCACGACAACGGCTACGACATAAGCGATTACCGCGCCATAATGGACGAATTCGGCACTATGGAGGATTTCGGCCGTTTGCTAAGCGAAGCCCATGCGCGCGGGATTAAGATTATGCTTGACTTAGTCGCGAACCACACTTCCGACGAGCATCCGTGGTTTATCGAAAGCCGCAAATCACGCGACAACGCGTACCGGGATTACTACATCTGGCATGACGGCAAAAACGGCGGGCCTCCGAACAACTGGGAGTCGTTTTTCGGCGGGCCGACATGGGAATACGACGACAAAACAGGTCAGTATTACATGCACCTGTTCGTGAAGCAGCAGCCCGACTTAAACTGGGAAAACCCGGACGTCCGCCACGAAATCTACGACATGATGAAGTGGTGGTTCGACAAGGGCGTCGACGGCTTTCGCATGGACACCGTCAATATGTACTCAAAGGCGCCGGGATTCCCGGACGGCGAGCCTATCCCCGGGACACCGTATGGCGATAAATCCCCACACATGCACAACGGTCCCCGCATACACGAGTTTCTCAAGGAGATGAACCGTGAGGTCCTGTCAAAATATGATATCGTAACAGTCGGAGAAGCCCCTGAAACCTCGGTTGAGGACGCTATCCTCTACACCGGCTTTGACCAGGGCGAGCTCAACATGGTATTCACGTTCGAGCATATGTGGACTGATTATCAAAACGCAACGCAATGGTGCGACTTAAAATTCGACCTTGTAAAGCTCAAAAATGCACTCTCAAGCTGGCAGACAGGGCTTCATGAAAAAGGCTGGAACAGCCTTTACTGGAACAACCACGACCAGCCGCGCGTCGTTTCGCGCTTTGGCGACGACGGCGAATACCGCGAGGTTTCCGCCAAGATGCTTGCCGCGTGCCTTCACATGATGCAGGGAACGCCGTACATCTACCAGGGCGAGGAGCTCGGCATGACGAACGTCGCGTTTTCGGGCATTGACGATTACGACGATGTGGCCACGGTAAACGCATACCGCGAGTATACTGAGAACCGCGGCGTTTCACACGGCGATATGATGCGGTATATCCACCAGACGAGCCGCGACAACGCAAGAACCCCAATGCAGTGGGACAATACTGAAAACGCGGGGTTCACAACCGGTAAGCCGTGGCTTAAGGTCAACCCGAATTATCCTGTGATTAACGCAAAAGCGCAGGTCAATGACCCGGATTCGGTTTTCGGCTTTTACAAAAAGCTGATACGGCTGCGGAAAGAACATCCGGTTATCGTTTACGGCGATTATGAATTGCTTCTGCCGGATCACCCCGCCATCTTCGCGTACTTAAGGAAGCTTGGCGGCGAAACGCTCCTGACTGTTTGCAGCTTTCAAAAAGAATGTGTAGAATTTTCAGTTCCCGATATACTCCCTCTTGAAAAAGCAAAGCTTCTGCTTTCAAACTACGATTCGCCCGACATAACGCGCACTTTTACTTTGCAGCCATATGAAGCGAGGGTTTACCTGTTCGCTTAAGCAACAACCAGCTTGATAAAGCCGCCTGATTAAACGCAGGCGGCCTTTTGCGCCTTATGCCGGTTGTTATAGTCAATAATGAACTATATCAATAATCGTGGATTTTTCATTTAATTTGTGATATTATCAGTATATCAAAGCTAGAAATAAGGTGTGTGGGCAATGAAAAAAGGATTTGCTGAAAAACGTCTTAAGCAGGCAAATGTTTTGAGCGTCAGGGGAAATATCCTTACCCCCATGATTTTGTTGACAGTCATATGTGCCGCCGCTATACTCATGTCGTCCATATTGCTGTTTCGAATGGAGCTTGATCATTCTATAAACGATAAAATAAACGTCGCGTCAGTGGTTGCGGAAAATAAAATCGCAAGCTTCAAATCGCAGTCGCATATGGCGGCCATTATCATGGCGGGCAATAAAGAGTTGATCGGTGCGATAAAAAGCAATGACCGCGATAAAATACTTGCGGCGGCGATAAAATTACCGGACCCGGCAAAAGTGGATTTTTGCGCCGTGCTTGACAGCGAGGGTACGGTTTTGGCAAGGACGCATGACCCGGAAAGATACGGCGACAGCCTTGTTTTAGAGAATAATGTGGCGGCGGCCCTTGCCGGCAAAACAGAAACCTTCATCGAGCACGGCACATCCATGCTCCTTTCGGTGCGCACCGGCGCGCCGGTATACGATGAAGACGGAAGCATTATCGGCGTTGTGACTTTGGGGTACAGGCTTGATACCGAAGACTTTATAAAAAAGCTAAAAGCTGAAACAGGCTGCGAGGCTACGATTTTCCTCGGCGACGAGCGCATTGCCACAACAATTACCGATGAAAGCGGAACATACGCCATAGGGACAACTGCCGAGGCCGACGTCAGCGAAAGGGTGCTTAACGGAGAGCCTTATGTTGGCAGGCTTAATGTTTTAGGCAGGGAGATAGCCGCTAAATATACCCCGTTATACGGTGTGGACGGTGAGATAGTAGGAATGATGCTTGTCGGCAAATATACCGATGAGGATATGGGCAAAATGATATTTTTTGTCACAAGCGGGGCGCTTATAACACTTCTGATACTTGCGGCGGTTATCATAATCGCTATATTTATTACAAAAACGATAGACCTCAGATTGGAAAACATGAACCGTACCGCACATGAAGCGGAAGCTCTAACGCAGAAAATGCTTAACACGGCCCCATTTGTTGTGACCATTTTCAATACAGGGCTTGAGGTAATCAACACAAATGAGGCGGCGGAAAGGCTCTTTGATCTTTCAGACAGGATGGAATATGTCAAAAGATTTTTCGAGTTTTCTCCCGAATATCAACCGGACGGCAAGCTTTCAAGGGGAAAAGCCCTCGAGCATATAAAACGGGCTTTTGAAGACGGGCACTTCCGTTTTGAATGGATACACCAAAAATTAAACGGCGAGCTAATACCGTGTGAGATTATGCTTATGCGGGTCGATAACAGGGGTGAGCCTATAGTCGTGGGATACTCGCGCGATCTCAGGGACGAAAAGAAAATGCTCTTGGAAATGCGCGAATCTGAAGAGCGTATACAGCTATTGCTCGATACCGCCCCGTTTGGTATAAACTTTATTAATGAACACTGGCAAAACCTTGTCGTAAACAAAGAAGCGCTGCGTCTGCTTGGGCTTTCCTGCGCGCAGGAGTATATAGACAAGTTCAAGGGAGAGATATCTCCTGAATACCAGCCCGACGGAAGGCTGTCCTGCGAAAAAGGCCCTCAGATGATCAAAAAAGCATTTGATGAAGGCTATGTCCGCTATGAGTGGATGCACAAAAAGCCTGACGGCGAGCCGCTTCCCTGCGAGGTTACGATGGTGCGCACAAAACATAAGGGCAATTATGTCCTCGCGGGATACACCCGCGATTTGCGCGCGGAAAAAGAAATGTTAAAGCAAATACGCGAAGCCGACAGAAACAGGCAGGCGCTTCTTGAATCAATGGAAACCATGATTGTGATAACCGGGCTTGAGGACGACAAAATCATTTATATGAATGAAAGAATGAAAGAGACGCTCGGTTTTGACGACAGTATAGTCGGCGATGTATGCTGGAAACATTTTAATCAGGATATGGATGGGCGATGTGGTATATGTCCCAAGAATAATCCCGAATTTACGGGAGAAACGTACCCATGGGAGTTTCACAACCCGAATATAAACAGGGATTTCAGAATCGTCAGCAGTATTATCGACTGGCCTGACGGCTCAAAAGTATTTTTGGAGCAAATCAACGATATAACCGAACTAAAGGCCGCTATCGCGGAAAAGAACGCCCTTATTAACCTGTCGAATACGCTAAACGGATTGGACTCCATGATAAGCGTTACCGACCCGGATACGGATGAGCTTCTCTTTATGAACGACACAATGAAACGGATCTTTAGGATCGAGGGCGACTACACCGGTCAAAAGTGTCATGAAACTTTGTGGAATTTCGATAAAAGATGCGCGTTTTGTCCTTGCGACAGATTGGATGTCAATCCTGACGATGTAGTCATATGGGAGGAGATGCACGGAACATCGAGCCGTATATACCGCAGCTATTCCAGATACATCGACTGGCCCGGAAAGAAAAAGGTTCATTTGCAAAACGCAATCGATATAACGGATTTAAAACAAACACAAAACGATCTTGCAAACCAGAACCTGCGGCTCAACCTTTTGGTAAGCAGCATGAATGTCGGGTTGTGGGACAGATTCATCGATCTTAGCGCGGAATTTGCAGACGGCGAAACTGAAATCTGGTGGTCCTGCGAGTTTCGTAAATTGCTTGGATTTTCCGATGAAAACGACTTTCCCAATAAAATCAGCAGCTGGCTTGACAGGGTCCACCCGGATGATCTTAGCAACACGATCGCTATTATGGAAGCGCATTTAGGCGACAAAACCGGAAAAACGCCGTATGACGTAATAAACCGGATGAGACTTAAAAACGGGCAGTACAGATGGTTTCGCTCTTTTGGAACTACGCTCAGGGATGACGAGGGCAATCCGCTGCGTGTAGCCGGAGCGACCGAAGACATAACCGAGCGTATAGAGGCCGAACGTGAAATCGCGGAAAAGAACGAATTGAATCAAATCATGTTCAACAATGCGCCGGTCGGACTGACCGTTTATGGCGAAAATAATAAATTCATTGACTGTAACGAAAATGTCTTGAAAATGTTCGGCGCAACAAAGGAATTTTACAGCGTATTTTTCGGAAGCAAAGTATTTTCGCCCGAATACCAGCCCGACGGCTCAAAATCAATTGAAAAAGCTTATGATATAATAAAGCGGGTCATGAACGGCGAAATCATTAAAACCGAGTGGCTCCACAGTACGCCAACCGGCGATCCTTTGCCTGTCGAGCTTACGATGACGCGCGTAAAGCAGGGCGATGAATATGTCGGGCTTAGCTATGTATATGATATGCGCAAGCAAAACAAGCTCAAAGAGGAGCTGAAATCCGCGCTTTATAAAGCGGAAATCGCCAATAAGGCAAAAAGCGCATTTTTAGCGAACATGAGCCATGAGATACGCACGCCGATGAACGCGATACTCGGCATCACCGAAATGCAGCTGCAAAACGAGGCGCTATTGCCCCAGACAGAGGAAGCGTTGGGGAAAATATATGAATCGGGAAACCTGCTGCTAAATATCATCAACGACATCCTCGACCTTTCAAAGATTGAAGCGGGCAAGCTGGAGGTTTTGCCTGTGAAATACGATATTCCAAGCCTGATTAACGACGTTGTGCAGCTTACAAGCCTGCGATATGAAAGCAAACCGCTTAAATTTAACCTTGAATTAGATAAAGATACGCCGATAAATCTAATCGGCGACGAGCTGCGGATAAAACAGGTGCTCAACAATATACTTTCAAACGCGTTCAAGTATACGGAAAAGGGCACGGTTTCGCTGTCCGTGTTCCCGGAAGCGGAAAAGGACGGCGGGAAAGTCGTTATCGTTTTCCGTATCGGCGACACGGGACAGGGTATGACGCCGGAACAGCTTGGCACGCTGTTCGACGAGTATACACGCTTTAATATCGAGGCAAACAGGACTACCATCGGCACGGGGCTTGGCATGGGCATTACGAAACGGCTCCTTGACCTGATGGACGGCGAGATATTTGTGGAAAGCGAAGTCGGCAAGGGCTCCGTGTTTACCGTAAGGATTCCGCAAAAGCGCGTCGATCAGGCGGTGTGCGGGCCGGAGATTG
>Ga0099364_10006040_pt1 | contig 17739 bp, 13 predicted proteins | sample TergutTh196P3_FD_73070 | JGI IMG/M metagenome (GOLD analysis project Ga0099364, IMG submission 73070) | Microcerotermes parvus P3 segment gut microbial communities from Pointe-Noire, Republic of the Congo - Th196 P3 | ecosystem: Host-associated > Arthropoda: Insects > Digestive system > Gut ...
CGTTTTCACTATTCTTTCGAGCGATGTGCAATTTGAGCGTGTGGGAATTGAATTTCGGCACAATCCGAGAGTCCGGGCAACACACTGGTCGCTCTTTGAGTTAGCAGGAAATACCCGCCTGACGTTTCATCAGTGTCTTTTAACGGTACGGAACAGATCCGATTTTTCTGACACGGTCAACCACGATGATGTCGTCTTTTTCCGCAACGGTGTTCCGATAGGCGGAGCGGAAGAAGCATTCAGTATTGATGAGTCCTTTACCGAACCGCTCACGATCACCATCACGGATTCGCTGTTGCGGGGAGAAGCGGCGGCAATCGACACCAAGGTTCCGCAAGACATTTATATCGAGTGCGTCAATTCGATCATTGCTCTGGCAAAGCCTTTTTTACAAGCGGACGAGAGCCGCCGGGCACTCAGACAGGCAACGATCCGAATTCAATGGAACCGGGTAGCATTTTTTGGACAACAGGAAGTCTTCTTGCTGTCCAAAGAAATTACCGACTTGCCGATGATCGTCGATTTTGCGTCGCAAGATTCGGTCTTCGTCTTGAACCGTTCCCCTTTTGCCTTTTTTCAAGGAAGCCGGGATCAGGACACAACATTAACGTATTTCCGAAGCACCAGGTGGACAAACAATTATTTTCAGGGGGTTTCGGGGGTGCGGTTCCGCCCTTTTCCATCCTCTATGACCGACACAGGCGCCACTTATGAAGTGCCCTGGGATGAATGGCAAGAGGAGGAGAAGTATTGGACAACGGAAATGAAGGAGCAAACGCATGTAAATGTATTGACCTTGAACGAAATCAACAAGCCGGTTTCCCGCTATTTGCCCCGGGATGTCCGCTTACTCTACCCTATGGAACGGAATCCGTTGCCCGAACTCGAATGGTTTCCGGCATCGTGGAACAGTGAGTGAAGCAGAGTAAGGGGTGTACCGTCAACGGCATGAAATTGTACTTTGCGTTCTTTGCGAACCTTGCGGTTAAATGCTCTTTTTTTAACCGCAAGGTTCGTAAAGAACGCAAGGAAAAAACGTCCAATTCCTCCCCGTCCTCCCCGTTTACAGCATAAGGCATCAGTATCTACACATGTTTTTTGTGCCTTAAATACAGTGGTATCGTGGTAGGCAGCCGACCGCCGGGCGGCTGCGTGCGGTACTCCGCACTTGGCGGCGTGAAACGCTTGTTTTGCCGAACTCGCCCCCTAGTCGGCTATCGCCGACGTTGCCGCCCGGCGGTCGGCAACCTACCTGCATAGGACAGTTGTGTAGATACTATTGATTGGGGCGGGTCATTCAACACCGTTCTGCGGAAAAACAATCCTACGGAAAAACAATCGGCGTACTGACCCGCAAGCCCCGTTCATCCGTCAAGAGTAAACAGTACGCCCTCAGCGTTTCCGGCAGCGTCGCCGAGAGCCTGTTGCCGACAATCGTTGCCGGTACTGATTTCCATTCCCGTTTCGTCCAATCACCGTCGTCCGATGTCCCAATCAGTTCCGCTTTGACGACCGGAACTTCAGAACGAAATGTCGCCGAGACCGTTTTGTTGCCGCCTCTCTGAATTGCCGAAACCGTTGCCAATGGTTTTGCATTCGGCAATAAAATAGAATCGATGAACACGTCCACTTCCTTGAACGTAAAAATATGTCCGTGCGGCAGATTGATGGTAAATGACCGTGTAACCGGTCCTGTCGGCAAGAGCGTTGACTGATGCCAACTGTCTGGATGAAAAGCAAAATCGTTCGTTCCGTTGACGAACAATATCGGACAGGTGACCCGGTCAAGATGACGAGAGGGATCAAATAACGTCAGCCAGCGTTCGCGGTGTTCCGGTGTCATCCTCTCATCAAATCGGCTTGCTTTCCAAACGCTGCTTTCGTACAAAAATCCGCAACCATAGACAGGAACCGCCGCTTTCAATCTCGTATCCACCCCCGCCAGAATACATGTCAAATACCCGCCCCAACTGATACCCGTCGCGGCAATACGGTCAGCATCAACCTCTTTTTGGGCGGCAAGCAAGGCGTGTCCGCGAAGCAGAGCGGCAATGACCTGCCAAGTCCACATGTTTTTATAATCGCCGTCTTCAATGGTAAAGTCGCGGAACTTTTCCGGGTCTCCTTGATCGGGACCGCCGTCCGGCAACCGACCATCGGGACCGTGTCCGGCAAGGTCAGGTGCCAAAGCGACATATCCTCGTCTTGCCCAGAGTTCAGCCCAGTGGGCAAAGGCTTTTCCGCCGCCGCCGTGAATCAAAAGCACTGCGGGAAACGGACCGTCTCCCTCTGGTTGGGCATAGTAGGCAAAAACCCTGGTCGGCTTGCCGTTATAAAGTTCCCCTTCGTAATAGATGGGTCGAACAAGTCCGTTGGGTTCCTCCCATTCGACGGCGGGCGGCTTGGCAAAGTACGCATCCGCATCCCAGAGCGATTTCGCCTCTGGTACTTTCGGCTCTGGCGGCGCAGCGGATACCCAAGTACCGATGAAAAGGAGCAGCACAAATAAAAATGCGTGTTGCCGGTTAATGTTCAAACGATTGCAAGTAAACACTTTTATTCTTCTCCATCATTCCTGCTTCAACTCTGCCGCATTCTACAGAAAATGTTTCCACCCGTCAATCACTAAGGGTTTGCGTGTAAACAACCTTTCCAATTTTCTATTGTATCTTTCTTCTAATTTTTTAACCGCAAAGACGCAAGGGGAGGCAGGAGGCAGGAGACAGGAGGCAGCAGAGGAGCGAGGAGATTGGTAAAGAGTCAGGATTGAAATCTGCTGCCTCCTGCCTCCTGCCTCCTAACTCCTAACTCCTGACTCCTCCCTACAACAAACAGGTCATTCTTCACTCAACACCTCCCAAAGCCGCGTTTGGATTTTTCGCCACAGAGTCTCCTCTTCCGGTGTGCGGTCTTCTTCGAGAATGTCCAGCAACTCCAATCCGCTTTGAAGAGATTCAACGGCTTCGTCCGCCCGTTCACGTTCAAGATGAAACTCCGCAACACGTAAATACCATTGACTTAAAAAAAGAATTATGTCGGGAAATAAAACCGCCGGCTGCAAAAGCGACTCCTCACGCTGCCGGAATAGTTCCAATGCCGTTTCGTCTCTGTTTTCCTGTACTAAACATTCAAAAAGCAGCGACAAGGCATAGTTTAACTGTCTTTGATAGCCGATGTCCTCCGGTGCTTTTTCGACTAAAATGCCGAAAAGTTCAGCCGCCCGCACAAAACTTGACCGGGCAGCCGCCGGTTTGTTACTGTTGAAATTCATTTCCCCCTGTCCGAACAGAATGGAGCCTTGCATCGCCATTTCGTCATTTTGAAACCGGTCAGGATAGAGGTCATACAATTCATCGAGAAGTTGCCGTGCCGCTTCAAATTCCCGGTCGGCATCGTCGAATCGGTTCTTGTCCACATGCAATAACGCAAGAGCGAAATAGGTTTGTGCCTGCCCGTAATGGAATTCCGGCGGATCCTCAAACCGGCTCATCCCTTTGCGGACAGTCAATGATTCCCGAAAATACTGTTCCGCCCCTTCTCCATCCCCATGTCTCATTTTCCAGACACCGAGATTGTGCAAAATCCGTGCAAGGTTGCGGTGGTATTCCGGGTCAGTGCCGAATTCTTCGACCATTCGGCGGTTTAGGATAAGTGCCTTTTGGTTGTAGTCAAAAACCAGTTCCGGCGGATAGCCCTCTTCGCCATAGACGACCGCAATGTCTTTGTAGCACTTGGCAAGGATATCAAGATAGTCCACATTTTGCGGATACTTTTGTACCAGTTCCTCCCCCCGCTCGATGGCTTGCAGATAATAATCAATCGCATGGTGCCGGTTGCCGAAATGTGTTTCGATCCCTGCCATATCGAAAAGGGAACCGATCTGACCGGCAATCACCTCAGGATCGTCTGACCGTTGCGACACAAAATCATCATGATATTGCCGAGCCAAATCGAGTAACATCCGCCGCAGCGACATCAAACCGGCAGCGTTCTTGACATTATCATCTTTGGCAACATTCGTAAAAAAATCATTAACCGCACTCCGGGCTTTATAGAGATTCTCTTCGGCTCGCTGGTAGTTCTCCTCGGCTCTTTGGTAATTCTCTTCGGCACGGTGATGTTGTAACGCCGTTTCCTTGTACTGTTCATTGATAAGATAACCATACAGCATCGAAGTACCCAGAAAAACAGCGAGCAAACTGACCGCTACCCATTTCATCATCCGTGCCCGGTGCCGGGATATTTTTAGTGCTTGGACCTGATGCCGCATGGAGCGGATTTTTTCGGCATGATGAAAGGGATTCCGCTCGACCAGCCCGATTTGTGCATCCGCCAGAGTCAAATCGCCGGAACGAAGTGTCAATGCAATCAATTCGGTTCGCGCTTCGGCTTCTCCCCGTTGAGCCGAAAGCAGCGTCGGATGTGCCGAAAGTGCCGTTGGGGTATCCATCCCCGAATCAACTTCACCCGAATCAACCTCATCAGTAATTTGGTGAAGTTGCAGTTCAGAAGCCACATTACGGAAAATATCCGACACTTCCAGAAAACGGAGCGTCAGCGACAACTGCGCATCAGGATGAGCGAGTGCCTGATCACGCGCCTTGCAGAGAGCGGCAAACTGTTTCCAATTCTGATTGCAACGGCTCGTGATCAAGGAAAAATGCTGATATTGTTTTACCGCATCAATAAAATCCCCCGCATCAACATATCGGTCTTCCGGCAGCCGCGACAAGGATTTGAGGGCAATCGCGACCAGTTCTTCCGGCATATACCGGTTCGGTGCCCATAGACGCGGCGGAATAATGATTCCCCGCACGGCACGGAGCATCGAGCCGACTTCAAGAGAACGAATCTCTTCCACCTCTTCCGGGCGGAGTCCGTCGATCAGTTTCGGGTTACAAAGCCGATACGGAGCAGAACCGGTCAGAACTTCATAGAGCAGCGCACCAAGGAGAAAGACATCGGTTGCCGGACAACATCTCGTCGGGCTGCCGTCCGCAAGTTCCGGTGCCCAATAGAGCGGTGTTCCGGCAATACCGCTGAGTTGACGGACGTGCGGAACCTTGTCCTCCGCGCCGGAAGGCTCCTCACCGGCATCGGCGGCAAGTCCCCAGTCGATCACGTAAACTTCATGGTACTTGTCATTGATGACTACATTGTCCGGCTTCAAATCACGGTGAATAATCCGGTGCTGCCGATGAGCAAACGACAATGCCTGAGCCACGTCCAGCAAGATACGCAGATTATCCTCTAACGTTCTCGACTTAATCGTGTCCGACCAGCGTTCGCCGTCCACCAATTTTTCAACGACAATCGCCTGACCGGACGGAAGAACATCCAGCGCGAAAACCGGCGGAATGTTTTGATGAGTCAACATCGCCTGTGTCCGTACTTCACGAACCAAAGCCAGCAACTCCTCTTCGTTGTTCTCCCGAAGATGTTTCAACGCCACATACTGCTGTGTACTTTGCTGCTTCGCCTTGTACACATCTTTCCAGTAACCGCTGCCGAGAAATTTATCGACCGTCAGTGAGTCGCTCATGGTGAACATCTTGGCATCAGCAGACTCTGGACAACTTGCCGGCACAGAAGCCGCAGAAGGAGGGAAAGGAGCCGGTGGTGCCGGTAACACCGCCGGCAGTTCAAAATCTGCTGTTTCTGCCGCCCCTTCCGGCATGCCTTCGGAGAGGTTTGCCATCGTTCCTAAATCGACATTGAGTGTTGCATCCGGCGGCATGGTTGCTACCGGCGGAAGGTCTTGAAAATCAAGCGTCCAGTCTGCGTCCGGCTCCGCCATTTGCTGCACCGTCCACTCCACCGACTTTGCCTGCTCCGGTCGCCAAACATCAGTGGCGGCATCAGCAGTGTTTTGCGGAACGTGAACCGTAACGGTTGCGTCAACTTTCGGCGGCGGAGCGGCAGCGGAGACCTTCAAACTCCGGCGCATTTGTGCCAGTTCCACACTGCGTACAAGCCGGTCGGAATCGACTCTTGGAAAACGCAGCCGAAGGGTTTCCATATTCGGTTCCGCATCAGAGTGTTCGAGTTCATATTCGAGAAGCCGCAAAATGAGGTCTTCATTATCACGGTAGGCGGGATAGTCACGCAGAAAGGCTTCGACAGAAAGGGGAGGCGGCGTTTCACGGCGCAGCCGGAATTCGGTGAAGAGGATCGTCTGTACCAACACCTCGGCATGTTCTGACCAATGTTGGGCATAACATTCTGCGGCGGGAGCAATACCGGCTTTGTACAGACGCACATAGTCTGCGGCGACACGGTTTAAGATGAAGTGAACGGCGGGATCCATCATGGCGGCGATTCTACCGTATTTTTGGGAAAAAGGAGGCAGGAGTTGGGGAATTGGAAGCCGAAAATCCCCCTTTGCGTCCCTTGTGTTTCTTTGCGTCTTGCGGTTCAAAAAAATCTAACCGCAAAGACGCGAAAGAAGCGCGGGGGGCGCAAGAGAGGAAAAAGATTTTGTCCCAAATTGCTCTTGACACCAATGAAAGAAATCGCCAGAATCCCCCGGTCGCCGGAAATATCGGAAAAATCCAAAGAATTGGCAAAAAACATTGGAGTTTCACGCCGGGTTGTCCGATTGTACCGACAGTGGCGGTTGTATTGCATAGGTAATGTAACACATTCGTTTACTATTTGGACTCACCGAGTCACTTTATACATAGTCATAGTCCACACAAAATCGCCCCACCCAGAGGAATGTAGTCATGCGAGTTAACTTTTCATTTGTTGCTGCGTCTTTCGTAGCGTTGTTGGTATTGGGCACCGTAGGTTGTCGCTCCAACGGCGGTCCTTGGTATAGTCCCGGTTCGTACGTTTTTACCAATCCCTTTGCCAGTGATGCAGGCAGAGACAGCCTGGCACCCCCATTTGGAGGCGGGGAGGCTACGGCGAACGCGCGACCGAGTTTGGATGCACAGCCAAACATCGGTACTCCGCCGGGAGGATACACTTCCGGGACTGCTCTCGCCGGTCACTCCGGGGGAGGAAGCACTGGCGGAAGCACTCACCCGCCCGCTGCGTGGGAAACACAAAACCTGATGGCACAGCAGCCCCCGCCATTCGGCGGTTATTCCGTTCCTGAACCCACTCAGTATTCACTCTCCGATGCCTATGCGGCTCATCATACAGGTGCCGCTCACGCGTCCCATCAGCAGATGGCTGGCGGGCAGATGGCTGGCGGATTGTCGCACCACGAGCCGATTCAGCAAGCACACAACACGATGTCGCACACTTCCCACCAGCCGACGGCATTGCTGCAACCGGCGAATGTCCCGATGGGCGGCATTCACGGCGGCTGGGATCAGCCGGGACATCATGCTCCTATGGGAGGAGGCATTCCGCCGCAACACGAATCCTTCGCCGTTCCGTCGCAACAGGGTGGCTTCCCGCCCGCTGGTTTTCATGAACAGCCGATGATGCACCAACCGGCACCGGTTCCCCAACAAGTGCCGGCACCCCACATGGGAGCACCAATGGGAGGTATGGGAGCGGATGCCGGAATGATGGTTCCCCATCAGCAGCAGCCCTTTCCCCAACAACAGTCTTTTGGTTGGCAGTAAGATATTTTGACACACAGCGAGAATGACGACTGGGGTGTGAGTGGCAGCCGGAGCGAAAGTTCCGGCTGTTTTTATGCCGTAAAATGGCGTGAAATTGTACTTTGCGGTTCAAAAATTTCTGCAATTTTCACAACACTCAATTCTCCGTCCGCCGTCTCGGCAGTACGGTACACTTGAAATGCTGCAAAATAACACATGTGCTGCACAAATTCAAAGCGATTGTGTTGTTTTGCAACATCCCACAATGAACTTGCATTAGTGGACTTGCATTAAAATCAGAGAAAACAGAAAACAATAGGCAAATAGGTTTTCCTAGGGCGTATCTCAAATTGCTCAAATTGCTTTGGAATAATTTTTCTCCACGAAAGACACGAAAAGCACGAAAAAAGAGAAAATTTCCTGTTTTTTGTGTCTCTTTCGTGGAAGAAAATGAAAACTTTTCGTTTTGTTCATTCCAGAGCAAAAAGAAACACGCTCTAGAACGCTCCGCCCTTACAGGGCGATTTTTGTATGGGGAACCTCTAAAAATACATTCTTTGCGTCCTTTTGCACAATCTTTGCGCCCCTTGCGGTTAAAATAGTTCGGATTTAACCGCAAAGTACGCAATGGGCACGTTTTGTGCTGTAACGTCCGTATCCTCTGAGCCGGCGGGTTGTATGGCGGTGCTTTCGGCTCGGTATTGCCTTTTGGAATTGCCTGTTCTTAAGGTAAATCAGTGTGAAATTTCAGACAAGACCAAAATTGTGAATTACTGTGAATTATTCTTTACAAAATTGAGTTTGTGTGTTAGAATGACGTTATGATATTATACTGTGTCCTGTTGTGGACGGCTTGAAATTGTACTTTGCGGTTAAAAAAGAGAAGATTTAACCGCAAAGACGTAAAGCCCTGTTAATCATTAAGACGCAAGGGGCGGTTTCATGCCGTTTACGGGATATACCTTTTCCTTTTGAGAGAATAGACCATGAGAACTTTACAGATAATTTTGGGAACAGGCGTGGCGGTTGCCCTAATGGGCTTAAACGTTGCGGTTGCGGATATCAAGAACCTGTCGTCGAGTACGCCGATCACGTTCCCGCTCGATCTGGGGGACGGGGCGGTTGTGCTGGACATCTCTTTTGGACTCACGGGTGGCACGGGTCCCGATGGAGCGGAACCAACGTGCATGATGACTCCCGGCGGACCGGCGACAGATGTTCTCTTGGAATTACCGCCGATAGTTCCGGTTTCAAATCCCAACTATCTGAGTACACCGCAGGCAACGCTGGAACCTATCAATTCACTGAATTCACCGCCGCCGTACTATCCCGAAAGAGGTCCGGGAGGACCGTCTGGTCCCGCCGCTCCTATTGACCCGATGGAACCCGGCTCGCCTACTCCAATAGTCCCAGCACCGGCAACTTTGCTGATTGTGGGACTGGGACTCGCCGGTATCGCAATGTTGCGTCGCCGCAAACGAGGTTAGAAAGGTGCTTCTTGTGTACGCCCAAAGGTTTTTGTGCAAAATGTTGCGTGATTCGCAGCATTTCAGCCGAATGTGCGTTTTTGGGTGTCAGATTGGTCTCGGAGAATTTTGGAAATGCATGGTATCGCACACGCTGATAACGGCGAGCCTGCCTCCCCCGCCGACGAAGGCAAGCAATGTCCCAAGTGTCAGTCCGTCGACATGTTTTGATTTTTCGTCATTCCGGCGAAAGCCGGAATCCAGGGAAACAGGATTAAAATTGTTCGTCTGGATTCCGGCGTGCGCCGGAATGACCGGTTTTAGGGAAACGTGTCGACGGACTGTCCCAAATGTAAAAAAAACGCTTACCTATCTCTTGATTTCATTTTCGGCAGAGAGTAGAATGAACGGACGTAGTTTTTCCCTTAATAACGGAGGGCAACGCGATGAGTTTTAACTTCACCCCGGTCATGCCGAGCGCGGCGCACGATGCAAAGGTGCATGAGAACTCCGTCAATGCCCAGCAGCGGGCGGCTCAGATCGGGAACAAAGAGAGTGAAGCCTCGTCCGGCGACCGTGATGCCGACGGAAGACAGGCTTGGCAATGGAATCAGCAGCAGCAGCGTAAGCAGCACGCCGGTCAGGAACCAAAAAAGGTACAAGACATTACCGGAAAAACAGGCACGACGCTCGATCTGGATGGTTAGCAGACACAAGAGGATTAAACCGCAAGATGCCCAATGGATTGGCAAAGTACGCAAAGAGAATTTAACCTCAAATGAGAAAGGACTTTTACCATGAGAAAGACATTACTCGTATCGGGAATTGCCGCGATTATGTGTGCGGCGTTGTTTCAGGCGGAATTTGCGGCACAAGAAAGAGAGCCGGCGGACTTCGGGGGCACCGTACAAGACGACGAGGCAAAGATGCGTGCCATTGCCATCAAACCCGACGCGCCGCGCGTCAGTTTGAGCGGCAACGTCTTTATGCCGGACGGCTCTTTGGCTCCCAGCGGCGAGGTTTCTGTTTGGTTTGTTATCCCTGTACAACGGGACGATGGTTACAGAATATACGGGGGGGAGGACGCTGCTCGGTTTACGACGAGAATCATGCCGGGTGACATCCAAGACAATACATTTCAAATCGACGGGAGACTGCGTGCCGGTTCGAATGTTGCCGTAACAGCTTTCAGTACGGATAAAAAATACTTATCGAAGCCTATCACATTCGTTGCCCGTGAGGACATGGAACCTCTGAAAATCACTCTGGAAGAAGGAATTCCGGTACGCGGCAAAATCATGTATGAGAATGGTACACCTGCTCTGGAACGTCCTCTGTTTCTCCGGCAGCACATCGAACCGGTGGTGGGGAGCGATATTCCGAGAATGAGAGAATGGTTCCATGTCCTTCATCGGGCAGGAATAGAATTAGTAGCGGCAAACGAAACAGGGGAATATGAAGTTTTTCTTTTACCAGGTGAGTACACGCTTCAAGGCTCGACTCCCGCTAGAAACGGTTTTATGGGTCCAGGCGGCAGAAAAGAAACGTTCACGATTGCAGCCGCCGATACGGAAAAAAGGTTCGATATGACAATGCCGACACCGGTTTTTATCGAAGTGGTCTTGGAAGATGGCTCGCCGGCGAACGGGAACGGGTTTGTGTATGCCAACGAAGAGAGTCCCCGCGAAATCCATCCGCAGACTCATTCGTTCTTGCTTGATGTTGACGACTACAACGGCACTATATACATTTACGATTCAGTCAGTAAGCAGGGCACCATCGAAAAGATCACCCCCGAAATGGTCGGCAGTACGCAAAAATTCCAACTCCAACCAATGGGGAATGCTCTGCTAAAACTTATCAATGCCGATGGTAAGCCTATAAGTGGGCAGGGGGTAAGATTACGGCTCCGAACGGGTGTGCCAGCCGATTCAAGGTTCATTGTAAGCCGGGCAACCACCGATTCAGACGGCTTTGCGGTACTGCATGTTCCAGCCGGTAAGATGTCCGTTGCGCTCCAGCTGGACGACGCTCCCGCCCGGCAGTTTGAAAACAAAAATGAAATCGTAAAAGACCTTGATCTTGCCCCCTATGAAACAGTATATTTCGGGGCAATCAAGTTGACCCAAGAGGGGCAACTTGCGGGACAACGTCCTGAGGGGAACCTCCAATAACACACTCTTCATGCCCTTTGCTCCAACCTTTGCGTCTTTGCGGTTAAAAAATTTTACCGCAACCAAAAACAACATCCCCTACAGTCGTAAACGCAAAATCCCGCAGCAGCCGTTGGAGTCTGCCTGCCGTGCGTTTAAGATTCAAATAATGCCGAAACCGGCTTTTCAGCGGCGCACCCGGTATGCGCGGCTGGTCAGGATCAATTTCCCACGGGTGAATATAAAAGACAAATGGTTTGCCCTGCCGGTTGATTTCTTTCAACCATCGGGCAGTTACCCAATAAGGGAAAAAACGGAAATATCCCCCTCCACCCACCGGAATGTTCTTGCCGAAACGGGTAATGACCGCCGGCGGGAATTCGGTTATTTGACCGGCTTCCGTTTGAATCGTGTGAATCTCCCGCGGCGCGTCAGGATTGCCATGCAGATCATGATAAATCGGAAAAACACTGCTGTCGTAAACGTACCCTTCCTCGACAAGTATCCGGTGCGCCCAGGGAGTACGATGGGTCATCGAAAAACTGGGGGCGCGGTATCCGAGAATAGGCTGTCCCGACTGCTCTTGCAGTATTTTTCGGGTCTTTCGGACATCTTCGCGAAACTCCTCCTCCGTCATTGTATAAACAAGTTGATGCCCATAACCATGAGAGGCAATTTCATGTCCCTGCCCTACAATTTCGGGCACAAGGTCGGGAAACCGCCGGGCAACCCAGCCGAGCATAAAAAAGGTCGCTCTGACAGGTTGCGGCGGGGAAGCCAAAAGTTCAAGTATGCGGCGGGTATTACTGACGACATGCGGAGTCCAAGAAACCCAGTCCTCCGGCGGGATGATGCCCGCAAAAGCACTGACTTGAAAATAGTCTTCGACATCAACTGAAAAGGCGTTTTGCATGTGGTTTTTAACCGCAAGGGGCGCAAAGGAAAGTATCCAATTCCTGCCTGTTTATGGTATATCAATTGCCAAAATTAACATGTATGACCACGTGAACGCTCGGAAAAAATAAACGATACCAGTCTTTCCGTATCACTGAAATCGGGAATAATCATCGCCGCACCGGCTTCGAGCAATCTTGCCCGTTTATGTTGATTCACCCCCTGCTTGCGTACCTCATCCGTTGCGACACCCACAGTATAGCCGCCGATCCCGGCAACCAGTTCGATTTCCACAAAACCGTCTCCAAAGGAAACAAGTTCCGCTCCGGTCAAATTATTTTCCTTGACAATTTGCTTGATGACCATCTCCTTGGAACAAGCGGTTTCGTTATCTCGTGCACCGTAAATGTGCTCGCCGAAATACTTATCCAATCCCAGTAGTTTTGCTTCCGCCAGTACATCCGGCTCGTCGGTTCCGCTTGCCAGATACAACTTGTATCCCTTGCTTTTGAGCCGTTCCAGCAGCGGCACACTCCCCGGCACCAGATATTTTTGGGGATCCGTACCGCTCCGCAATTCTGCGAGCCGGCTTTGGATACGCTCCCCCAAACGGCGCAAGTATTCCGCTTTATAGATACCGGGGGCAACCCTATTCCCGCCGCGCAACACAACTTCTTCATCCAGTTTAAGGCACTGGAAAATAGTCTGCTTGCCCGTCAGCCGATCCACAAAGGCAGTAACGATTTCCTTGACCGTCTTTTCAGTTGCCGTTTTTTCAGCAGCCGCCTTTGGTGCTTGCAGCAACACTTCGGTAAAGTAAGGGATCATAATTTCCTGCCAGCCTTCCCGAATGAGACTGAGCGTACCATCGAAGTCGAAAAGTACGTATCGAAATTCAGCGTCTGGGGAGGGCGGGGTAAGGACTTCCATATTTGTCGGCATATTTTTTAACAGAACTTACTCAGTAGAATTTAATTCAGCAAAGCGGCGGCTGTTGCCGCCATTCTTTTGGCTTACTTCCTTCCGCAAGTTTATACCATAAACGGGCAACAATTGCTACTTTTTCTTTGCAGGGAGCTGTATGTTGTATGGGGTGTATCAAAGTTCAGTTGCTCATTTGGGTAATAGACCTGTTCCATAACCCCGAAACGCCCCCTGTAACCGGAGAAAACTTCCCGGTTTTTTGCCAAAAATGGGAAAAACCATCGTGTTTGATGTGTATTCTGAAGGTTATGGAACATGTCTATTGAACGCAAATCCGGTTTCATGCCGTTTCAGCATACAGTTGTCCAGAAGCCAGCGCAGGCAAATCATTCAAACCGGCAAGTCCGAAAATTTTTAGAAATCTTGGTGTCGTGCCATACAGGAAGGGTCGTCCCAGTTCTTCGGAACGTCCGACGATTTTTGCCAAATCTTGATCCAAGAGTTGACGAATCAAATCGCCGCACTGAACGCCGCGGATCCGCTCCACTTCGGAACGCGGGATCGGCTGCCGATAGGCGATCACTGTCAGCGTTTCCATCGCCGGATTGCTCAACCGCACTGCCGCTGGAATGCCCTGCATCCGGGCAAGCCACGCCGCAAATTCTGGTCGGGTACGAAGTTGAAAACCTTCGGCAACTTCCACAATACAGAATGCCGATTGATCCTGATCGTACCGCTTGTTGAGGCTGCGGATCAACTGCCGTGTTCTCGTCCTTTCCGGCAGCCCGGCAAGTTGTGAAAGTTTCCGGCTGGACATCGGTTCTTTTGCTAAAAAGAGTGCCGCTTCCAAGAGTGCCAACGGCGGTAAGCCTGCTGCCGTCGGCTCAACGGACGGAAACTTTTCCGGCAGTGTTTCCTCCCACGCCGGAATACCGGCTGTATGGTTTGACTGCCGCACCATCCAGAAATCATCTGCCCAATTGTTATTGAAGGGATGCAATAACATGCGGACATGGTAGGGAAAATTCCGTTCTCTGTAAAGGGCATTTTATGCGGGCATTTTTTGAGGGGCATTTCGTCGGGCAGTCCCCATTACGCCAAAAGGCGGCATCCCGTCATGTCTAATGTTGCAGGTATCGGGCATGAAATTGTCCTGTCCTTTGCGTGCTCTGCAAAAACTTTGCGCACCTTGCGGTTAAAAAAAGATGGAACCGAAAAGCCGGCGGACTGGAAAACCGAGGGACTTTGGAAAATTTATCAAAGTCGGCGGAACCGATATGCCGAAAACAGTAGATAGTTGGTAGTAAGGCGGATAGTCCCCGCACGGAAAGCCGGTTTATCGTTTAACAAATAATTTGGGGGAGGAAACCCATGAGGTCTAGTATTTTTGCTGTGGTTCTGCTTTCGGTGTTGGCAGCGGGTTGCCAAGGTCCCGGTTTGAACGGCGGTCTCTATCAATCCCCCTATCACGGAAATGGTGTCGATGGTCCCGGTCCCGGTGTCATGGGTTCCATGTCCCAACCGATGTCCCCTATGGGCATGGGCGGTCCGATGGCACCGATGGGTTCTATGCCGCCGATGAATGCGATGGCACCAATGGGCGGTTCACCGCACGGAATGCCGCAGATGGGTGTGATGCCGCCCAACCACTATCAGCCCGTTTCTCTGACGGCAAGCGATCCCCGGTCGCCGCAAGGATCAATGCAAATGGGTTCCTCCCGTGTTCCCACGACGCAAGTCAATTTTCTCGGCGTGGAATCACTGGTCATCAACTACGATGCCCGAAGACCCGGTTCCTTCGATTCTGCACCGCTTGTCTGTCCGGCAACTCACGACTTTGGACAGGGCGGTATTTACCGGCTGAAATTGTCGAATGTTCCCGGTCATCCCGGTAAAGAATTGTTCCCGACTCTCGAAATTGCCCCGACTGCTGCCCGAACCCAAGCATTTTTGGCGCACAGTTCCGTACCGGTCGAGTTCACCGACAACGATTTCGATCAGGTTTTTTCCGGCAATTTCGTCACCAAAGTCATCTATTTGCCGAATCATGAATTCCAGGGCATCGCCATGTCCGGTGTCGGAACACTCGTTCACACACAACTTCAACCGGGCATTGACCCGATTGTTGAAGCAAGCAAGCGGGGAGCAATCCTCGCCGTCATTCGGATGGGCAACAAAGATTTAAGCACCCAACCGCAGCAACAATGGGCAGGAGTACCCGGTCAGATGATGGGGGGCAGCATGCACCCGATGAGCGGAAGTATTCCGCAGAACCCGATTGCCGGGGTCAACATTCCGGCTTACGGTGTGCCGATGACCAAAACGACGACGGGTATTCCCGGTCCGCCGCAGTTGCCGCAAGATGTCTATTATGGACCTAACCGCAGTGCCGTCGTTCGGACAGAGCCGATGCCTGCTCCGCCCGTCCCGCGAACATACGCCATGCCGGGAATGCCGATACCAAATCCCTACGCCGCACCGCCGATGGCGGGGCAGTAACGGTTAAAATTGTCCTTTGTGCTTCCCTTACGGTTATTTTTTAACCGCAAAGTTCGCAAGGAACGCAAGGCATAATTTCATGCCATCTACAGTATACCGGCTTCCTTTGGGTTGTCGAACCCGCGAGAGTGCGAATTCGATGATCGCTCCTCAAACAGAGCCGCCATCTTCCGATTGCCGCTCTTGTTAACACCGTTTGCCCTTGACGCAATCCGCCGTTTTTCCTATCCTTCCCCTGATAGACAGCAGTCTTTTAGAGGAAAATCAACAATGCGTCTCCCCACGTTAACCATCCTGTTCACCATCGTTCTGACTGGCTTCGTCATCGTTGTTTCCAGTCTGTTTGCTCAGAACTGGATTTGGACAAAAACTACCCCCGCTATCACCAATGTCGAAGAGGTTCGGGCAACCTTGAAAAGCCTTGCTCCTACCGAAGCAGAAGCGAAAGCCATCGCTCAACTTCGCCAAAAAGTGCAAGAATCTGCGAATGGTAATGTTTCCCTACAAGAAACGGAAGCCCCCGATGTCCAGATGACCATTGAAGTTCGTTTCATTTCCGTCAACTCGCCGCTTGCGAAAATGATTATCACTGAACCCGCGATGAATTGGAGCGCACTATTGCCGCCGCATCTCCCTTCGATGGATGCTTATGAAAAAAGGGATCGATTTGCTCCGCACATAAAAGCATCGACGGGCAGGGCATGGTCGGGCACTTTTACGGAAATGCCCCTCTGTGTTCGTTTTTTGGACGAAACCAATCTTGAGAAATTTTGCCGCATGATTCAATCGCAACAACAGGCGAGCCCTATGGAACCAAGGACAGCTTTCCTTCAGAATGGACAACTGTGCTCGTTCAATGATGCAACCGCAATACCTTTCGTGGAGGGAGTCTATCCTGTCCATGCTGATTGGGAAAATCACTATCAACCGCTCGTTCGGCTCTTTAATCGGGGAACGAATTTGATGCTGAAAGGAACGGTGTTACAAGATGGTTCCTGCCTGTTGGAAGAATGTTTTCTCAACAAGGACACGATCAAAAGTGTGGAACAGGTTCGATTGCTCGAAGAGGACAAAAAGTTAGCGAATGGCGAAGTGGAGAACAACAGCATAACGGTTCAGATGCCGGTGATTCAGTCATTCCAGGTCAACCTTCCTGTGATGGTCATTCCTAAGGGCATGTCGTTACTTTTGGCATTTCCGGGAGTGGGAGATTTGCATGAGGACATGGAAATGTTTTTGCTCATTACGCCTCGTGCGTTTGATCCTGCCGAGCACAGCGAGGGGGAAGCGTCTGATGCTTGCAGTTACCGTGCTTTTTGGGAATAGTGAATGGTTTGATGGTCGCCGAATCATTTGGGTGCATCCAAATTTTGTGGGAAAATTTTGGAGACCACAGGGGTGGTACATTGTGCCTTAAATGATGCAGATTATATTTCGCACAAAGGCACGAAGGACATAAAGGGATTTATGGGTATTCGAGATTCTTTGTGCTCTTTGTGCCTTTGTGCGAGGAAAAATTGGAAAACAAAAACATGCCCAAAATAGGAAAAATGTCGTTTTCACCTCAAGATTCAGATTGTTCACAATTATGTTATCGCCCTGTCTTATTTCAAGGCTATGGAGATAACGTGTAGAATAGCGGGAGGCGTGGGAGTGCTTGGCTGCCACGTTTTCCGCCGTCGTTTTCCGCCCCTTTTTTGAAAAATGAATAAAAGAGTTATTCTGTTGCTGTTTATTGTGGGTAGTCTGCTGACCGGTTATCGGGTTCACGGAGAGGAAGATGCGTATGAGGTTCTACGGAAAAGACGGACGGTCGTCATTCAAGAGGTTGAATACTTAGTAGGAGTGCCGCCCAAAAACCTTTGTCCGTTTACCGTAGATATCTATCCTGAAATCCTCCATGCAGGCGACCCTCTTTACGTGCGGATAAACTTTCATAATACCACGAATTTAGATGCGTATGCTATTGTCTTTGGCGGGTATGCGATGGATAAGGGACATGTTGAATTTTATTTGCGTGAAGACCGTGATTCCCGTCTTGTCCGTTGGCACACGTACAATGGTTTTAATGATGCAGCGTTGCGGTCTGTAACCAATTGGCAAAAAGTCGAACCGGGTCAGAAGGGACCAACAGTGTATATTCCCCTCGGTTTTCCAGAATCAGGATATGGTAGAATCGCATTTCCCCTCGATCCGAGTGTTTATGATGGACAACGATGGAGAGAAATAAAAGGATTGACCCAA
>Ga0099364_10006041_pt1 | contig 17738 bp, 6 predicted proteins | sample TergutTh196P3_FD_73070 | JGI IMG/M metagenome (GOLD analysis project Ga0099364, IMG submission 73070) | Microcerotermes parvus P3 segment gut microbial communities from Pointe-Noire, Republic of the Congo - Th196 P3 | ecosystem: Host-associated > Arthropoda: Insects > Digestive system > Gut ...
CGGAGCAGAGCCGTGGACAGAAAATATGAGGCGCGAAATAGAAGAAAAGCTTCAAATAAAAGCAATAGATATTTTCGGACTTAGCGAGGTTATTGGTCCCGGAGTGTCGTGCGAATGTTCAAACCAAAACGGTTTGCACGTGTTTGAAGACCATTTTGTTCCGGAAATAGTTAATACCGACACGCTTGAGGTCATGCCTGAGGGCGAAGAAGGCGAATTAGTGTTTACCACGATTACAAAGGAAGGTTTGCCGCTGTTGCGCTACCGCACCCGCGACCTGTCGAGCCTTGACCGAACGCCCTGTCGTTGTGGACGTACATTGGTGCGCATGAAAAAATGCACCGGACGTAGCGACGATATGCTTATTATTCGCGGCGTAAACATGTTCCCGTCGCAGATTGAAAGCGTGTTGTTAGAACTTAAAGAAACAAGTCCGCACTACCTGTTAGTAGTAGACCGCGTGAACAACCTTGATATGCTCGAACTGCAGGTAGAGATGAACGACGACTTCCCGTTTGACCGGATAGGCGAATTGCAGGCGCTAACGCGACGTATTAGAAGCGCGATGGAAAGTGCGCTGGGCATTAGCCTGACCGTAAAACTAACCGAGCCTAAGACTATAGCGCGCAGCGAAGGCAAAGCTAAAAGAGTGATAGACAACAGAAAGATTTAATCAATATTTTAGTATGGAATCTCTTTCAAATCAACAATTATTAAAGCGTATAGCTGCATTGGTAGCAGAAAATAAGGCGCTAAAGGAAAAACATCGTATTGCTGTAGAGGCTTACCGTCAATTGTTTGGAGAATTGGAAAAATTTAGGGAATTGATAGAAAAAGTCAATATTGAGCAAAGCGACCAATCGGTGCAAATATTTCAAAAAGCACGGTTTGACACAGTTACAATTATGTTTGTGGAAATACGCGGACTGTCGGATGTGTCTACATGCAACGAAAATGCGACGGAATATATGGACAAGTTCGACAATTATATTTTTTGTTTCAATGATATTGCTAAAAAGCATAAACTTCTGAAATTAAACAGTATAGGCGGAGCTTTTGTTTGTGCCGGCGGTATACCCGAAAAAAATATAGTCAATCCATTTACGGTTATTTTAGCTGCCTTTGAGATGCTTGCCGTTGTAGAAGACGATATGCAACGCTGTGGGGGTCCTGTTGAGTGGAGTTTGAACATCGGTATTCATACGGGCTCAGTCACTGCGCTTGTTGGAGGTCACACCGGCTCGAACTACTACGAACTCAAAGGCGACACGATGAACGAGGCAAGCCGGATAGTGTCGTTAAGCAAGAAAAATTCGGTAACAATTTCGGCAACTACCTGCGAATTAGTGAAGGAACTGTTTGACTGTCAATACACAGGCGCATTGACCGTCAAATATCACAGCAAATTGGAGCTGTTTACTGTTTCGGGCTTTAAGGAAGAGTTTGCCGCAGATGCAAAAAGATACTTCCCAAATGCAAAGTTCAGGATACAGCTTATGCTCGTCCAATTTGGCGACTTGCAGGAATACGTCCTTGACAAATTGGAAAAAGAACTCCCTGAGTATCTGTTCTATCACAATGTTAAGCACACTGTAGACGTCGTAACTCAGAGCGAATTAATAGGCTGGGCTGAAGGGTTGGACGACAGGCAATTGTTGTTGCTCAAAACGGCGGCGCTTTTCCACGATACCGGGTTTTGTGTTTCCTATGCTAACCACGAAGAAGAATCCACTATTATTGCCCGCAACATTTTGCCCGGCTATAATTACTTTGACGACGAAATTTCCGAAATATGCCGCATTATCATGGCTACCAAGATGCCTCCCAAGCCTGCCGACCTGCTCGAATCTATTATCTGCGATTCAGACCTCGATTATCTTGGCAGAACAGATTTTGTGCCGGTATCAAATACGCTGTATGCCGAGCTGAAAGAGCAAAGACCGACATTGACGCTCAACGAATGGAACAAAATGCAGGTGAAGTTCATCAGTTCGCACCAATACTTCACAAAAACAGGACGTAAGTTGAGAAATGTAAAAAAACAGGAACAGATAGAACGAATAAAAAAAATGATTGAAGCTTAGCGTCGAAAATTATCCAAATCGAAGGTCGTTTGTAAAAGAAGATTTTAAAGGCAAACCGTTTAAGAACCCCCGTAGCATTGGCGCTATACAATATTAATTTTTTTAGTTCTACGACTTTTTGTGTGGAAACTGCGGCAATCCGTAGGATTGCATCTCTCGGTAGAAATCGTATCGCACGTATAACGCGGCAATCCGTAGGATTGCATCTCTCAATAGTTGGTTATCTTCTACATGTCAGCACTTTTTCAAAAGATGCAATCCTAACGGATTGCAGAGATAAATCACTGTATATCACAATTCTACCGAGAGATTCAATCCTAACGGATTGCCGCTTTGTGTGTTCAAATCATTGTTACCTTTCCACACAAAAAGTCGTAGAACCATTAAGGTAAATCAAAAATAACACCAAAAAAAAAGTTATCAACAGCCCACCGATTTATATTATTCCCAATAAATCAACAACATAGCTCATAACAACCCTGAAAAATGAGAACATAAAACTGAAAACTTCCCCATTCTGTTGAAAACTTTTTTTGTTTTTTTTTATTTTTTTTTCAAAAAATTTTATTTTTTTGTTTTTTTTTGAATTTTTTTTTCTATCTTTGCAGCGTGGAATTTTGGGCGAAAAATTGCACTGAAGGCGCGCAAATAAAGGAAAAAATGAACTGTTTGCAGAAAAAAACGCAAAAAACAATTGACGCCCGCGAAGACCAAACTGTTAGAAATTAAGTAACTTTTTTCGAAAAATTACGTATAAGAAAATAAAGTGTATAAAAAAAAAATAGTGTAAAAAATTTAAAAATTGAAGGTCATGAAAACGAAAATAATACATACAATAATAGCGATACTCATCTTGGGGATGGGAAACGCGGCTGGGCAAAATGATGAGATAATTATGAGTGCTCGCCAAGAGTGTTTTGGAGAAAAACCGGTAATTACCGCTACATGGACAGCTCCGTCAAGTGGCAACCTTGTAGTTATGAATAGCTCTAACGGTGCGACAGTTGCTGAATTAATTATCGATGCAGGAGAGTTTTCCCTCGAATTTGAATTAAAACCTGAAATGTTTGCTTATGGGGTTCCTCAAAACTATACCGCAGATTTTACAGTAAATGGGGCAAGTTTAGGCTTCGGAACAGTCAGATCTACTTTTCGTGAAACACAAGAAATAAAAGCCACGTACACACTCCATCCGGGAGAATGTGATGACGATGAGGGTACTATAACGGTAAATATAACAGGAGGAAATCCACCTTTTGATATAAGCTTAGCAAATCAAGGGACTATTTTGGTTAACACTACAGGACCTTGGAGCTGGCCAACAGAACCTATAACCAAAAGCAACACGCCTTATGAAATTACGATTAAAAGCCAGGGGGGAGCGTGTCCGGATGATTTTACGGACTATGTTTTACTGCCTGATATTCGCATAGAGGTAAAACCTGAAGTTGAAAATGCTGATTGTTTTGGAGATGACGGCTCAATATTCATTCCTAATTCACCTGAATACGCGCCTTTGACTATTAGATACAGTAACAATGAAAATCCCGGAACCACAACGCAATTGACTATAGGAACTCCAGTTCAATTGCCTGCTGGCGAATATACCCTGCATATTACACAAGCGTTACCGGGTGGCGGTACATGCTATTATACACTACCCGTCGAACCAATCACTCAGCCGTCTTCAGCCCCCAAAGCATCTGTGCAAGACCCGCTTCCTGTTTTGTGCTTCGGAGCCTCAGATGGATTTTTCAGTATTACTGCGTGGGATGGAACGCCCGGATATACTTTTTCCAATAGCGGTCCCGGGAGGCCGGCAGATGCTATTGGTTCTGGTTATTATCAAGTTCAGTTTGAAGGACTGTCTGCCAACGTTGAATACACTATCAAGGGAAAGGACGGAAATGGGTGCGATGTAATGTTTGATGGCGTATCGTCAAAAACAGTAACACTTACTCAAACAGACGAAGTAAACTTCTCAGCAGAACAGGGCGACATGGTAGACTGTCCCGGCGATAAAAACGCTACAATCATTCTAACGGCAATCAGTCATCTGGGCAATATTGAGTATAGCCTGACAGGCAACCCTCCATTCAACGTCGTATCGCCTATAACCGGTTTGGGAGAAGGAACATATACTATCACTGGGAGACTTATAGCTCCATTGCCAAACTGTAGTACGACACGAACCGTACCTATAGCTGATGCACCCTCTATTACATTGACTCCCGGTACGCCTGTTAGTCCAACTTGTGTTGGCGACGAAGACGGCAGCATTACTTTAGCGGCAAGCGGAAGAGCCGGAGCTTCGTTCATTTTCGAACTTCTACAACAAGAAACAGAGCCTACTGTCGACGAATGGAACTCTCCAATAGCCACTTCAAGCACCGGAGCTTTTACTGGTATTCTTTCAGCAGGTAGATATTGGGCACGGGCAAGATATACAGTAGAGCCGTTTTGCACCCCGGGGGTCGAAAGTTTTGTAGTGGTAGACCCGGATCAGATTGCCTTCACGGCAACGCCTGTTGACGCGCAACTCGACTGTGCCGGCGATGTAACAAATATTATTATTAACCCGCTTGAACCAAATTTGACCTTCACATGGGCAAAAGAAGGCGAAGCCCCAACTCCTGTACCGGCAGATTATATTATACGTGAGCAGGGCGTAGGAACTTATATTATTACAGCAACAAATACAAGTAGTTGCACCCATGATGAAACAGTAACAATAAAAGACAAAAACCCAATAGAAGTTGAAAATATTACTAATCCGGCTATTCCGGATCCACTTTGTCCGGGTGCGACATCCGTAAATCTTGTTGTGCGGGCAACGCAAGATGGAGTTGCTATGACGAATGTTCAATTTAAACTTCTCGGTCAGGATTTATCCGTAATAAGACCATTGCAAGAAAGCGGCACATTTTCCGACTTAGCGCCTGCTACATATAAGGTCGTGGCAGAAGAGAATGGTACAGGGTGCGAGGGAAACTTGGATATCACAATAAACAGATTGGAAAATATTGAATTTGAGTTGATTTATTCAGGCTCGCCGGTAGACGGGGTAGTTCAACTGCCTTGTGCAAACAAGGAAGCTGAAATTACGATAAATATAACAAAGCCTGCCACCGGACCCTTTGAATATAAAGCTTACAAACTGGGAACAAGCGTTTTCTGGGATGATTTTACGGGTAGTTTTACTATACCCGGAGACGGTTCACAGGAGGGGAATTACGTAGTAGAAATTAGATACAAAGGACAATGTGATGATGATCCTTGGTGGTATTTTGAATTTGAGGAATTTGAATTGAAGTTTGATCCCAATGCAGGTATAGAGTTGGCATCAACGGAAAACACTTGCGCCGAATGGCAGGCTGGCACATTAACAGTTTCCCCAAAAAGCGCTACTGTGTTCGATGCTACAACGACGTTTGATTTAGAATTTTCGGCAACAGGCGCTGACGGCACATTTGGTCCTTATCCTTCTACACATCCAAAAACCGGCAACTCAGTTGGAGGCTATATTCTTGTTCCAAACGGTGACGGCACCCTAACATATGACGGTTTAATTGGTGGTTATTACAGGATTACGGCAAATATTGACGGTTGTATTTTTGTTGCAATAAAAGACATTTTTGAGCCGGATGCTCTTGATTTTGACAATATTGTTATCCAACCCTGCAACGTTACCCAAGGCGGTGAAATTACTGTAATTCCAAAAGGAGGAAGACCGGATGCTTCGGGTAATTATTCTATCAGATTATTTACATGGGTAACTCAAAATGGGGGTCATATTCGTCCTATAGATCCGCCGATAAATAATGCTACCTATACAGCAAGTTCATATAAATTTACTGATTTGCAGCCTGTTATAATCAACTCGCATGACAATATATATCGTGTTTTGATAGAAGACGCTTATGGCTGTGCGCTTCTTAATGCAGAAGTTCCAAAGGATGTAGAATTTAAATATCCCGACCCGTTAGAGATTAGTCGCGCCAGCTTAAATCATGTATTATGCGATAACGCCAACACCGGTAGCGCATCAGCTACAGCAAAAGGCGGTATCGGAGGCTATACTTATGAATGGTATTTATGGGACGGCGCCCCGGGCGAAATAGTTGAAGACCCTACATTGCCGGTAGACCCACGATGGGTGGAAGTGGCATCTTTCGCTACAGGCGCTACAACAAGCGCGTCAAGTTTGTATGCCGGAACTTATATGGTAGTTGTAAGAGATGGTTGTAGCGAACCTGACATTGAAATAATCGAAGTCGAAGACCGCTCATTAAGATTTTTAGAACACTTTCCCGTAGTAAGTTACGTAGACTGTGATGTGGAAGGTATTCCAAGAGGAGGGTCTTTGGAAATAAAAGTAACTGGAGGCGTTCCACGTGTTGGCGCCGCGTCGCTTTACAACTACAGGATAATAAGAAACGGAACAGAAATAGACCTAAGCACTAGCACTTTAGACATCAGGTATTCAACAGAATCTAATGGCGAAGTTGATGTTTTAGTTATCTATGGTTTAGCCGTTGGCGATGAGTTTGAGGTATATGTTACCGATGCTGCATCTCCACAATGCGCTATAGAGAAAACAACAGATCTGATTATCGTTTCAGAAACCGTTAAGGTTAATGTTACGCAGGAAGCTATAAAAGTGGACTGTTTCAACGAAGACGGCAAAATAGAGGTAATAATTGAGGATGGCGCACCCGGTTACAGGATGTGGATAGAAGACGAAGATGGAAACTTAATCGACTTTTTTGGAGAAGCCGGCAATTCTCTTCCCCTAAATGAAGAGCAACAGCATGTAATAGGAACACCGGGAAGCCATAAGTTCAGAGTTTCTACTGAGAGCATACCTGAGGATAGATTTTTAGTTGACGGAACGCCTGCCGAACAAAGAACATTTACGGTCTTTGTTAATGATGCAAGCGTTTGCGACCCAATAGAAAATAATGTTACATTTGAAAACAATGAAAGGTTTGAAGTCGAGGTAATCAGAGCCGGCACAACGAATGACCCCGATTATGGTCCGATAAACTTTTGCACTCCCTCCGGACAGGAAACATTGATATTGTTTTGGAAGGGACGTACGCCCTCTCCAATGGTTGATGATTTACAAAGACTTGTTAATGGTAGTTGGGAGCCGATTCCAAATCCATCCCCCACTGCTTATACTATTTATGCTTCTAATCATGGACAATATCGCGTAGCAATTTCATACAATCTCCATAGATGCGAAATATACTCCAACACAGTTGAACTTGTCCTGTATGAGCCATTAGATTTGACTGATTTAGCTATCGATTACGATGATGCCCGCTGCGATGACGAGTTCTCAGGCGCGATTCACTTAAACGGTATAGATGGCGGCAAAAAAGACAATGACGACTCTGAGTACAGATATCAAGTATTCGACATATACGGTAGTGAAGTAGGAAGTGAAGGCATAATCACAAAAGGGAACCCTGTTATCGAAGGTTTTCAGGCAGGTATAGATTACTACATAATGGTGGCGCTTAATGTGCCCGAAGATATTTGTCCCAATATTTCAAAAGACGGGCAGCGTGTGCCTGATGCCGGATACGTTAAAATTCCTATTGCTGACAATCCTATCGTTGGCGATGACGATGAATGGTGGCGCGAAGAATTATTCCCTGACCCTGTCTGTTTTAGCCCTGAGGCAGTTGGCGATCTTATCTTCGAAATACCGGGTTGGTGGGATGATGGCGAGTTGGAGTTCACTCTGATGCCTTTTTCCTCGACATGGAAATTTACGGGGCTGGAACCGCCACATAGGGAAGCCGACCTCTATTTCAGAGAAGAAGGCTACATTCTAGATATTTTTCATCCCGAAACAGGTTGCCCGCGAGAAATAAAAATTCCTTTTGCACACAGTTTGCCCCGCGCATACATCACTAATGTAGCCTACGAGCCCGACTGTAGTGCGCCACAGGAAGAGGGAAAAATAGATGCATTTGGATATTTTGTTTTTGACGTTGAATTTTTACCGGGAAAAGAACCGGGTGGAAGCGGTCTGGTTTTTGGACCCAGTGTGACGGTTTTATATAGCATTGATAACGCTGCCACTAACGTTCCTTTGACAAATATTACTGATGTAGACGCAGAACCACATATTGAATTTACCCAGGATGATAGTAATCCCGAAAAAATTACACGCAAGTACAAGGTGGATCTGAACGCAATGGGAGTTGAGTTAAGCAACATAAATGAGACAAAGATTGAAATTTTTGTAGAAATATTAGATTCAAGATACGCCCCGTGTCAGGCAAGACATACTGAACTCCTAACTCTCCCCTCCGAAGAGCTCGACTGGGTTGCAGACGCAGGCATTGAGCAGGCGCTTCCGGACGGCTGGTTGTGCGACACCGAAGACAAAGGGCTCGAAGAAGACTTCATGACAGTAACCTTCAACTTCAAAGGAGGATGGGGTGGAACCAAAGGATACGGGGACAATTATGAAATAACATTGGAAAAGAAAGATGAAAATGGAGATTTTCAGGCATATCCCGTAGATATTGATATTGTTTTCGACGAGGGAATTTACACTGCCGTTGCAGGTTTGCCCGATGGCGAGTACACGGTAACAATAGATGACAAATACGGTTGCGCAACTATAGACGACGAATTTATAGTTCACAAGCCTGTATTGCACGACCCCATCGACTTTTACGAAATTTTTGATTTCGCAGCACACGTTGAGCATCCATACTGTGTGTCGGAGCTCGGCTCTATAAAGCTCGAAGCCTATTTCCCCGAATCAGAATATATATTTGTGTGGTATAAGGATGGCGAACTTCTGTATGATGGCGAAAGCGACCCTGACGAAAACTTTAGCGATATCGAAGTAGAAATAAAAATAGAAGGCAACAGCGAATACAGCGTAACAGTTTCGTCAAAAAACCATGAAGGATCTTGCGACCCGTTGGAGCGGACCTATACATTTAATATGCACTTGCAGCGCGAAATAATAATTGAGAACATTGAGCTTGATATTGATTTCGACAAGGTCGAAATGTATGGCGATGTGTTGTTTCAAATAAGAATTATCGACCGCAATGAGTGGAATGTAGACCAAAACCCCTCACAGGAAGTTTATGATAACTTTGAAATAATCCTGAGTTACACTAATGTAGATGGCGATTTGGTAGAAATAACCGAAGGTTCGTCGGATGAGCCGTCATTAGTGCGTAGTCCCGATTACGACGAGACAGGTGGCGAATACGTATTAGACGAATTTGACGCCCCCGTATTGGACGAATGGGGTATTCCGGTCTATACTCCGCGCGAAATAATTATTTACTTCCGCATTGAAGACGTCAATGGCAAAGATATTAACATTGATGAAACTACCGGCGAGGGAATATTTGATGCAGTGATGAAGTTTGACCCGGCAGACAGTTGTACAGACGAGCAGGAGTTGCCGGTTCCGTTCCCGCAAGTTACACCGGTGTTCCTGGAAATTGCTGAGAATATAACAGGTCGCGGTCAGTGCGGTAGACCACTCAATCACTCCTTTAGGCTCTATTACGACAGAGACTTTACTATTCCGGTAGATGAAAATTTTGAAGACTACGATGATGCGTTAGATAACTATTATATTTATTTGATGCGTGAACGAATCCCAGCAGACGATGATTGTTTGGTATGCGAAGACGCTGAATGTAATGACTGCGATGAATGTGTCGAATGTGTTGATGATGATGGTAATACCATTTATGATGATGACGGCAATGCGTTAATATGTTGCTTTTACGATATTAATTTTCCCGACGACGGCGGCATGCTTGAGCAAAGGTTAATTAACTCCACTTACACGGCGATAGTAATAAAAAGAGGATATGACGACGAAGGTAATTATTTTGAATATGACCTTGTAAATGAGCCTTTTACTCCTAACTGGAAAGAACCTATCCCATCGGGCGAAGAATTTGTAGACCCTGACGGTTACAATGTAATCAACAACATGCATCCATGGTGCGAAGGCAAAAATCAATATGGCGGCGACTTGGCTCCCGCCGGAGTTATTACGATGCCTGAAGGTACTTTTACTTATGAATGGCTCCATTATAACCGTGATCAATTTGGTAACTTGCCTGATGAAGCAAAGAAGGCTGAACAAACCGGATTGGCTGCCGGCGTATATGAAGTAATAGTAACAAATGATGAGCATAAAGTATGTTATGATATAGTTGAAATAAAACTTGAAAACAGGTTTAGCATGGAATTTAATCTTCATACAGACGGCGGACGCAATACGCATCCGGGTAATTTATACTGTCCGGGCGACGACGACCCGATAGTACTTCGAACTGATATGATGTTTGTAGATCTTCATGTGGACGATGACGATCCTGATAAGAATATATACTTTGGAATTAATCTCATAGCGCCTAATAATGGCTTGGATGATTATGTGATTGATAATGACTACGTTATCTCATATTTTCAAGCAAGCTGGCGTAAGCCTGATGATAATAGCTTCGAATCTGAGGTTGTAGGATTTAATGGCGACTATACCGATTTTCCCCTGACTCCTGAGCCAACGCCCCGTCAGGTAATGCAGATTTATGCAAGCTTCGAAGTGAGAAATCAAAATCTTGATTTTCATGAATCTCTTTTTGCAGTGTGCGAGTTCAGCAAGTCTTTGGAAATAGTCGTATTAGACCGTCCAGAATTTAAAGACCTTTACCGCGAGTTTAGAATTCCGGGCACTTTGCCCGATGGTATCGTAGAAGCCGATATGCGTGCCATGAAAACTGACCCACCAAGCAATATCCCCCGCGAGTTCACAAGTAGCGAACTGAATCAGGCTATGAGTAATGTTGATAGCTACAAGTGGGAGGTTGTAGGTCTTACCGGCGTTGCAAGGGGAAATATTGAGGCTTTGCTGCCGACGGGTAATCGTCCTTTCCCTGTAAATAATTTGCCTACGCCTGAGGACCCATACAGCTTGAGATTGACCGTATACGGCAAAAAGCCGGACACATACGGCGACATACTCACATATTTTGGCGATTTGGATGCAGAAGATGAGATAGTTTGGCGAGAAGAGGACTTCCCGGGCTGTGCTAATACATACAATATAGATATCCGTCGTTCTATCGGCTTGGTAATTCCCAACGCTTTTGCTCCCATCATTGGCGAGCGTCGCACCGAACTGGGATTGTTTACCACTGAAGACGAGGTTTGGACTTTTCCTAACATCCATGAGTATAGCAACGAGTTCCTTATTGAGGTATCAGTAATGAATCGCGCCGGCATATTAGTTTTCGAACACGAAGACTACAATGCGGAAGTATTTTGGCGTGGCACCATGCGTAATGGTAATACTCCTGTTCCCGTCGGCACCTATTATTATATCGTCAACCTTGTGCCCCGCACTGTTGGTCAGTGGCAACCTGAGTCAATAAAAGGCACCGTAACCATAATCAGATAACAATATACGACCATGAAAACTGTAATAATCATATCTCTCTTGATGGTAAGCCTAAGTGTTCGTTCACAACAGATACCTTTTTCTACCATCTTTGTTGAAAATCCGTTCATCTTCAACCCAGCCGTTGCGGGCAGCGACAACTGTTTTAAAATTCGTATGACCAACCGTATTCAGTGGATGGGCTTTGGCGATGGTCCCTTCACGAACATTTTGAGCGGGTATGGACCTCATGCTGTTCGCCCTATGGGTTATGGCGGCAGTCTGACCATGGATAAGACCGGACCTGTGAGCATGTTTAAGGTCAGCGGCGGCTATGCCTACAATATTTTTATCACTTCGGAGGTTCGCGCTTCGTTAGGTCTTAATTTGGGTGTTACCCAATACTCCCTGAATGCGACAAGCCTTCAATTTCCCAGCGCATACGACCCTACCCGCGGCAACAACAATGGCGGCAGTATAGGTAGCGGCTTCACGCCGATATTAACAGACAACATAAGCCGTACGCTGCCCGATGCAGGCGTAGGTGTATATATATACCATTTTGATTGGTACTTGGGTCTTTCAGCCCAACAGCTGTTTCCCAATAACCTGAACTTGTTAGACCAGGCAAAAGACGCCGACAACCTTAAGGCTCACTTCTACGGCTACGGCGGCTATCGTCTCACTATGGTTAATAATATTGTGGTAGAGCCTACCGTCCTGTTTCGTATGGTTTCCGACCTTCCCATGCAGACCGACATCTGCGCTAAGGTGGTCTATCAAAATCAAATTTGGGGTGGCATAAGCGCCCGCAACGCGTTCGGTCAGAACGGCTCTTTCAACGATTTAAGCATCATAGTAGGCTATATCCACGAACGCCGCCTGTACGTATCACTCTCCTACGACATCGTCTTCGGAAACATACGCGGATATACACCCGGAACAATAGAATTTGTGCTGGGATATAATTTCGACGATTTGAAGAAAGGGAGGTGAGAGTTGCACGTATAACATGCGATGTCCCGTTAGGGACAAAATATCTGTAGAAAAGGCAGACCGACACGCTTTGCGCCGTCCCTTTTGGGACGGAATATGGATTGAAAAAAATAGCGTACCTAACGGCACGCCGTGGCGCAAGTGTGCATCCATTTTCTACCGATATCACATCCCTAACGGGATGACAGCGCTTAAGCATCATTATCGAAAATCAAAATCAAAAATCGAAAATCAAAAATCAAAAACTGAAAACTGAAAACTTGATAATCCTTCACACTTGTTGCGCGCCTTGTTCTGCTGCAATCATCGAATGGCTGCTTTCTGCGGGTATCCGTCCGATATTGTTTTTCTATAATCCCAATATTTATCCTGCTTCCGAATATCATCGGCGCAAAGGGGAGGTTATTCGGTATGCTGCCGCTTTGGGCGTTGAATTTGTAGACGGCGATTGTGGCTACGATTTTTGGTTAGAACACGTGTCAGGTCTTGAGAACGAGCCTGAGCGGGGCGCCCGATGCCTGCAATGCTTCAAGATGCGGCTGCTGGCTACCGCCCGCTTAGCACACGACCGTGGTGTTCCACTTTTCGCTACCAGCTTGGCTGCGTCGCGCCATAAAAGTCTTGAACAGATTGCGCGGGCGGGTCATTGGGCGGCAACACAGTTCGACGGCGTAGAGTTCCGGGAAAAGAACTGGCGCAAGGGAGGCTTGAACGAACGCCGAATAGAACTCGTAAAACAATATGAATTTTATAACCAAAAATACTGCGGATGTGGGGTGCATTTCAAATTGTCGCGAATGTTAGGAGGAGATACACGGATTTGACGGATTACCTTCGGTGAGACCACTGCGTTAAGTTGAGCGGATTTACACAGATTTTTGAATATTTTTATCTCGTATGACGAGACATCAACACTTTTCTTTTACTCCTTCCCTCCAAAAAAAATCCGTGAACATCAGTTTTATCTGCCCAATCCGTGTATCCCCAGAAATTTAAACAAAAACGACAATTTGCAATGCACCCGCGGATGTGGGGTAGGGCGCTAACTACCGGTACAGACAAACATCGGATATTACCGGTTGAGCGCTTATTGTTACTCGTTGCCTGTTGTTGGTTCAAGCAATCTGACGACCTCTTCCTTTAGTTTGGGAAGGTGATTAATTACAATACTCCAGACAGTTTCATTATCAACGCTATCATAAGCATGAATGACTCGATTGCGCAAACTTACAATTTTTCGGGCATTGCTAATAGGAAAATCGGTCTCAATTTTAAGAATATTGCCGACAGCCTCGCCAATAATTTCCAATTCGCGTTCTACGGCTCGGCGCAATTGCTTGTTTGCCAGATAAATATTGAAATTACGCAGTTCGCCCAAATATTCATATATTGAATCAATTGAGGTCTGAATATCAAACAAGTATTTTTGAATTTCAAGTTGCATAGATTAACTGTTTTGATTGTTCAACACTACGGATAAAATAGGGATTAGCCAATGTTTTTTCGGTTACTAAATCTACATTTCTGTCGAAAAGAGTCTCGAGTTCAAACATCAGGTCAAAATAATTGTCGGCATACTCTTCCAAAGCCACATCATTGCGAAATGATATAAGGAAGTCAATATCACTGGTTTCGTTAAAGAAATCAGTTGCTGCCGAACCAAACAAATACATCGATGCAACACAGTATTTATCGCAAAGTAACGCTATTTGCGGTAATTTGTCTGTTATTATATTTTTCATCACCATCTTTTTAGAAATTTTCCGCAAAGATAACATTTATTTATCAGAATCACCCAAATTTTATTTGAACATGTAAAAAAAATACGACCTGTCAAGATTACAGTGCAAAATAGGAAAATTTACTACCAAACCACCATCTTCGACGACTGCATGACCACTTGTCCGGCGTCTGTTTTCAATATTATCCGATAAGGATATGTTCCGGCTATCACTCGGTTTCCGTTTGCGTCGTTTCCGTCCCATTCAAAATCGCCTGAGGTGAAGCCCTCCGAAATATACGGCTGTTTCATGGAGCGCAGCAGGCGTCCCGACAAGTCGAAAATCTGCAGTTCTACCTCTATCTGCGTATCGGGCATGTTGAACTCGAAATATATCTGTGTGCGCTCAGTAAACGGATTGGGGTAATTGTAGAGTTTGTCTATTTGCAGCGTCGTCCTCCGTGCCACGCGAAAGCGGATGCTCTTGTGCGACGGGTTGTTTTCCAAGTTCCATGCCGTAAACCACAGTTCGTAGTTTCCTTCGGGCAGGTTGTCAAACCGGTAGTTCACAACGCCTTTGTTGTGATAGCCCAATTGCGCTTCGTAGTTCCTGTTGAGCACATACACCTTGGAGGGGTTGCCGCTCAAAATGGCAGTAATATCGTGTCCTATGCTTTCGTCGGAGGTATTTATTCCGGTTTCGTCCTGCAAGAATGCTATCAGTACGGGGTTTTGGTCTGTTACGCCGCCGTCGCGAAAGAACGTGTCGTTCATGAACAGGCTTATTTGTGGACCTCCCTCGTAGTCGGTTCCGGGCACAGAGCCGCCCACCGTTATCTCTAACGCGCCCGCAGCCGAACGCCCATCCTCCGAAACAGCAAAATATGTTATCCTGCCCAAACCAAACTTATAATTAATATTGCGCGGCACTAAAAACGTCAGCTCAAACTCTCCTTTATTTACGTTGGTTTTGCCTCTAAATAATGTAGATGTTTGCGTGAAGAACGTTAACGGCGTACCGTTGGCGCTGTGGTTTACGGTTTGGCGTTGGTGAGGCTTGTCGAAAAGCGAAAAATGCAGAATACCGTCAAAATCATCAAGCAAAATGCCGTCGTCTCCGGTGATGACGCCCTTTACGGTGACAAGACTATTCGCCTTCATCGTATCTAACGGCTGGGTGACGGGTTTTTCGTTTATCGAAACCGTCTGCACAAAATTTTCGGGAATAGCCGTATTGAGCGCCGGATTACCTAACAATACAAAACACAATTTATTTACTCTCTCCTGTTCGGTAGAGTTCCGCGTGGCGTTCTTTGCGCGTCGCATTATATCGCCCAGACGGTGATGCTCGTCGTCATCGTCGCTGCGGGTAAACATTTCTTGAAAAAAATTACGGTTAAAATCGTAGTTCTGTGGCGAATAGACCAATCGGGAACTCGAAATCACCGCTATACTGCCGCCATTGGCGTTGAGTACCATATTTTCGCTGCCGGAAACTGTTCCGATGTCAAAACGTGCAAAATCGCAGGTTGCAGCTACAAATATCGGAAATATCTTGTTGTTCCACAGCGGAAGACTTGTGTTGTTTATCACCCGTCCCGACGAAAGTCCCGAAGTGTTGCCGTGTCCGATGTAGTTTACTAACAGGCTGCCGCTGTTTATAAGGGTCATCAGTTGTTGTTCTAATTCCGGATAGCGGTGTCCATCGGGAGTTGCTTGACGCGGGAACGCTGCCATATACAGTTTTTCAACGGCATATTGCGGATGATTGTTGTTCATATATACCGCAAGCCGTTCCGTATCTCTTGTATGCAGGTTATGGTCGCCGTCTTCGGCAAGCAAGCCGATAATATTTTGCCAGTCGCCCGTCAGTTTACTGTCCATGTAGCGACGCGTCTTTGCCACGACGTCTCTTGCTTGTTGCGCCGTGCGCACCGGTATACGCCCCACGCCGATAGCAAGTTGTCCCGTTCCTATTGGCTCGTCATCGCCCAGAATACCGAAATAATCATCGGAAACATAAGAACTTGTGGCGTTCCATGAATGTTCAGACTGATAGGTCACAATAAAATTATGGTTTACGCCCGGGCTTATTTGGTTCGACTTGTTGTCATAGGAGCCGGCGCCCATCAGTAGCAAATATTTGAGCTTCACCGTCGAGGGTTTTTCATACAGCAGTTTCATAAAATTACGTATAGCCGCCGGGTCTTGCATTCCCGACGAAAACTCGTTGTATACCTGTTCGGATGTAACCACTGCCACCGCCAACCGGTCTCTGTCGCGATGCAGGGCAGCCAACTCATTCGAGGCTTCTAAAAAATTTGGATGCGTAACAATCACCATATCAACATTTTCTATGCTGTGAAGGTCTTGATTTTCACTGCGGCGGTTTCGTTCGGGGAAGTTTGGTCTCAGCAAACCGGTAGAAATGTTGAAGGCAACAAATTCGCGGAGTTCGTCGGTGGCAGCCGAAAAAGACAGTGTAGAGCCTGAAAGAGACGTATTCATGCGTCTAACGTTGTGTATATCAGTGATATCCCAAACATGAATATTTGAATTGCCGCCTGTTATTTGAAAGTTTGCAGTTTGCTGGTTGCCAACCGATTGTGTGTCTCTGAAAAAAAGCTGCGAGGTAGACATGTTGAGCCTTCGTCGGGCGAATAATCTTATATAGTCCAACCATCCGCCCGAAAAATCTACGCCGTTCCTGTTAAATGTCAGTTCCACCGTCATGTTGTCTGATGCGGGATTGAACGTTGCGGTATTGAAATTTGTTGGCATAGCTTCATTTCCCGGAAAATTTACCGGCAACGGGTGCGCTGCAATTTGCAGGTCGTTGTATCTAACCTGAAGTTGCGCTGCCGACGAGCTTGTTCGCCCCATGAAACCGATATTCAGCCAAGCCGGCGCTCCGGTTTCTACGTCGGGCGCGGTGAACTGAAAACGCTGAACTAAATTTACGTCTGCAAAAAAATCTTCTCCATACCAGCGTCTACCCGACCTGAGCAGGTTTCTGGTTTCTTTTTCGTGAAACAGTCGCTCGTCAAAACTTGTCACTGTTTGCGCAGCGCTTGTGCTGGCGGGCGGGGTTTCCGCTGTTATTTTTTTTCCTCCGGCTTTTGAAGTTATATAATAATATGTATTCTTATCCCAAAGATGCACAAAATGTTCAAATGCCTGTTTATCATCGTCATAATGCCACACATACGGACCTTGCGCGTAGAAGACTATAAAGTCTCCGGCTTTGAAAACCCCGTCGCTTGTGTGCATCCAAACGGGTATTTCCTGCAAGTCGGTAACTGAATTTTCCTTAGCCCTTTCGGGCAACATGGCGCCTCCCGAGCCGTATATACGCACATTTGCCGGGTCGGGAATACCTAAACTGACTAACTCAGAATACGTTATACGATATATTCCGTGGCGGTCTACCGATATTTTGTACCAGTCGCCCGAAGCCATTACCGACGATTGAGCGTGACCGGATAAACAAAAA
>Ga0099364_10006042_pt1 | contig 17735 bp, 12 predicted proteins | sample TergutTh196P3_FD_73070 | JGI IMG/M metagenome (GOLD analysis project Ga0099364, IMG submission 73070) | Microcerotermes parvus P3 segment gut microbial communities from Pointe-Noire, Republic of the Congo - Th196 P3 | ecosystem: Host-associated > Arthropoda: Insects > Digestive system > Gut ...
TTCCTTTTTGTTTATTTAATGGTGCCGCAGACGCCCGGGGGCGGGGGGTCGGCAGGGGGCGGGGGTCTATGTCCGCGACAACGCAGTGAATCGCAGGCCCGCCACACAAACCTATCATCTCTTACTACCTCGACATGAACCTTTCCCCTTGGCGACTTATAGGTTCGTTATACATTAAAAGTCTTCCCGCATAATGGGTTCTTCTATCTACAAAATCTTTATGACGAGAGAGTTAAGCTTGAACAAGTGCAAACGCGGGTCGTGCGATTCATCTGTGGTGGCGCAGACATAGACCCCCGCCCCCTGCCGACCCACCGCCCCCGGTCGTCCGTAAAAAACACCGGGTTCCTGCGGGATTGCGGACGCGCAATGCGCGCCCCTACAACCCTACAAAAAGTACTGCTTGATTTCCGCGGCGATTTCCCGCCTAATCCCCTCAGCCTCCTGCAAACTCTGCCCGACTGTAGTGTAATAAATCTTAATCTTAGGCTCGGTTCCGGACGGGCGCACGACCAACGAACCGCCACCCTCAAGGTCGAAGAATACCATGTTGGTTTTGGGCAGGGGAATTGCGGACTCTTGATTCGTCAGCAGGTTCAGGCGGGTCTGCGCGCCGAAATCGCTGTAGGTAATTACCCGCATACCCGCAATTTCTCGTGGGTAATTGTCACGAAGCTGTTGCATTATTCTGCCCATTTTCTCCATGCCGCTTGCACCCTCAAAGGCGATATTATCGACAGTGTTGTAAAAAACTCCGTATTTTTCGTACATTTTTGCGCGGGCTTGAATGAGGCTTACACCTTTTGAGCGGTAGAACGCCGCCATCTCGCATATCAGCATTGACGCGACTACCGCGTCTTTATCGCGGCAGTAATTCCCCGCCAAGTAGCCGTAACTTTCTTCAAAGGCAAAAATGAAACGGTCTTCTTCACCCTTGTCTTCAAGTATGGAAATCTGCTCGCCTATATGCTTGAATCCGGTGAGTACATTGACCAATTCCACGCCATACTCGGCGCAGATTTTGTCGGTCAGTGTAGTGGACACAACCGATTTCACCGACACCGGCTTGTCGGGCATTGTGCCGAGCGCAATCCGCTCACGCGCTATGTATTCAAGCAACATTACGCCGACTTCGTTACCCGTGAAAAGCTCATACTCGCCATTGTCGTCAATGACGGCAATCCCAACGCGGTCACAGTCGGGGTCGGTTGCAAGGAGCAGGTCGGGCTTTTGTTTTGCACACAGCTGCAACCCGCGCTCCAACGCCTCCTTAAACTCGGGGTTGGGGTAGGGGCAGGTCGGGAAATTGCCGTCGGGGAGTTCCTGCTCGGGGACAACCGTGACGTCTGTAATGCCGATGTCTGCAAGGATTCTGCGTACCGGCTTGTTCCCTGCGCCATTCAAAGGCGTGTAGACGACTTTCAGCCCTGCATCACGGCAGATGTCCGCATGAATCGACTGCTTTTTCACTTGCTCGTAATAACCCTCGACCAAGCTATCGTCAATATAGCTGATTACACCGCTGTTCAAGGCCTCGGCAAAGTCGATGCTCTCGATGTCCTCGAAAATATCCAACGCCATGCTCTTTTCAAGTACAATATCGGCGGCATCCGACGAGAGTTGGCTTCCGTCCGCGCCATAAGCTTTGTAGCCGTTGAATTTCGCGGGGTTGTGGCTCGCGGTCATGTTGATTCCCGCGTCGCACTTCAGCTCACGCACGGCATAGCTCAACACCGGAGTCGGCATTAACTCCTTGAAAATGTATACCTTTACCCCCGCCGCCGCCAGTACTTCCGCGGCCTTTTCCGAGAAATAATCCGACTTAATCCTGCTGTCGTAACAGATTGCAACAGCGGGATTTGCGGGATTCTTCTCCTTCACGTACAGGGCAAGCCCTTGGGTCGCCCTACGTACAGTATAGTAATTCATGCGGTTCGGGCCCGCCCCGATAATCCCGCGCAGCCCCGCCGTCCCGAATTCCAACTCACGATAGAAACGGTCTAAGATAGCCTCGTCGTCGCCCTTGATTGCCGCGAGTTCCACGGGCAAATCGGGGTCGGAGACGGCTTTTTCAAGCCATAATTCGTAGTTTGCGTTAAGTTGCTCTTTATTCATGGTTTTTACCCCCTTTTAGTTACTCTTATTATATAATACCAAAAATTGGTAGAAAATGCAAGGGGAAATTTCAATTCGCCTTAACCCAATACTTCTTATCCAAACTCCGATACTGCACCGCCCGCGCAATATGCCGCTTTTCGATTGTTTCCGAGGCCGCCAAGTCCGCAATAGTCCTCGCCACTTTCAGAATCCTGTCGTACGCCCGCGCCGACAAGCCCAATTTATCGAAGGCATTCTTGAGGGTCTGGGTCGCGTCGGGGGTAAGCGCGCAGATTTCGCGGAGCATTCCCGCGGGAATGTCGGCGTTGGACTTAATCGCCGTGCCGCTGTAACGCCGCGTTTGAATCTCACGGGCCGCCTCGACCCTTTTCAGCACCGCCGCCGACGGCTCGCCCTTCGCCTTGTCGGAGATTTCGGTGTAGCTTACGGGGGCGGCTTCGATTTGAATGTCGATGCGGTCGAGCACAGGCTGGCTGATTTTGCCGAGATAATTCGTCACTTGCCGCTCGTTGCAGGAACAGCGTTTCGTCGGGTGTCCGTAATTGCCGCAGGGACAAGGGTTCATGGCGGCGACCAACATTATTTTGCAGGGGTAATTCGCCTTGCCGCCCGCACGAGTTATGTGTATCTCGCCGTTCTCCAAAGGTTGGCGCAGAGTTTCAAGGGTTTTGCGGTCGAATTCGGGCAGTTCGTCCAAGAACAGCACGCCGTTATGCGCCAACGAAATTTCGCCCGGCATGGGGATACTGCCGCCGCCTATCAGCCCAATTGCCGAGGCGGTATGCGAGACGTTCCTGAACGGCCGAGTTGTCACCAACGGATTTTTCGCGTCCAAAATCCCCGCCACCGAGTGAATCTGGGTAGTCTCCAAACTTTCCCCAAAACTCATCTGCGGCAAAATCGACGGAAGCCTTTTGGACAACATGCTTTTGCCTGTCCCGGGCGTGCCGATTATCAAGATATTGTGGAATCCCGCCGCCGCAACTTCGAGCGCGTTCTTGACATTTTCTTGACCTTTCACGTCTGCAAAGTCCAATGCCTCGCGGAAATCGTCGGCGGCGGGAACGTAGGTCTCGTGCGGCTCGATGGTCTTTAAGTTCATTAAATGATTCGCCAACTCGCGGATATTATTCACGCCGTAGACCGCCATGCCCTCGGTGACTGCGGCTTCCTTGGCATTCGCGGCGGGCAGAAAAATTTTCTTGATACCGTGTTCGCGGGCAGCAATCGTAAGTGTCAACGCGCCGTGAACCGGGTTCACGTCCCCCCCGAGAGAGACTTCCCCGAAGAAGGCGCAGTCGTCTATGTTAATTTTTATCAAGTCGTATGATGCAAGCACTGCCGTCAAAATCGTAAGGTCGTAGAGCGAGCCTGTTTTCCGAACCGAGGCGGGCGCGAGATTGACGACTGTATTGAACGGCTTTGTGCCGATTTCGGAATTTTTCAGTGCCGAACGGATTCGCATGCGGCTTTCCTGAACCGACGCGTCCGCCAAGCCGACAATTTCAAACGCGGGGACGTTGCCGGGCGTGGTGCTGATTTCCGCAGTGACCGGAAAGGCGTTCATGCCGTAAAGCCCCATGCCGTTAACCTTTGCAAACATTTTTCCTACCATGCCGCCCACACTTGCACAAACTTTTAAGTCATTTGCGGCATGGGGGCTTAACTTTCTATTATTATTAGCCGTGTGCATTTACGAGGTCGATATGCCTTATAACCACGGACGCGCAATGCGCGCCCCTACATTCCGAGGTTCGGCATTGTTATAGTTAATATTGTACAACTTTTGTCGGAATTTGTCAAGTGTGGTAATATTAACCAAATTTGAAGGCGAAACTTTGTGCAAAAAACCGCCCTTGTGCAACCCTTGTTATCTATGTTACAATTAGATAATACCAAAAAATATGAGGAGGCACGTAAAATGCAAAAAAGCACATACGGATATTTCGATGAGCAGAACAAGGAATATGTAATCACCTCGCCCAACACCCCCGCGCCGTGGGCGAATTATTTGGGTTCGCCGCTTTATGGCGCGATTATTTCCAACAACGCGGGGGGGTACAGCTTTGTGAAGTCCGGCGCGAACGGGCGGCTCTCGCGGTATCGCTTCAACGGCGCGCCGTTAGACCAGCCGGGGCGGTATATCTACCTGAAAGACGGCGACAACGGCGACTACTGGTCGGCCTCGTGGGCGCCGGTCTGCAAAGATTTAGGCGACTTCAAGTCCGAGTGCCGCCATGGTACGGCTTATACGAAAATTAAATCCGAGTATACAGGTATACAATCGGAGACGTTGTACTACGTGCCGCTTGATGCCGAATATGAAGTTTGGTGCTTGAAAGTTACCAACAACAGCGGCAAGGCGCGGAAGTTGTCGGTCACGGGCTACATAGAGTTCACCAACGACCCGAATTATGAGCAGGACCAGGTGAATTTGCAGTATACCCAGTATATCTCGCGGACTTATTTCCAAAATAATTTCATCAAGCAGGTCTACAACGAGAATTTCAACGACCCGACTAAAGAACGGTTCTTCGGGTTGGCGGGCGCGACTGCCGATAAGTATTGCGGCGACAGGGACAAGTTCCTCGGCAATTATAAAGGTTATCACAACCCTGCCGGTATTGCGGACGGGCTTCAAAACGACTTGAATTACAACGGAAACTCGTGCGGTGCTTTGCAGTCTGATATTACCTTGAATGACGGCGAGAGCAAGCAGTTTATTTACGTGGTAGGGCAGAAGCCCGAAAAAGAGGCCGCTGAATTAGTGGCGCGGTACGGCGATGTGAGCGTTGCCGAAGCGGAAGTTCAGAAACTTGTAAGCTATTGGCATGGCAAGCTCGGCAACTTGAAGGTCAAAACTCCCGACGACAATTTCAACAACATGCTCAACGTCTGGAACGCTTATCAGTGCTTTATTACGTTCATTTGGTCGCGGGCGGCTTCGTTTGCATACTGTGGCTTGAGAAACGGATTCGGTTATCGCGATACTGTGCAGGATATTCAGGGTATAATTCACCTCGCGCCTGATTGGGCGGCAGACCAGTTGCGGTTCATGTTGTCGGCACAGATGACGAATGGCGGCGGCTTGCCCCTTGTAAAATATAACCACAACCCCGGTTTTGAAAAAGGCCCGGGCGACCCCGATTACGACAAGGAAACAGGCCACCCAAGCTATCGCGCCGACGACGCGCTATGGCTGTTCCCGACCGTGTACAAATATATTACCGAGACGGGAAATACTGCGTTCCTTGACGAGGTAATCTCGTATGCGGACAATAACGAGAGCGGCTCTGTGTACCAACACTTGCAACGTGCAATAAAATTCTCAATGGACAACTTAGGCGGACACGGCATGCCGGCAGGGCTGCACGCAGACTGGAATGACTGCTTGCGGCTTGGTAAAAAGGGCGAGAGTACTTTTGTGGTGTTCCAGTTTGTGTACGCGATAAAACTTTTGCGCCTTTTTGCAGAATTCAAGAAAGACGATGCCTACATTGCCGAATTAGACGGAATAAGCGCGAAAATTAACCCCGTAATCGACGAATGTTGGAACCAAGACCGTTGGATTCGCGGCTATCGCGAGAATGGCGACGTCATCGGCAAGCGGGACGACCCCGAGGCCTCGATGTGGCTGAATCCGCAGTCGTGGGCGGTTATTTCGGGGTACTCGTCCGAGGAGCAGGCGAAGTTGTCGATGGACAGCGTTTACCGCGAGTTGAGCACGCCTTACGGTATCCAAGTAATGAACCCGCCATACGTTAAACACGCATTTGACGGGGCTTTGATGGTTGTGTTCAATAACTATGCAAAGGAGAACGCAGGGATTTTCTCTCACCCGCAAGGCTGGGCGATTTTGGCGGAGGCACTCATGGGCAGGGGCAATCGTGCTTTTGAGTACTGGCGCAACGCTTCTCCCGCGACTATGAACGACAACGCAGACCTGCGTGTAATCGAGCCGTACGCTCACGGGCAGTTCACCGAGGGCAAGGGCAGCCCGTTCGCAGGGCGTTCGCATAATCACTGGCTAACCGGCACGGCGTCTACTGTTATGGTGGCTTCGGTTGAAGGCATACTCGGCCTGCGCCCCGAAATCGGCGGGATTGAAATTAATCCGTCAATCCCCTCGGAGTGGAAAGAATTTGAAATGACGAAGATTTTCAGGGGCAAGGAACTGAACATTAAGGTTCGCAATCCCGACGGCAAGGAAAGCGGCGTGAAGTCGATTGCTGTTAATGGGGAGACTGTTGTGGGGTTGGTGATTAACGAGAGTGTACTTCGGGATAAGAATGATATTTTAGTAGAAATGTAAAGCATAATAGACGCCCCCGATTTTGGAATCGGGGGTGGTTTTTTTGTGGTTTTTAAGTTTCCACCGAACCATCACCATTATAAACCACGCTTGACGGAAGTTTTACATTCCCGATAATCTCGTTACCGTTTCTATCATACAAATACCTGCTTTTCCCCAAAAAGTAATCACCACAAAGGGCGGCTATATCTGTTAAAATTATTTCGGGCGTTGGATTGTTACTGCCCCACGACCAAACATTCCCTTGCAAATCAAGTATTGCCCCCCCTCTTACATCAGCAACGCCGTCCATAATTTTTACAGGCTCATCGCGGTTAATTTTAGTGCCGTCGCCAAGTTGCCCTCTTGCGTTTTCGCCCCGCCCCCATAAAACATTATCGGCGGTAATTATAAATATTGAATGACCATAGTTGTTAGTATAAATTTCAAGATTCCTAACATCGTCAAGGATTTTTTCAATATCTGTTGTTTCGTATCTGATATTCGCCCCAAAATTCTCGGATATTCTGCTTATGTTCCATGTCCAAAGGCTATTGTCACCTTTGATTACATAAATGTCCAAACTATAACTGAGGTATAAAGAAGTCTGTACAGCCTGTACATCACTCATTATTTTTGTTGGCTTTCCGTCAAAATATAAATCTTGAGGAGAAAAATAATTCGTATCCCAAGTCCATAATGAACCGTCTGATTTTATTGCATATCCCGCAACATCTAAACTAACAACATCATCTAAAAATTCCTCGGGCGCATATATTTTTTCTTTATTATGTTCTCCCCACCTATATAATTTTCTGTCGGTTGTGATTGCATAAGCGTAAGCTATTCCTATTGATTCCTTAACAGAATAAGCGTTTGCGACATTATCTAATATTTTTACAGGTTCATTTTTATTTACCCCGGTGCCGTCGCCGAGCTGTCCATAGTTATTGTTCCCCATTGCCCATAAGGAATTATCGTTTTTTATAAAGAACTGAGTACCCCCATAACTGTCGCTATTTTCAACTGAACGAACATCGCTTATAATAATGTCATCGAATGCGCCGCTATATGAGGAGTATCTACGGACGTTACCGCCATTGTCAATAAAATAATCATCTACTACCGTATTATTTACAACAACCAACGGCAAATTTAACAGAGGTTCGTCCGGGGGTGGGGGATTTGGAGTTTCGGTGTCGTCTGTGTTTGTGTCGCCGGGGTTTTCGTTGCCGGGATTGCTTGTACTGCTTCCGCGAGGGACCACGCCGCTGTTTCTGCTCGAACTGTTTCCGGAAGTGCCTTCGCCTCCCCCACCGCCACAAGCGGTTATACCGATAACCAACATTGCCGCCAACATAACGGCTAATATTCTTTTTGCCATGTAATAATTACCTTCCCTTCATATTTTTAATGCGATAACTGCATTATATTTTTATTATACTGCGATAATCGCATTATGTCAAGCCCTTTTAATGTTAAAATTTACAAAAAGGGGGGCTTACATATGAAACCGAGGGTCATTGAACCGGGCGATAAGAATATAGTCGGTGTAAAAGTGGCTGAAATCCGCAAAAAACGCAGAATCAAACAAAAGGATTTCTTAGCTCACTTGCAAGTTTTGGGCATGGATATTAGCGCAACGAGTCTATCTCGCCTTGAGGGACAACATAGGCTTGTGCAGGATTTTGAGGTTGTGCTGTTGGCTAAGGCGTTGGGGATAACGGTGGGGGAGTTGTTGGGTGGGTAGCTTGTGTGGGCGGTTTGGAACAAACCGCATGAAATAGCTACGCTATTTCACCCTCAATCATTATAATAAATAAAGGGTGATAAATTTGGCCAAAAAGGAATACGAAGACACTTTCCGCAAGGTCGGGCTGAAAATAGCCTATTACAGGCGGGTGCGCGGCTATACGCAGGAGACGTTTTCGGAGAAATTGGGGGTGTCGGTCTCATATTATTCGCAGATAGAGGCGGCGGGGTGCTATAAGCCTATATCCCTGCGGACACTCATCAAAATTGCCGATGAATTGGAGGTTGAGCCTTATAAATTACTTATGTTTGATTAAAAACAACAAAAACCCCTGCGATTTAACTAAATCACAGGGGTTTGCACATAATTATCAACAACCAACCCTAAAAGCAACATCAAACGCCTGCACACTATGCGTAAGCCCGCCCACGCTGATTATATCCACGCCCGTCTCGGCGATTTCGCGGACGTTCTCGAGCGTGACATTCCCGCTGGCCTCGAGGATTATGTCGGGGAAAAGGTCGGGGTGCTTTCGGGCAAGTTTCACCGCCTTTTTCATTTCGGTAACGCTCATATTATCGAGCATTATCAGCTTTATGCCCACCGCCATCGCCTCTTGCAACTCCTTCAAATCCCGCACTTCCACCTCGATATTCGCGGTGTGGGAAATTTTTGCGCGGAGCACTTTCACAGCCGCGGCAATCCCGCCGCACGCGTCTATGTGGTTGTTTTTGAGCATTGCGGAGTCGGAAAGATTGAAACGGTGATTAAAGCCGCCGCCGCAAGTCACCGCGTACTTTTGCAGTACTCGCAGGCCCGGCAAAGTCTTGCGAGTATCGGCGATTCGCGCATTTGTACCACTTACAGAATCGGCAAAAAGGCGGGTTCTGCTTGCAATTCCGCTCATGTGGCAGAGCAGATTCAGCGCGGTTCGCTCGGCCTTTAGCAAGGTGCCGGTTTTCGCGGTCACTTCGGCGAGTTTGTCGCCGTTTTTTATTTTGTCACCGTCCTTGAAATATTTTTTGACGGTAATATTTTCACCACTTTCGATAGTATCAATCAATTCAAAAACACGGCAAGCAACGTCAATCCCCGCGAGAATCCCGCTGTCCTTCGCCAAGAAAAACCCGGTCGTGACTTGGCTTTCCGGGATTAGCAAGTCGGTCGCCGTGTCGATGTAAGTCAGGTCTTCACGGAGCGCGGTGTTGATTATTTTGTCGATGTGGAATTGTGGAATCTTCATGATTTTAGTCCTGCCTTTTCTGTTGTGAAATGTAGGGACGACCGCGGTGGGTCGGCAGGGGGAAGGGGGTCTATGTCCGCGCCGAGTGCGGTTTCGCCAGCCCGCCACACAGGCTGTTCAGACCCCACTTTCTCGATTGCAACCTTACAAGTTCACGACTTGACGGGTTTCATCTAATTAAATAGTCTGCACTCGAATAAGGGTTTGTGCTACTTACTAACGGTTCGGCTCGAGAAAGTTAAGCTTTATCAATTGCAAAAAGCGGGCCTGCGACACCGCACTCGGCGCGGACATAGACCCCCTTCCCCCTGCCGACCCGCCGCCCCCGGTCGTCCCTACGATAAAATTAAATATGCAGTAGTTGCCAATGCCTTTGTCTCGATTAATTCGGGGGTGAGAACGAGATTTTCCGATTCGAGAAGTTGTTTAATTTCCGCAATTCGCGGTAGGTTTTTGCGGATTTCGGCGTAGTCGGGGGTGATGAAATATGCGCGTTGCATTATGTTGCGGAGTTCCGTGCGAATCGGCGCGTAGTCTATGTTGGTGGGGGTTGCACCGGGTGGGATTTTCAGCTGTATTTCTGCGGAAAAATTGCGGGGTGCATTTGCGTTTATGTGCGTGGCGGCGCGGCGTGAAAATACCAACGCCTCGAGCAGGGAGTTGCTTGCGAGCCTGTTATTCCCGTGGACGCCCGTGCAGGAGCACTCGCCCGCCGCGTACAGCCCCGACACCGCCGTCTCGCCATTGCCGCCCGTTTCAATCCCCCCCATAATGTAGTGCTGGCAGGGGTAAATCGGCACAGGTTCTTGTGTCATGTCGATGTTGCAGGTCAGCAGTTTTGCGTGAATTTGCGGGAAACGGCTTTGGATATACTCGCCGTTTTTGTGCCGTAGGTCGAGGAAAAATTCGGCACTGCCTGTCCGATTTTGCTCGGCCAAAATGCTCCGCGAAACGACGTCACGCGGGGCCAATTCAAGGCGGGCGTCGTAGTTTTGCATAAAGCGTTCGCCGTTGCAATTGAGCAGATACGCCCCCTCGCCGCGGACTGCCTCCGAAATTAAAAACCGCTCACTTTGAAAATCGTTCGCGTTTGCAAACGCCGTCGGGTGGAATTGCACGAGTGATAAATCTTTGATTACCGCGCCGATTTTATGGGCGAAATAAATCCCGTCGCCTGTTGCCGAGGGGCTGTTGGTGGTGTAGTTGTAAACCCCGCCAATGCCGCCCGTTGCGAGTATGCAGGTCGGCGAAATGTAGCAGTTGTTGTTAATATTCAGGGTGAAAAAGCCGTCGAGTTTTTCCAAGTTCAGCAGGTGTGCATTTTCGAGCAAGGTAATGTTACTACGCTCGCGAACCCGCTTTACGAGCGTGTTCGTGACCTCGCTACCTGTGCTGTCGCGGTGAAAAACGATGCGCTTTTTTGAATGGCCGCCTTCGAGTGCAAGGGCGAGATTGCCGCTTTTATCCCTATCAAAATCCACGCCGAGACCTACCAAGTTCTCGATTTCCGCACGGCTTTGCTCAACCATTATCGTCAAATTTTGCAGGTTGTTTTGATTGCCGCCCGCTTTGAGCGTATCGCTTATGAAGGTCTCACAGCTGTCGTTTTCAGTATCGATGACGGCGGAAATGCCGCCCTGTGCAAGCGACGAATTGCTGACGGCGACTTCGCCTTTCGAGAGCACCAAAACCCTGAACGCGGCATCAAGATGCAAAGCCGCGTACAACCCCGCAACCCCCGAGCCGACTATAATTATATCGTAGTTTTTATACATAATAACCCACTTTTGATAATTGACAATTGATAATGGACAATTGACAATTGTTGTGTCGCCTTTGGCGACGGTTTTAGACTTTAATAGGTGTGAATAAACTGATTGCGAGTTCTAAATTATTCAATCGGAAAACGTCGCGGAGCGACTCCACAATTGTCCATTGTCCATTGTCCATTGTCAATTGTTCATCGTCCATTGTCAATTGTCCATCGTCAATTCCGTCGCTCCGTGTTCTCGCACGCTCAATACGTAGCATGAGCCTACTCCGAAAATCCTTTCGAGTGCGAATTTGAACTCTTTGAGCATTGTGTGCGGGACGAAGGCTTGCACTGTCCCTGCGAATCCGCCGCCGTGTACCCTGCACGCGCCCTTGCCCTCCAAGGCATCCTCGGCGGCATTGAGTGCGACTGCAATCGGCTGGCATTTCACGTCGCCTGTCGAGTAGATATTTTGCAGATACTTGAACGAGCTGTCGCCCGATTGCCTAATATAGGTCAAAAAATGCTCGAAATCGCTACTTTCAAGGGCATGTACAAGCTTGTCTACCCTGTCGTTTTCCTCGTAGAAGTGCAGGGCGCGCAGCAGTGCGCGGTCGCCGTAGGTCTTGCGTAGAACATTGGTGTTCAGGACTATGTCCTTGCGGGAAATTTTCCGTAGGCAGTCCACCCCGAAAAACGACGCGACGTCCCGCATTTCCGCGGTAATCGCGGCGTATTCGTCGGTCATGCCGCAGTGGTCGCTGCCGGTGTTGATAATGCACAGGTCATGCCCGAAGTCGTTGATTCCCGCGTTGACTTTGTTGATAATCGGCGAGCCTTCGTCGATGAAGTCAATGGCGATAAAGCCGCCGGTTGCACACGCCATCTGGTCTAACAGGCCGCTTGGCTTACCGAAAAAGTCATTCTCGGCTTTTTGTGAAATTTTGGCAATGCGCGAGGTCTCGACCTTGCCATTATTATAAAGTGCCGACAAAATAATCCCAATCATGACCTCAAACGCCGCCGACGACGACATTCCCGAGCCGAGCAGGACGTCCGAGGTGGTGTAGGCTTTGAAGCCGCCGACCTTGTACCCCGACTTGACAAACCCCGCCGCAACCCCGCGTATCAGGGCCTCGGAGGTGCCTTTCTCGTGCGGCACAGGCTCCAAATAATCCAGCATGACGTGATTTTCGTCAAAGCCCTCGGATTTTATCACGATTTTGCCGATTTCAATCGGCTCAACGACCGCGATTATGTCAAGGCTCAAGCTCGCCGCCAAGACTTTGCCGCGGTTGTGGTCGGTGTGGTTGCCGCTGATTTCGGTGCGGCCCGGCACTGAAAAGAACCGCATGTTTTCCATGGCGGAGTCGCCGAAATGTTTCCTGTAGTCGGCGATGGCTTGCTCGAAACGTGCGCGTTTCGCCTCGATTTCTACGGCGGGGTAGAGGTCTTCGGGTTTAAGGGTTGGGTTTTGCATGGTTTTTGTTCCTTTCGGGGTTTTTGATTGTGAAAATTTTTTCAATGTTTCCGAATTTTCCTGTTGCCTGTAGGTTTTTTCAGTGTAGGGGCGAACTGCGTTCGCCCGTGGTTTATCGGCGGTTGCGAAAATTTTTGCAGTGCTACATTCAATGGCGTTTTTCTGTAGGGTCGGGCTTCCATGCCCGACCGTGGGTTTTCGTTGGTTGTGGGGGATTTGCGGACGGGCATGGAAGCCCGTCCCTACATTCGATGGCGTTTTTCTGTGGTCGGAAATTTTTGCAGTGCGGACGCGCAATGCGCGCCCCTACATTCGATGGCGTTTTTCTGTGGTTGGAAATTTTTGCAGTGCGGACGCGCAATGCGCGCCCCTACATTAATTGTCCATTATCCATTGTCAATTGTCAATTGTCCGTCATTCTTTCTCGGTATAAAACATATTATACTTCTTATCCTTATGCGCCCGCACCGACAGCACTAAGCCTATTGCCATGAAATGGCTTAGGACTGCGCTGCCGCCTGCGCTGAAGAAGGGCAGTGTCTGGCCGATTACGGGGAAGACCGCCAAGCACATGCCTACATTTATAATAGTATTGTAGAAAATCATCGAGAAAACCCCCACGCAGAGATATTTGCCGAGGGTGTCCTTGGCGATAAGGCAGATTCCGAGTACCCGAAAAAGAATTAATGCAATAATTAACAACGCCCCTGCACACCCGACGAACCCGAGTACCATGCCAATATACGTGAAAATAAAGTCGGTGTGGAATGCGGGGACATAGATATACTCGCCGCCCGATAAGCCGTTGCCGGTCAGCCCGCCCGAACCGAGCGCCATGAGGCTTCGGTATTGCTGATTGAAGAAGTTGAGAATCTGCGCCTCGCGGATTTCTTCGTTGATGATTACCAAGATTCGCAGGCGGTGATACTCTTTGAAGATGTAATTCCAGACAATGTATGCAACAACGGGGATAAGCGCGGCGATAACCGCCACGTACCGCCACCACAGCCCCGCAATGAACAGCAGGGTCAGCACCATCAGAATCAGCACCAAAGTCGTCCCGAAGTCGCCCCGTGAGAGCACCAACGCCATTGGGGTTACAGCATGCAGGAAAAGCAGTGCCAAGTGCGGGATTTGATTCATGCGCTTGCCTATTTTGGCTAAGTGAGTGGAGAAAGTTACGACAAAGAAGACCTTGACGAACTCCGACGGCTGAATGGCGGTGAAGCCAATATTAAGCCAGTTAATCTCCTCGCTGCCCGCCGCCTGCATACCGAGCGGCGTGAACAGCAGACCCATCAGAATTAACCCCGCCGCCGCCGAGACGTACCAAAACTTGGCGATATACTTGTAGTTTATCGCCATTATCACAAGCGCGGCGATTATCCCCACCACCGTCACCGCCAACTGCATAAGATAATGCCGCGACGTCACAAACGGGGTCACATTGTTCTGCACCATGCCGTAAAGCATCAGCGAGCTGTACAGGCAAGCCGCAACGCACAGCAAAATAAGCAGCTTGTCGGGCCGCTTAAAGTATTCAAGTGAAAGGCCGATAATTCGTTTTATATGTGTCATAAAACTATTATAACTGATTGTTGGTAAAATTGCAAGCAATTTTACCAAGTAATAAGGAATAATGAATAAGGAATAATTGTGGAGTCGCTCCGCGACGGTTTTCCGATTGAATAATCCACCACTCGCAATCAGATTATTCACGCCTATCAAGGTCTAAAACCGTCGCGAAGCGACACCACAATTATTCATTATTCCTTATTCATTATTAATTGTCGCGGAGGGTGCGGCGAACAAATTCCCCTGCGCGTATTTAACCCCATATTTCTTAGCATTATTAAGCTGTTCGGGGTTTTCGATGCGTTTTACGCAGATGCCGTGTTCTAAGGAGGTAGCCAGTTTCGAGACCGCGTTTACCCAGATTTCGTCGAACTCGCTGAATACGTTTGTGAACAGGCTGAAATCTATCTTGACCATGTCCACGTAGGAGTGGCGGAGCAGGCGCAGGCCGCCGAAGTCCGAGCCGAAGCTGTCTATGATTAGCTTTGTGCCGCTGTCACGGAGCTTTTTGAGTATCGGGAGGATTCCTGTGAGATTGTCCGCGAAGACCCGCTCGGGAATTTCGAGCAGGAGTGACCCCGCGCCAAGCCCCGACTGCTCCAACGCATCACGCACCATGCCGATTACCGAACCCGAGCGCAATACACGCGGCGTTACGTTCACACTGACCGCGAAATCAGGCCGCGTCTCCTGCATTTGTTTGCAGAAGATACAGGCGTTCCTCATGACCCACTTGTCTATTTCTATGTCTAAGCCCATGTTTTCGGCAAGTTGGATTAATTTTTCGGTGGGTAAATCTTCACGGCTGATTAAGGCTTCGTAGCAGACGAAAGGCGCTTCTTCGGCGGGGTCAACGGGGGTTATGGGTTGGTATTTAATTGTGAAGTCCCGCATGTTGTTGATGATTGCGTTGCGTAAATTGCGGGCGTGTTCGTAGTTTATGTCGGCCTCGGCTTTGAACTCGTCGGTGTAAAAGGCGTAGCTGTTTGTGCCATATTCGGTCGCTTTGTACAATGCCAAGGCGGCGGCGCGGTAAATGGCGTCGGCGCAGTTTTGCCGCTGTTCTATATCAATGTACGCAGAATCGGGCATGGGCCTAATCCCTGCGCCTATAGAATTTAGGCACTGCCCGCTTTGGCCGTTCGGGTAAATAGTCACGCCGATACCGGCGTCTAAGTAATGCTCGCCGTCGGCTTGCTTCCACGGTTTTTTGAACCTGTTAATTAAATTCTCGACCAATTCTTTAGCGGCGACTTCGTCCGCGCCCCGCCACAGAAACATCAGCGCAGTACCCGAAAAACGGTACACAGTCAGGCTTTGAACCGGCAAATCTGCAATATGTTTTGCAACGTCACGGAGCATACTGTCGGTGTATTCGTGGCCGAAAAGCTCGTTGAAAGTATGCAGGTTGGTGATTTTGACGGTTGCCGCCGCGCCCGTACCCCCGCTCTGCAACTCGGTTTCAAGCTCTTTGTCCAACATTGCGCGGTTCGGAATGTGCAGAATCGGGTCGTTGAAGGCCAAGTGCTTGAGTTTCTCGTCCGACTCCTTGATTTTCTCGTCCGCCTTTTTTTGCATGAGTAACGCGGCGGTAATCTGCGAAACACTGCGTAGAATCTTGCTCTCGGGGGCGGTCGGGACTCTGCCGAGGACCAACGGCGCGAAGGTGATTATGCCGAATCGGACACCGTCGCCTATGAGATTGGCGACTGTACAATTATCGGGCATGAAAACCCCCGACGGATTCTCGCCCGATGGCGGCAGGTACATGTCGGTGTATTCTAAGCGTTCTTGGATTTTCGCGATTTCGGAGTAGGCGTAGTCGGGCTTTGCGGAGTCGGGAGATTTCGGCGACTTCCACTCGTAAATCAGCTTGACGGATTTCTCGTCGGGTGCATCTTCGTAGACACAAATGCGCCGCATGCTCATGTATTCCCCGACCAATTTGAAGACTGCCGCCAAAGCCTCGGCAGAACCTTTGCGCTCGAGGATTAGGTTGTAGACGTTGTTTACAAGGATTTGCTGTTCGATATGTTCGCTCAAAAGCTTATTAGCCCGGTCTGAATTATAGGTCTCGTTGTAGAGCAGGGCGAAGGAGTTGGCGATTTGCGAGATTGCCTGTAATAAAATAAGGTGCAAGTGCTTACACTCGTCGAGCAATTCCTGCGTGGGGGCGGCGATTGTCCAGTGTGCGGCGACGATTCTGCTGATTCTGATTTCGCTTTTTTCCACATGGACAAAATTTTTGGCTTTGTCGGGGGTAATAGGCGCACAAATAATTTTATCCTCATCGTCATAAATCGCCGAGAACAGGCCGCGGTCGATGAACGGCTGTTGAATCTGCTCTAAGTATTTGGGGTCTAAAACGTCGGTGAGGAGCAGCTTTCGGTTGATGGCGCGGGACATTTTCTCGTCTTCCTTGCGCCGGAATTCGAGCAGGGCGGGGTCGTCATTTATCGTGTCGGTGTAGGTCGTCACGTCCAAAAGTATGCCGTCAAGGTAGACCTTGCCGAAAGTTTCCTTGGCCCGCTCACACCTTATAAGGAACCAGTTCCACCCCGCGGCGTCCCCGCCTGTGCTGATTCGGGCGTGGGCGTGCAGGATATTTTCGGGGCTTTTGAAGACGTCGTCCAATTGCGCGATAAAATTCGGCAGGTCTTCCGACGAAATCATGTCCCGCAGTAAAAGTTTGCGGTTTTTGCGCCCGTGAAAACTGTCCCCGTAAATTGTAACAGGGAAATCTTTTGTCAAATCTATGCGGATTTTGGCGTATTTAAGCGGAGAAATAAGGTTTTGAATAGTTTCCAATCTACTTTCCATATGTGAATTGTCACCCTTTCGCAATTACTTGTATACAATAATAACATATTTATTTGACAATTGCAATAGATTTTGGTGAAAATAGTCAATTTACACAGAAATACACATATTATATATGGAAAATGCCAAATACTATGTCTATATTGACGAACGGCAAATTAGAGTATATGCACAAACAAACCACTTTAGAATTGTGCAATATGCCGAAAATGCAAAAAATATAAAAAATTTGCGAAAAAAGTATTGACAAAGGCAGAATTCGGTGATATACTGGTAAAGCTGTCGCTTGCGGCGGCGTTTTAATCGGAAAGTTAATCTGGCAAATTTTGTCGCGAAACCGGAGAGGTTTGCGAGACAAATTTTGCAGGAGCAAACCGAGTAGCTCCCGTTAGGGAGATACATTGTACCTTGAAAATTGAACAATAACTGAACTATGAACCTGAAAATTCCAGTGGTTCTGTAAAAAGAATTACTAAAAAAATAATTTCGGATAAGCAAACTAATTTTCGCAATTTTCAAAAAATTGTAACAAGTTAGCGTTTATTTGAGCAACAAGGTAATTTCGCGAAATGGGTGGGGGGTGACTTCTGCCGTAAAAATTCGCGTGATTATACAAACTTCAAAGAGTTTGATCCTGGCTCAGGACGAACGCTGGCGGCGCGCCTAACACATGCAAGTCGAACGGAGACGTGCGGAACCCTG
>Ga0099364_10006043_pt1 | contig 17735 bp, 12 predicted proteins | sample TergutTh196P3_FD_73070 | JGI IMG/M metagenome (GOLD analysis project Ga0099364, IMG submission 73070) | Microcerotermes parvus P3 segment gut microbial communities from Pointe-Noire, Republic of the Congo - Th196 P3 | ecosystem: Host-associated > Arthropoda: Insects > Digestive system > Gut ...
ACGTGGGGTGTGGTCGGGGCTTCCGTGGTGGGGTTGGGGGGTCGACCGCCAGACCCCGCGACAGAAGTCTCGAATCGACGGTCGGGGTTGTGGCCACACACCGCCAGCTCAGCCGCCGGCGGTGATCGTCAGCAGCAGGTCGGTGGCCTCGGGTTCGCCGACCGTGATCCGCACACCCTCGCCGGCGAACGGGCGGACGACCAGGCCTGCCGCGGCGCAGCGGTCGGTGAAGGCCGCGGTGCGGTCGCCCAGGGGCAGCCACACGAAGTTGGCTTGGGTATCGGGTACCGTCCAGCCCTGAGTGTGCAGGGCGTCCACCAGGCGGGTGCGTTCGGCGACCACCCGGTCCACCCGGCGCGTCAGCTCGGCGGTGGACTGCAGCGACGCCAGCGCTGCGCGCTGGGCCAGGCTGGAGACCTCGAACGGGGTCACCGTCTTGCGGACCGCCGCGGCCAGCCGAGCCCGGGCCACGGCGTAGCCGACCCGCAGCCCGGCCAGCCCGTACGCCTTGGAGAAGGTGCGCAGCAGCACGACGTTCGGGTGCGCGGCCAGCAGCGCCACCCCGTCGACGGCCTGCGGGTCGCGCACGAACTCCAGGTAGGCCTCGTCGTACAGCACGACGACATCGTCGGGCACGGCGGCCAGCAGCGTCTCGAGCTCGGCGGCGTGGACCGCCGGGCCGGTCGGGTTGTTCGGGCTGCACACCATGACCATCCGGGTCCGCTCGGTCACCGCCGCCGCCAGGGCGGGCAGGTCCAGGCGGCCGTCGTCGGCCAGCGGCACCGGTACGGCCTGCGCCCCGGCCAGGGCGATCGCGATCGGGTAGGCCTCGAACGACCGCCACGGCAGGACCACCTCGTCGCCCGGGTCGCAGAAGGCGTTCACCGCGTGGTGCAGCGCCGATACCGATCCCGCGGTCGGCACCACCTGCTCCGGCCCGACGCCCAGCGCGACGCCCAGCGCCCGCGACAGCTCGTCGGCGAGCATGTCCGGGTAGCGGTTGACGTCGACCGCGGCGTCGGCGACGGCCGCGACCACGCTGGGCAGCGGCGGGTACGGGTTCTCGTTGGCCGACAGCTTGAAGGCCTGCGCACCGACCGGTACCGCCGTGCCCGGCACGTAGTCGGGCAGCGCGGCGATGGTCGGACGGATCTGCACTCGGCTCACGTCATGAAGCATGCCACCGCCCACCCACGCGTGACGGTCCGCCGAGGGACGAAAGACCGGAGGAACTTCGCTTCTCGGGAGGATCGTCACCACATCGCCCCGCGTGATTCAGCTCGAGGGGTTCGCGGTGGGTTCGAGCGAAACCCGGAGGCCGCGGGTGCCGCCACGGCGTTGCTCGCTCGAACCCAGCGCAAGACCTCATCAGTCTTCCCTGCTCTGTGCTGCCCACTCGGCGACACCACTGTGCCCGGCCGTCCCGCGTGCTGCTGGCAGTTGTCCACTGCTCCTGGTACCGCCTCTCCAACGAGAGTTGGGCTTCCACGTGAGGGTTGGGCTCCCAAGCCCAACCCTCACGTGGAAGCCCAACTCTCACGAGGTGCTGAGATCACTGGAGCTCGGGGCGGGGGGATGGGGTCGAAGGGCCTCGAACGCGAGCGTTGCGCCGACGGTGCGGTCTACTCGTAGACCAGGGCCTGGAGGACCGGGACGCGGGCGGCGCGGATAGCGGGCCAGACCGCAGCTACCACCCCGACGACGACCGCACCGGCGAACAACCGCGCCACTGCGAGCCAGCTGACGGACAGCACACCCAGCCCCTGGGAGGCGGTGATCGACGGGATGACCGCGGCGATCCCCACCCCGGCGCTGATCCCCAGGACGGCCCCCAGGGAGGCGACGAGGACACCCTCGATGACCATGGTCCAGCGCAGCTGGCCGCGGCCGAGCCCGACGGCTCGCATCATCCCGATCTCCTGGGTGCGTTCCAGGACGGACAGCGCCAGGGTGTTGACCACCCCGAGGACCGCGATGACCAGCGACAGCGCGATGAGGGCGTACAGGATGTTGAGCACCTGGGTGACCTGGCCCGACAGGTAGGAGGCGAACTCGTCGTGGTCCATCACGGAGATCGTCATGTACGGCGCGACGATGTCGACCAGCTGGGCGCGCACCGCCTCGGGGTCGGCACCCGGATCGAGCACCACGAACGCCTGCCAGGCGGTGACGACCTGCGCGTACACCTCGGACGGCAGCAGGGCCCGCACTGTCGGCTCGGCAACCAGGACGCTCGAGCTCGTGGCCTCGTTGGTGTAGACCAGCTGGACCGGCAGCTGTGCCGTCGTCTCGAACGGGGTGTCCTTGGCCAGGGTCAGCATGACCGTGTCGCCGATCTCGAGGCCGAGCCGACCGGCCACGGGCTTGCTCACCGCGATGCCGTCGGTGAACGACTCCAGGCTCCCGGCCACGACCGGCGGTGTGAACAGCCCGCGGCTCGTCGCCGCGGGGTCCTCGACCCCGACCTCCAGCACCTGGTGGTCTGCCGAGCCTGGGACCGCCAAGACACCGGTCGCCGCCGACCCCATGACGACGTCCGCGTCCTTCACGTCCCTCAGGGCGCTGACCGCCGCCGCGGGGATCCCCGTGGCCGTGCCGCTGTCGAGGACGAAGTCCACGTCGAGCTGGGTGGCGACCAGGTCGTCGACCGATGCCGTGGCGGACGACGCGATGACCGTCGTCGCCCCGACCAGCGCCATCCCGATCATCAGGGCCGCGGCGGTGTTGGCCGTGCGGCGCTTGTTCCGGGCCAGGTTGCGCTGGGCCAGCGTGCCGAACGGCTTGGCCACCGCGAAAGGCACGGCCAGGACCCGTGTGACCGCCGGGGCGAGCACCGGGGAGACCACGATCAGCCCGACCAGCAGCGCCCCGGCCCCGGCCCCGAGGAGGAGCCCGCCGTCGTCGCCGGCCCGGTGCGCGGCGACGAGCGATGCGATACCGGCCAGCGCCATGACCGTGCCGACCGCGCCGCGTACCACCAGGCGCCGCTGGGTGTCCTGGCCGTCGGGGCGCATGGCCTCGACGGGGGCGATACGGCTGGCCCGGCGGGCGGGCAGCGCGGCGGCGACCATCGAGACCACCACGCCCACCACGACCGGGACCACCAGACCGGGCACGGTGACCGGGATCGAGCCGGACAGGGCCATGCCCATCGACTCGAAGACCGCACGGATCACGGTCACCAGGCCGAACCCGCCAGCCAGTCCCAGCCCCGACCCGAGCAGCCCGACGATCCCAGCCTGGACCACGAACGAGGCGAAGACCTGGCGACGGCTGGCCCCCACCGCCCGCAGCACCGCCGTCTCCCGCAGCCGCTGCCGCACCACCATGGCGAAGGTGTTGGCGATGATGAACGCCCCGACGAACAGGGCGATCCCGGCGAAGACCATGAGGAAGGTCGAGACGAAACCCAGCTCGGAGCTGATGGCCTGGCGCGCCTCGGCCCGCACCGCGTCGCCGGTCTTGACCGTGGCGCCCGCGTCGGCGGGCAGCACGGCGCCGACCGCCCGGGCCAGCTCGTCCTGGCTGACCCCGTCCACGGCCTGCACGATGATGGTGGTGACCGCACCGGTCGGTGCGAAGGCCGCCCTGGCGGTGGCCCGGTCGACCCCGACCACCACCGCCCCGGCGAACGGGGTCCCCTCCTTGGCGGTGACGATCCCGGTCACCGTCACCTGGCGCGACGCCTCGTTGCCGATCACCACCGTCGTGGTGTCGCCGGTGCCCAGCCCGGCGCGGTCGGCCGTCACGGCCTCCAGCGCGATCTGGTCGGGGCCTTCCGGTGCGGCACCGGTCAGCTCGAACCCCTGGTCGCCCAGGGTGTCGTCGACGATCCAGGACTGCGACGGCGCCCCGCCGGCGCCCGCCACCAGGGTCCCGTCGGCCCCGGTGAGCAGGACTGGGCCGGTGTAGTCGGCCGCGGCCCACTTCACCTCGTCCAGCGCCTCGATCGGCGGCACCAGCCAGTCGGGGACCAGACCCCGCTCGTCCAGGTAGACCATCCAGTCGGGGGCGTAGGACGACCCGTTGTCCGCCACCACATACGCATCGCCGCTCACCGTGGTGTTGACGATCCCGTCGAAGGTCGAGGACAGCATGGCCCGCAGCGCGAAGGTCCCCGAGACGAAGGCCACCCCGAGCGCGACCGCGAGCAGCGACATCGCGAACCGGACCGGGTGGAAGCGCACGTCGCGCCAGGCGACCCGCAGCATCAGACGGCCCTCCCCGCGCTCGCCAGGGCGGAGCCGTTCTGCAGCGCACCGAGGATGGCGGACTGGGTGGGACTGGCCAGGTCCTTGACGACCCGACCGTCGGACAGGAACAGGACCCGGTCGGCGAAGGCCGCGGTCCCCGGGTCGTGGGTGACCACGACCAGCGACTGCCCCAGGTCGTCGACGCTGTGCCGCAGGAAGGCCAGCAGGTCGCGGGACGCGGCCGTGTCGAGGTTGCCCGTCGGCTCGTCGCCGAAGATGACGACCGGCTTGGTGATCATGGCCCGGGCGCAGGCCACCCGCTGCTGCTGCCCGCCCGACAGCTGCGACGGCCGGTGCCTTAGGCGCGAGGCGATGCCCAGTACCTCGACGATCTGGTCGAACCACGCCTGGTCCACCTTGGTGCGGGCCAGCGCCAGTGGCAGGAGGATGTTCTCCTCGGCGGTGAGCGTCGGCACGAGGTTGAACGCCTGGAAGACGAACCCGACCCGGGTGCGGCGCATGGCGGTCAGCGCCCGTTCGCTCATCGCGCCCAGGTCCGACCCGGCCAGCCAGACGGTACCGGACGTCGGGGTATCGAGCCCCGCCATGCAGTGCATGAGGGTGGACTTCCCGGAACCGGACGGTCCCATGATCGCGGTGAACTGCCCGGCGAGAAGCTCGACGTCGACCCCGGCCAGGGCGTGGACGGCCGCCTCGCCCTTGCCGTAGACCTTGGTCAGCCCTGTGGCCCGGGCGATAGGGGCGGGGGCGGGCAGGCCGCCGTCGGCGCTGTGAGATGTCATACCGCCACCCTCTCAGCGGCCGACGGGCCCTCGCTATGGGGGAAGCCCCCCAACCGACCCTGGGGTTGTCCATCAGTGACCCTGATCTTGGCTCGGGGACCGTGCTCCGGCCGTGAGGGGCGTGGCACGATGGAGCATGGGTTTCTTGTTGCGGGTCGTCGTCAACGGGGTCGCCATCTGGTTCGCGACCCTGGTCCTGCCGGGCTTCGCGGCGGTCGGCGCCGAGACGACGCTCGGCCAGGTCGGGGTCTTCGCGGCCGTCGGGCTGGTCTTCGGCATCGTCAACGCCATCGTCAAGCCGGTGGTGAAGGTGCTGGCCTTCCCCGTGTACATCCTCACCCTGGGCCTGTTCACGCTGGTCGTCAACGCGGCGATGCTCCTGCTCACGGAGTGGCTCACCTCCCGCGCGGACTGGGGGCTGCGGATCGACAACTTCGGCACCGCGGTGCTGGCCGCGATCATCGTCTCGGTGGTCTCCTTCGTCCTGTCCGCCGCGACCCGGCGGCGTGACCCGCCGACCACGACCGTGGTCCGCATCGAGCACCGCTGACGTCCGCCGCGCAGACCGTGACCGGCTGGACGGTCCTGTGCCTGGTACCCGGACCGCCCCGGAGAGGGATGTACGGATTCTGTTACAGATGTTCGGGAATCCGTAGACCCCTAAGGCTTGTCTCGCCGCCTCGGCACCCACATGCTTGTCCCGAGGCTCTCTGCAGGTAGGACGGCACCGCCGACCGGGCTGTCGCGTGACCACCGGCAGGAGCCACCCGGGCCCCGCAGCCCCGGCCGTTCACCGCCGGCCGGGGCTGCGGCACGTCTGGGGGACCGCCGCTCCGGCTCCGTCTGGCCCGACCTCACCCGCAGGCCGACGTCGCAGGTCACCGGGTGCGGGAGTCGAGGCGACGCCCGGGGTCGGGTCTCGTTCCGGATGCGGTTCCCGCGACCGCTCGGCAGACTCGGCCTCGCGTCGGGTGGGCCCGGCGCCCGGGTTCGGGGCTCGGCTGGTGCTACGTGAAGGGTACGTGGGCTTTGACGACCACGGACGAGGTGATAGCGGCCGACAGGGCCGTAGTGCTGGCGGACCGACCGGCAGCGTTGGCGTCCCCGACGGTGGTGGTGGTCGGGCTGGGCTATATCGGTCTGCCGACCGCGGCGGTGCTGGCCTCGCGCGGCGCCGACGTCGTGGGGGTGGACGTCAACCTGGACACGGTGGCGGCGGTGAACGCGGGCCGGGTGCCGTTCGTGGAACCAGACCTGGAGCGTACGGTGTCCGCCGCGGTCGCCAGCGGCAGCCTGCGCGCGCGGACCGCACCGCCACCGGCTGACGTCTACATCATCGCCGTGCCGACCCCGTTCACCGCGGGCCACCGGCCGGACCTGTCGTACGTGGAGGCCGCCTGCGACGCCATCGCCGGGCCGCTGACCGGCGGGGAGCTGGTGGTTCTGGAGTCGACGTCCCCCCCGGGGACGACACAGCTGGTCGCCGACCGGATCATGATCGCTCGGCCCGACCTAAGCGTGGACGGCAGCGACGGCCGCCCGCGGGTGCACTTCGCGCACGCGCCGGAACGGGTGCTGCCCGGGCGGATCATGCACGAGCTGGTGGCCAACGACCGCATCGTCGGCGGTCTGACCCCCGTGGCGGCCGAGCGGGCCCGGGACCTGTACGCGTCCTTCTGCGCGGGCACGATCCTGACGACCGACGCGCTCACCGCGGAGATGTCCAAGCTGGTGGAGAACTCCTACCGCGACGTGAACATCGCCTTCGCCAACGAGCTGTCGCTGATCTGCGACCAGATGGGCATCGACGTGTGGGAGCTGATCGACCTGGCCAACCACCACCCGCGGGTGGACATCCTGAGGCCGGGCCCGGGGGTGGGCGGTCACTGCGTGGCGGTCGACCCGTGGTTCGTCGTCGCGGCCGACCCGGTGAACACCCGGCTGGTCCGGACCGCCCGCGAGGTGAACGACGCCAAGCCGCACCATGTCGTCCAGCAGGTGGTCGCGGCGGCGCGGCGTTGGCGGTCGCCGCGGATCACCTGCCTGGGCCTGACCTTCAAGGCCGGTGTGGACGATATGCGGCAGTCCCCGGCCGTGCAGGTGGTGCGCGAAGTGGTGGCACAGGTACCCGAAGCCGTGGTCGAGGTGGTCGAACCGCATATCACCCGGCTGCCTGCAGAGCTGGTCGGCAAGGTCAGCCTCGGAAACCTGTGGTCGAGCGTGGAGTGGGCCGATGTGGTGGTGCTCCTGGTAGACCACGCCGAGTTCGGCCCGGTCGGCAAGCGGCTGCGCGCGACGCCCGGCAAGATCGTCATCGACACCCGTGGGGCGTGGCGATGAGCCGGTCAGCACCGGGCAGGCGCCTGCCTGTGGGTCGGCGTACCGCGGCTGTCGTCGGGGTGTGCGCTCTGGGGTGGGCGGCGACCATGGTGCTGTTGATGGTGACAGCGGTGGACAGCGCGGCCCTGACGGTGGTGGCGGTGTCCTTGGTCGCCGTGGCGACGGTAGCGATCGTCGAGGACAGGCTCCGGGTCGCCGCGAAGCGTGTGGTGCGCCGGGTCGACGACACGCGGGCCAAGCAGTCGCGCCACGAGTACCACCAAGAACAGGCTCTGGGTGTGCTGCGCCGTGAGGTCGGTGTGCTGCGCGGCGATGTCGAAGCGCTGGTCGACCCGGTCCCGCAGGTCGAGGCAACCTTGGCGCTGTCGTCGAGGTCGAGCCGACCGAGGATCTTGCTGGTCACCAGCAACGGATCGGGCATGGGGCACATCGTGCGCTGCCTGGCGGTCGGTCAGGCCCTGGGCGACCGGGCGTCGTACGCCGTCCTGACCTTGTCGACCGCGCACGACGTGGTGCGCGAGGCGGGTTTCCCCGTCACCTACTTCCCGAGCGTCGACGCCAGCGTGTGGAGCGCCGAGACCTGGAACCGCGCCTTCGCGACCCATCTGCGGGCGATGCTGGAGCACAACGGCATCGACCTGGTCGTGTTCGACGGGACCTTCGTGTACCGGGCGGTGACGGACAGCTGCCGGGTCGCGCACGTCCCCCTGGTGTGGCTGCGGCGGGGACTGTGGAAGGACGGCGTCGACCGGACCCAGTTCGACGCGCCGCTGAGGGTCGCCGACCACGTCCTCGTCCCTGGAGACCTGGGCGAGCCGGAGCCCGACGGCCAGCAGGGTCGGTGGATCAGCCGGATCGCGCCGGTCACGCTCGCAGCGCGGGACCAGCTGTCGTCCCCGGCGCAGGCCAGACGCGAGCTGGGCCTGGACCGCGCCGGGCAGTACGTGCTGATCCAGACCGGTCGTGCCTCGTTCGACGGGACGGCCTCGGCGTTACCGCAGGTGGTCGAGGCGGTCAGGGACTGCGTCCCGGGGATGACGCCGGTGGTGCTGGTCCCGCCCACGATGCGAGACCGGTGGCTTCCTGAGGGTGTGAAGGGTGCTGTCGGGAGGTTCCCGTCGGCCCGGTTACTGTCCGCGTTCGAGCTCGCGGTATCGGCTGCGGGCTACAACTCGGTCCACGAGAACATCGAGGCCGGGCTGCCGACCGTTTTCGTCCCGTACCGCGAGACCATGACCGACGACCAGGCGGCGCGGGCCGACGGTATCGCCCGCGCCGGTCTCGGCCTGGCGGCCCACGACGCCGCCGGGCTGCGCGAGGCGCTGACGACGCTGGCCGACCGGGGTCAGCGTGCGGCCCTGCGCAAGCGTCTGGAACGGGCCGGAGCCCTGGGCGGCGGCGCGGCGGCGGCCGAGGAGATCTTGCGGGTGCTGGCTGCGACGCGGCAGGGAGTCGTCCTGGGTGAGCCGTCGTTGGGCACGCTGGTCCGCGAGACGAGGCATCTCGCGGCTGACGTGCGCGAGGGCCGAAGAGAGGGCGGGAAAGAGGCCGAGGAGAACCAACGGTCGCTGGCGACTATCAGGCGGGTCCTCGACACGGACAGCCCGATAGGGCTGCGGCGTCGTGTCACGGACGAGGTCGCTGCCGCCCTGTCGCTGTACCTGGACGACCTGAGACCGCCGACCAGCGGTTGGAGTCTCACCGCGCAGGTGCTGCGCGAGGTGCTGCTCCAGGTGAGGTCGGCCCCACCGGGTTCGACCGTCGTGGAGATGGGGAGTGGCATGTCGACGGTGTGGATCGCCGGCCTGCTCGCTGGCCGTGACCTCAGGCTCGTCTCGCTGGAGCACGACGAGGACTGCCTCCAGAGAACCTCAGAGATGTTGGTGCACGCGGGCGTCCGGGACAAGGTCGACCTGAGGTTCGCACCGCTGGTCATGCGGGACGTCGACGGCGAAGAGCACCTGTGGTACTCGAACACCGACGGGTTGGACGACGTCGCCCTGCTCGTCGTGGACGGGCCTCCGAAGGCCACCAGCCGTCTGGCGCGGTTCCCTGCGGTCCCGCTGCTGGCTCCGGTGATGGCTGACGGTGCCTTGGTCATCCTGGACGACGCGCAGAGAAGCGTCGAGAAAGAGATCTCTCAGCGATGGCAGGACGGTCAGTGGTGCGGACGCCGGTTCGTGCTCGACCGGCGGATCGACCGTTGCGTCGTGCTCCGGGCGCTGGCCGACCAGGCCGCGGTCCTGACGGGGGTCGCAATGTCAGCACGGGACGAGGGTCGCCCGTGAGCCGGAGACAGCGACGACCCGCAGTGCGGCACATGGTCGTCATGGTGCTGGTGGTGGTCACCGGCGGCTCAGCCGCTGCCGGGGTCCTCGGGGCCGATGTGCTCGCCTGGGTCCTGCTGGTGGCTGTTGTGGGGTGTACCGCTGTGCTGGTCGTCGTCCAGCAGCACCAGCTGTCACGCCGCATCGGGCATTCCCGTGTCGCCCTCGAGCAGGCCGTCCAGCAGTCGAAGGCCCGCACGGTTCCTGATCCCGTCGACCAGCTAGGCCGTCCTGGTTGGGCGTTGACCGCATCGCAGTGGTGGGCGCGGAACTTGCGTGACGAACCCCACAGACTTGGGAAGTTCGTCTTCCTGGCGAAGAAGACCGACTCCGAGGGTGCGTTGGACGTGCTCGCTCTTCTTGCCTCCTCGGGCGCCTACGATTTTCGGTTGCTCCGCGAGAGGCTCAGTGCTACGTCCGACCGGCGCAGCCGGCAGATGCTGGAAGATCCATCGGTGAAGTGGTGGACCCCAGGTCTCCTGGCGCTGGCGCGGGCCGTCGTGGCGCGACCGACGCGGATGCCCAACGCTCGTCATATTGCGTACCAGGTCTACGTTCTGGCAGTATCGCTCGAAAAAGAGAGCGTGCTCAAGCCTATCGACCGGTCGTTCTACGGCGACCTGCTCCTCGACCAGGGGCTGCGGGACGACTCATTTCGGCTGCTCAGCCGTCCGACAAAAGACCCCGAGCGAGAGCTCAACCACTACCTGCTCACGTGCAACACTGTAAACCCAGAGTTCGGTGGGCACGAGGGAGAGTGGCTCGAGCGCATCGGCCAGATATACGTCCGTCACGGGCTTGCCCCGGTCGAGCTCGACCCGGGGGCCGGTCGGCTGTTCGACCGGGTCAGGTGCGCACCGGCCCCTTCCGTCGACGGGCCGCTGGTGACCGTCATCATGCCGGTCTACGAACCGACCGACGAGACCGATGTGGCGATCAGGTCGATCCTCGACCAGACCTGGCACAACCTGGAGTTGATCATCGTCGACGACGGGTCACCCCAGGTCGACGAGGACGGGACGCCCACGGGAAACGTCGAACGGCTCGAACGGTGGGCGCAGCGCGACGACCGGATCACGCTGATCCTCAACGAGGTGAACCGAGGCGCGTACTGGGCGAGGAACACGGGGTACAAGGCGGCCCACGGCGAGTTTGTCACCATCGCGGACAAGGACGACTGGCACCACAGCCAGCAGCTCGAGGTCCAGGCGCGGCGCCTCCTCGCAGAGGGTGCGCCGGTGGCGTGCCTGACGAACTGGGCGCGCGTCGACGAGCGACTGCGTTTCCTCCTGCGGTGGGGACCAGACCGGGTCGCTCACACGAGTTTTGCCTCACTGATGTTCAGGCGCGCCGAGGTCCAGCCAAGGCTAGGGTACTGGGATGTCGTCCGTAAAGGTGCCGACGGAGAGTTCATGAACCGCCTGGAGAGCGCCTTCGATATTTCTCTCGAGCCAGTGCTTCCGATACCGTTGGCGTTCTCCTACCTTGGAGAAGGGAACCTGACGTCGCTCGATATCGGTATGGGCTATGAGAGTGCATCGCGTTCCATGTACAGGCAGTCGTACCGGGGCTGGCACGGATCGTTGTCGAAAGACGCTTCGTACTACCTGCCTCTGGAGCAGGATCCTCGTCCCTTCGCCGCGCCCTGCGACTTCCTTCCCGAAGGCAGCGAGGTCGGGAAGGTCGACGTCCTGTATGTCGCCGACTTCTCGGACCCAGTGCGTGCGGCGGTGGTCGCTGCCGAGCTGAGGTCGTGCGCGTTGGTGGGTCTGCGGACTGCGGTCGTTCCGGCGGTCGACCTGGTCTCCGGGGAGCAGCTGTCGTACACGGTGGTCGACGAGCTCGTCAACGAAGGGTGGACGAGGCGCATCGCGATGTCCGACCCGGTCACGGTGGGACGCGTGCTCGTCAGAGGGCCAAGAGCCCTGCACGTCGACCAGTTCCACCAGTCGAAGGTGAAGGCCGACGAGGTAGTCATCATCGCCGACCAGGAGCCGTTCTCGTGGGACGACGGCTCAAAAGAGTACGACCCGACCTCTGTGGCGCTCAACCTCAAGAGGGTCTTCGGCCCTCTGCCACGCTGGACCTGGGAGAGCCGTTCGGTCTACGAACAGCTCGTAGGCGCAGTCGACGATGCCGTCCTGTCCGACGCCCCGTGGACCGGGCCGGTGCAGGCGACCGCGACGGACACGCTGGACGGACGAGACGGCAGAGTTCTCGACCAGATCGGAGCCGTCACGTGAGCACGGTGGTGGCAGAACCTGTTGGCGTCGCTCAGCTCCTTGCCGAGCGGTGGGGCTGGACCGACGTCGGGCCTCGTGGTCGGGCGCGCGTCAGCTCGAGGGCGGAGGCGACCGACGGGTGGAAACCCGGCGATGCCCAGCACGCGGTGCGTCCTGGGACCACGCTGCTGTCGGGTCGCCAGGTGGGGGACTATGCGTTCTGCACCGGTGAAGGGGCCGGGGAGTACTGGGAGCTTGAGCTCCCGGCGGACACCCGCGTCGGTTGTGTCATCCTGCACAACGCCCTCGGTGCCGCTGCCATGGACAGGCCGCACCTGCGGATCGAGTCGATGCGCCGGGACGGTGGAGCCAAGACCTACGGGACGGAGTATGTCGGCGAGATCGTGTTCGGTGCCGAGCCAGCGTCGCTTCCCCTGGTTGTGCCGTTCGACGAGAAGCTGGTCGACGGCGTGAGGGTCCGGCTGACGGGTGATGGACGGCTTCGTCTGTTCCGGGCTGAAGTGCTCGGAGAGGCGCCGAGCCTCGGTGGACGCTACGTGTTGTGCCGTCCCAGGATCGGCGGTCTCGCGGACGTGCTGAACCAGGTGGCGCTGTGCCATGAGTACAGCGTCGTTCACGGTCGCACACTCTACGTCGACGGCCGCCAGTCGGGACTGCACGACGAGCTGGACAGGTACTTCGAGTTTGCCGACGAACGGGTGGTGCTCCATTCGATGGAGAGCGCCCTGTACGGCGACCTGACTCATCGTCCTCATTTCCTGGACGCGTTGCCGATGGACTACCGGGTGACGCGCGACAAAGAGTTGAGGAGGGTCGTGGTAGCCGGAACCAGAGACGTCGTCTCTTTCGATCTTGACAGGCCCCACGACGAAGAGGTCCTCGTGCACCATCAGATCGGCGGGTACAAGCGCGGTTCCAACGGAAAAATGCGGTCGCACGAGGTGTGGAAGCGGCTCAGGCTGGCTCCCCGGGTGCGGGACCGGGTCGTCGGGGTGTTGGAGCAGGCTGGGGACTACGACGCTGTGCACGTGCGCAACACGGATATTCAGACGGACTACGAACGGTTGTTCGACGAGCTCGACGGCATGCTGGGCGAACGGATCGTGCTCGCCACCGACGACCATGGGTGCAGGACTTACGCGGAGCGTCTCTGGGGCAGTCGTCTGCTACCGGCCACGCAGCTGCCGGATCTCGACGGAACACCTCTGCACTATGCCGCTCTCGACGAGCAGGACAGAGTGGAGGTCAATATCGCCACGCTTACTGACCTCATGCTGCTGGCAGGTGCCCGGCGGCTCTTCTTCAAGTCCATCGACAGGGGAGAGAAGCAGGGCGAGGTCTCAGGCTTCTCCAGCATGGCTCAGTATCTGCACGACCACCCGGACGTCAGGGCTGCCGTGCTGGGGAGCGCGACGAAGGAGGGTAGGTCGGCTGATGCCGCCCGAGAGCGACGAAAGGGTCACGAAGATGGCTGAGCCGACACGAAAGGCAGAGAGTTCTCGGAGGTACGTCCTAAGCAGGCCGCTGAGCGGGTTCAACGACGTGCTCTGCCAGGTCCAGCGATGCCGGGACTACTGCCTGAGGCATGACAGGAAGATGTACGTCGACAGCACCAGGTCGGGTTTGCGCGACGAGTTCGACACATACTTTCGCACCGATGATGACGTCGTCCTGCACTCGATGCCGGAAGATCTCTGGGACGCGCTGGACAAGTTCCCCGCGGAGATGAACCGTATCCCCATGGACTATCCTTTTCGATGGGACCGCGCACTGAAGAGGAGAGTCCTGGGTCCGCCGTACCCACGCGTAGTGACGTCGTTCGACTTCAAGAAGGACTACGCGGAGAGAATCCTCGTGCACGAGCAGTCCGGAGGTGGCAACCTGTCCTACACGGCGCTGGGCTGGCTCCGGCTGAACGACTGGTTGGCCGACGAGATACGGACGGTGCTCGGCTCGCTGCCGACGGAGTACTCGGCGATCCATGTGAGGAATACCGATCTCGCGACCGACTACGAGGCGTTCTTTAAGGAGATCGCCCCGGCCGTCGGCGACGCGGTCGTGCTCTGTACCGACGATGCCAGGTGCGCAGGTTTCGCGCGGTCGTTCTTCGGTTCTCGTCTTCTGCCGACCGTCGAAGTTCCCGACTATGACGGAAAGCCTCTGCACCGGGTGGAGGCAGACCCCGAGACTCAGCGTCGACTGAACGTGATGATGCTGACCGACCTGTTTCTCATGGCGTCGTCAGAGAGTCTGTTCTTCACCGAGACCAGCGGGATCAAGAGGCTCAGCGGGTTCTCACAGCTTGCGGAGTACCTGCACGGTGCTCCGGAGGTACGTGCACGGCTCCTCACGGCGGCCGAAGGCGCCGACCGCAGGAAAGAGCTGACCACAGTGTGACGAGATCCTCAGAACTCAGAAGGCGACCGTAGGAGGGACATGTTCAGACGTCAAATATCTCGTGTGCCGTCCGCGAGGCGGCCTCAACGACATGCTGAACCAGATCGAGGCCAGGGCCAGGGGGTTCGCCAGTGAGGGGCCTCATCAGGCGCTGTCGGCGTCTCGGTCCTCGCTCCCGGATGGTGGCGTCCGCGGCAGTGTTGTTGGTGATGGTCGCTCTGTTTCTCTCGGTGACGAGAGATCTAGTCGATATGGCGACTGGTATGGCTGCGGCGACTTTGGGAGTCGTTGCCACGGTTGTGCTGATCGACAAGAAGTTTCGCGCGAGACCTGTCGCACGGACGGACGACAGCGGAGAGTTGCGCCCTGGGTCGTTGACGAAAATGCGCCGGTCTGGACAGGTGGATCGTAGTTCGCGTAGCCGACGTCGGTACATGCTCTGCCGTCCTTGCGGCGGCCTCAACGATATGCTGTGCCAGATCCAACGGTGTAAAGAATATGCGATGAGACACGACCGCATACTGTATATCGACGGCACTCGAGAGGGATTCTTTGACGAATTGGACCACTATTTTACTGGAGTTTCCGGCGTGGTAATGCATTCCATGCCGAGCGAGTTATGGACTGGGGCGACGATATACCCAGACGTGCTGTCCGGCGTGCCGATGAACTATCGATCGGAGACGGCGAAGGAGGGGCCTCGGGTTTACAGGAGAGTGGTCGGTACCGACGTGAGTCTCACGTTCGACTTCAACTCCCAGCCTTCGGAGGACATCATCGTCCATCACAGCAGCGGATCTGGCATGGCGTCCCACAGAGTGTGGAACTGGATGGGTGTTGAAGAGGGTCTACGTGCCATGATTCAAGTGACCATAGATGAACTCGGGGAGTATGACGCGATTCATATCAGAAATACCGACAGGAAGACAGACTATATGTCGTTCTTCGACACGATCGGAAACCTGCTGGGTAACAGAATCGTTATATGCACGGACGATCCAGGCTGCCGTGAGTATGGGAAAGAAATCTGGGGTACGAGGCTAGTCCCTACAGATTTTGTAGCCAACCAGGTCGCTCGCCCGCTGTACTACCAGCGTCTCGAGCAGGACGTAAGGCGACGGGCTAACGTCTCCACCCTCACAGACCTGTTGATACTCGCAAGTGCTCGACAGCTGTTCGTTGGCAGGCTTCAGCATCCCTATGTCCACAGATCAGGCTTCTCCGATCTTGCCCTGTACCTGCACGACAATCCTGAGGTGCTTGCCTCGATTCTCGACGGAAGGGCTGACGCTGATGAAATGAAGACAGGGAGCGAGGGCACCGGACGGCTAAAGGAGGCCAGATTGTGACATATCTCGAACCAGGTGACGGATGACGGATGAGTCTCAAAACTACTCGGCGAAGCCCGGTATGGGCGGTGCGGGGGTCGGCCGGTGGGTGCCTGTCAACTCGCCGCAACGACGGCCGACGACTCAGGCCGGGCAGATACCGTCCTGGGTCCATGGGCACGGTTCCCAGGCGAACGGCTGTTGGGTGTGCTGGTCGAGGAACGTCTTCGTCGACGGGTAGCGCGGGTCGAGCGCCCGGGCGACGACGAACAGCGCCACGTACCGGACCCCTGCCAGCTTGAGCGCTGCGGCAGCCGACTGGGCGTGCCCACCGGCGACCCAGGAGTCGTCGATCACCACGAGCGAGTCCGGCACCTCGGTGAGCCGGGGCAGGAAGTGATGAGGGTCGAACCTGCGATGGTCAGTGCTGTCTCGGGCGACGTCGAGCACCGTCTCACGGTCGGGGAACGCGAACTCTCGGACCGCCTTCTTCAGGGGGTGTTCCCCGTCCCGCCCGCTGGTCGACGGCACGACAGCCCATCGCATGTCCCGAGACCCCGACAGGGTCATCAGGCAGTCTCTGTGGCTCCGGAGCCCGACGGCCAACAAGGACGCCATCGTGCCCCAGGAGGAACCAGGACGGCTCCCCTTGTAGCTCTTGGCGACGTGGTACGCCTGGGTCCTGTAGGGCGCATAGACGTACGTGCCCACCAGATCAGCCGTCGGGTGCCTGGCCTCGTGGTGGCTGTCGCACTCCTCGCACATGCCCTGTGCCGTCGGTCTGGCACACACCCGGCACGTCACACCGGGCTCGCGGAAGGTACGCCACAGGTAAGAGTGGTTCGCGGCCAGACTGTCAGCGACCGGCTGCAGCTCTGGCGGCAGGCGACGCGTCATGCGCTGATCGCAGCGGCCAGACCTTGCAGTGCCTGGGCAGTGGAGTCCCTCTCGGCGACGATCGTGTCGACGGTCCGCTCCAGGCTGTCGATGCTGTCGACCACGTGCACACCTGGACGGGTGGCCAACCGGGCACCCCATGTCGTGCTCTGGGCGACCGTGTCGGTCAGCACGACCGGACGCCCGTGCTCGACCGCCAGCCTGGCCTGGATACGGGCACCGCTGTTCTCTCCAGCCTCGACGACGATAGAAGCCAGCCCGTACCCGGACATCGTCGCGTTGCGCACGGGGAACGTCTGCTTGGTCGGTGGTGCGGCCGGCCAGAACTGCGACGCTACGAGACCTTCTGCCGCGATGCGCGCCTGGAGGGCCTTGTTCGCTGCCGGGTAGAAGCCAGTGATCCCCGTACCGATGAAGGCAACCGTGCGGCCTGACATCGCCAGCGCGGCCTGATGAGCGGCAGTGTCGATCCCGGTGGCGAGGCCGGAGACGACGCTCAGCCCACGCTCGACCAGGATCCCGGCAGCAGCGCGGGCGATCTTGAGCCCATGTTCGGAGGCAGCCCGCGACCCGACGACCGACATCCCGGAGTCGTCGGGCAGCAGCGTGCCTTCCACGAACAGGAACGGTGGGACCTCGTGGATGTCCAGCAACCTCTGGGGATAGCACGCGTCCAGCACGGTCACCATGCGCAGCCCGGCAGCACGCCACGTCTCGACGTCACGCTGGGCGCGAGCGAGCGCGCTGGACCGATCAGGGTCCGGGAGCAGCGTCCCGTCGTCTGCTCGTTCCCAGATCTCGACAGCGCTACCCGCGAACGCCACGTCAGCAGCGACTTCCGCCCAGCTGCGCTGGCTGACCCGGAGCAGCGCGACGAGGGCCGCCGCCTCATCGATGCCCGTCATGAACCAAGGATACGGCGCATTTCCCGCACCGATGCAGACCCTGGCCGGTGAGCCGCCCGACGCTCGGCGGGCTGCTGGTCGGCATCGCACCAGTTCGAGACTTCTGTCGCGGATTCGAGAGTTAAAGAGCCTGTTGCAGAATCGCTGTGCGGCGTGTCTTGCCTGGTCAAGGCTGCTTTTGTGGGATGATGGGGTATGGCTAAGGACTATCTGCCGGTGCAGCGCGACCAGCCGGGGCTGCTGCCGCTGGACATGCGGGACTGGTTGCCGGACGACGACCTGGTGTGGTTCGTGGTCGAGGT